>Ga0326511_10001971_pt1 | contig 16887 bp, 9 predicted proteins | sample 0_2496_0518_D_FD_203701 | JGI IMG/M metagenome (GOLD analysis project Ga0326511, IMG submission 203701) | Bovine rumen microbial communities from UC Davis, California, United States - 0_2496_0518 | ecosystem: Host-associated > Mammals > Digestive system > Stomach > Rumen | place: USA: California...
AAAAAAGGTGAAGATTTCTAGTCTTCACCTTTCTTTTTTCTCTTTGGTTTGTCATCAACTTCCACAAACTCCTTTCCAAGATATTTCACTGTCTTATGTCTTCCATATACGTCATGTTCGATAACAAGCCAGACCTCTCCGTTTTCTTTCTTTATGTATTCCATATAAATCAACTTTCATTAAACATGAACCTCCTCATTTCATGTTTAAATAGATTAAAAATAAACTATATATGAGTATATCAAACTATATTCCTTCATCAAGGTGTGGCTACAAGTACGACAAGTTGAAAAACGTCGTATACCTTGTAACCAAAGACCATCTGAAGGACATTCACATTGACAATGGTGACGCTTACATCATAAACCTCGATGAAGCACCAATGAAGGTGGAGTGTACTAGTGTTGAGTTTAACGAGCAGGAGAGCCTTGATGAGCGTTACAAGTTCACCAAGACCTTGAAGTTCACTGTCAACGGATATGCAAACGTCAACAGCCTTGAAGGGGGCTGCTATGGCATTATTGTGGCTGCTGATGGCACAACGTATATGACCAACGTTGACTTCCCGGCAAAGGTGACGTTTACATACAACCTAACGAGCACCAAGAACCAGACAGAGTTCACATTCTCATCACAGAGCAACTACCCTACTCTCAGACTTGACGCTAGCCTTGAGCCTTCAGCAAGGAGTTGTAAGGTATATGCAGATTATGGCGTTGAGAGTATCAGCTTCGTTGAGAAGGACTACGTTACCCTCAATGACAGATCCTCTGTTATAACACTCTATGGTGGAAGACAGTTCAGAACCGTCGAATTCAACAAGAATGCTTGCACTCTACAGGAGACCTGGGACGGTGAGAAGGCTATTGATACCTTGTCGTTTGATATCTGCTTTGATGGCTACCAGACCTCTTGGCAGTACAACCTGCTTGAGTTTATGGACAACCTGTATGCCGGAATGGTAACACCAAAGTCTGACTCAAACGCATTCTTCCTTGGTTTCAACTTCGGACTCAGACCTTCATATGAGATCATAACCACAACAAGCGAGGGTGAGAGCAACAAGATCACCATAACGATGAGAGAGGACTCAGTTCATGGAATGTATACACTTGATAATCCAAGAATTGTCGAGGACGGTACTGTGACCTGGAGGTATGTGGAGAGCGTTGGTGACATTGCAACTTATGAGTGTATTGACTATAACACAGCAATGTACCTTGCAATGGAGGAGATTGATATACATAACAACCCTACAGGAAGATACAAGGTTTTGTCCGGTTATGAGACCAGATATGAGGAGTTGTTCAATGTTGTTGGCACTTTCGATGACGTTGTGACGTTCTATACCACAAAGTGCTCCTGGTTCAATCCTTGTAAGATTATCGGAAATATGCCTTCAATGATTACCTTCACAGGTACACAGTGCAAGGAGTTTACATTCGGATCAAGGTGTGACTGGCATTTAGAGAACATACCAAGTTACTTACTCTTCAACAGGACAAGCGGTAGTGCAAACGTTGAATATTCTGTGCAGATCTGTAATACTCTTGTTACTGATAATACAGTTACAACTTCGTTTGATGTGGTTCATGGAAACCGCAGGGACGCTATTGGTGTGACAATTATGAGCGGAAATATGAAACTCATTGCCAGATACCAGAATTCAAGTACCTATACTCTTGCTTGTGACGGTACAGGATCAACACTTGCTGAATATGAGGTCAAGGTATCAACAATAGCACCTTATAGCACCATGATAGAGGCTATAATCGGTTTGTGTGTGGAAACTATTGGTAGTGGTGCATTCAAGAATCTATATAATTTGGGTACTGTTTTAATGTCAGACTCAGTTAAGACCATTTGGGACGGTGCTTTCTATAACGATGTCGCACTTCAGTCAATATCGTTGTCTAATAACCTACAATATTTGGGCACAAATGCATTCTATGGCTGTACAAATCTGAGAAGCATCACCATACCAAACTCTGTCACATATATGGGCAATTATACGTTCGGTAATTGCACTAATCTTGCAAGTGTGTCTCTTTCAACAGGTATGACAGCCGTTCCAACAGGCACTTTCAGTAACTGTTATTCGTTGAGCAGCGTTACAATACCAAGCACCCACTTATACGTTGGTAAAGAGGCATTTCGTAATTGTACAGGTCTCACATCTGTGGATGTTGGTGGAGTGGTCAGATATGATGAAAACTCGTTCGAGTATTGTATCAGCCTTACTGGTATAACTTTCTCACAGAACACTGAATACATACACAACTGGGCTTTCAGAAACTGTAGCGGGCTGACAACTGTCACAATACCTAGTGGTGTCACTTATGTTGGAGCTGGGTGTTTTTATGGTTGTAGTGGATTGACCGCAATATACCTTGAACCACTTACACCGCCACAAATGGGTAATAAAGATGCATTCTATCACACCAATAATTGTCCAATGTATGTGCATTGTGAAGCTCTGTATGCATACCAGACATCAGACAATTGGAGAGAATACGCCAAGAGATATGTCCCAATGGAAAGTAACTGTCCAGTCAAGTTCGAGGGTCATTATATGAATGGTTCAACATTCAAGCTTGCTTGTGATGGATCTTCAGCCCTTACATCGAGTGAGGTTGACGTTGGTGGAAGTAATGGTGAACTTACCAGTGCAATCGTTGGAAGTTGTGACAATACCGTTGTTACAATTGGTGCTGGAGCATTCGGCTATGAGACTTATCTTACAGGGGTTACGTTGCCAAACAGCATAACCGCCATTAATGATCAAGCATTCATAAACTGTACATCATTACCAAACCTCAATTTCATTCCAAATGGTGTTACGACGATTGGGCATAGAACCTTTGAAGGGTGTACCAGCATACCTAGTGTGACATTCCCAAACAGTCTTACCACAATAGGTAGCGGCACATTCCAAGGCTGTACATCACTTACCGGGATAACCTGGGGAAGTTCAATGACATATGTTGGTTCTTATGATTTCTACAACTGTAGTTCATTACCTAGTGTAAACTTCAATTCAACAAACATCACAACGCTTGATGAGGGATGTTTTGCGTACTGTACTTCGTTGACAAGCATAACGCTTGATAACTCCAGCGTTACAACTATAAGTAGAGCTGCATTCATGCATTGTACCTCACTTCCAAGTGTAACGATACCAAACAGGGTAACTTCTTTGGGTGCATATGCATTCTCTGATTGTACAGGATTGAAGAGTGCAACACTTGGAAGTGGTATTGATACCATTGATCAGTATGTGTTCGACGGTTGTTCAAGTTTGTCTTCAGTTACAATGACAAACAATGTCACCAGTATTAACGACTTTGCATTCCGAAACTGTACATCACTGTCAAGCATAACGCTGTCAAACAGCCTTACCACCATTGGTAACTATGTATGGTATAATGATTCACAGTTGAGAAGTATCACAATACCAAGTGGTGTTACTTCAATGGGAAGTGAGTTGCTAGCCAACTGTACAAGTCTTGAGGGTATATATATGAGACCACTCACCCCTCCATCACTTGGAACAAACGCATTCAGCAATACAAATAACTGCAATATTTATGTACCTTGTTGTGTAGTTGGAGACTACCAAACAGCAAATCAGTGGGTGAACTATAAGGATAGAATCGTAGGCTATGACTATAATGATGATTGTGGAACTTGCCCGGTGAAGCTGGCACTCCAGTATAATGATCAGTCTTCAGTTATAGAGTACTGTGACAGTGAGAGTGGAATCACTTCAGCCAATACAAGGGGTAGCATAGTTGGAGGCAAGAGTCATACCAATATTGTAAATGCTACAATAGGTGACTGTGTGGAATCTATTAGTGCTGAAACGTTCAGTGGTTGCTCATCAATGTCAGCAGTGACGTTCCCAACGGATTCTGTTGTAAGGATTGGAAATAATGCATTCAGAAACACTGGTCTAAGAAGTCTAACCATACCAAACTCAGTGACCGAGTTTGGAAACTATGCACTGTCATATAACTACAGTCTGACTAGTCTTACATTACCAAGTGGTCTGACTAGTATTAGTTATGCTTTATGTTGTGGTGATACTGCTTTGACTGGCATTACAATTCCAAACAGGGTAACATCAATATCTGATTATGCATTTGCCTGGTGTAGTAATATGAATAACGTTACACTACCTGAAGCTTGTACGTCAATAGGTAATAGTGCATTTGCTAATTGTTCAAATTTGGATTATATTGAGATACCAGGTGCAGTTACATCGATTGGAAGCGGCGCATTCAGTGGCTGTACGGATATACAGTATGCTAGGATCGAGTCTTTGACACCTCCTTCATTGGGTACTTCAGCTTTCACCAACGTTGGCACAAACGAGAACTATCCGATATATGTCCATTGTTGTGCTTTGGGAGCTTATCAGAAACGTTCTGAATGGGCTAAGTACAAGTCAAGGCTGAGATCTATTGAATCGTCTTGTGAACCAAAGATAGAGGCTACATTTAATGGTGGTACACAATATTCAGCAACAACCAAGTTGTACTGTAGCGGATGTTCTGTAAGTCATACAGAACAAGTTACCCAAACTGAGATCAAAGAAATATTACCAAGCCTTACAGAAGGTGACGTTACATACTCAGCAATGACAGATGTGAAGATTAGCGGTTGTACAACACAAATTGCCTCAAATGCTTTCTCAATGTGTAGAGGTCTTGAACATGCCGAAATGAGTGATAATATAACAATCATAGGGTCAAACGGTTTTATAGGGTGTAACGCAATGAGTTCAATAACACTTTCGAACAGCCTTGTAGAAATTGGAAGTTACGCATTTAATGAATGTACAAGCCTTACCGGAATTACACTTCCAAACACCCTCCAGACCATTGGAGGTGGTGCGTTCGAGCACTGTGCAAGTCTTGAAGGAGCAATCACAATACCGAATAGTGTCACAAGTATGAATGGTAGGACTTTTAAGGATTGTCATCACATAACAAGTGCAAATATTCCAAGTGCCATAACATCTATCTGGGGAACATTCGAGAACGATATCAAACTTAGGAGTGTTTCATTACCAAATGGACTAACAGGTATTGGTGATTATACTTTTAAACTCTGCACAGAGTTGAGTGCAATCACAATTCCAAATACTGTTACATCCATAGGTGAAAAAGCATTTGAACAGTGTGATAGTCTTACGACACTTAGAATACCAAGTGGAGTGACTAGTATAGGTGCTGATGCATTCTTGAACTGTAGTGGTATAACTAGCGTTACAGTTGAGGCTCAGAGACCACCAGTGCTAGGAAATGAATCAGTATTCGACAACCTTGGTCTTGCAAATGGATGGACATTGTATGTTCCTTGCTATGAAGCCTATAGCACAGCAGATAAATGGAGCGAGTATGTAGGTCATATGATCGAGTATGGCGGTGGATGCCAGTTTGCAGCTGTTGCAAATTACTCAGACAGTAGTCAGTATTATCTGATGTGTGCTGATCTGACGGATGGTGAACTTACAAAAAGCAATATGCAGAGTGGACCTGCTTCAATGTCTTTGTTGACCGATGTCTCAATTAACGGATGTGTAACCTCAATTGGTACTCAAGCTTTCCAAAACTGCTATAGTCTCAGTAGTTGTACAATGAGTAATAGACTTACAAGTATTGGTACTTATGCTTTCCAAAACTGTAGAAGTCTTACGACTATAAGCATACCAACTGGTGTGACAAGTATTAGTCAATCTGTTTTCTCTAATTGTAGTGGACTTACAAGTGTAACCATCCCAACTAGTGTTACAAGCATTGGTGGAAACGCTTTTTATAACTGTAATCATCTTCAAAGTGTAGCTATACCAGATAGTGTTACAACTATTAGCACTTATGCTTTTGATAATTGTACTGGTATGACAAGTTGCACAATAGGCAATGGTATTAGATCAATTGGTAACTATGCTTTCAGAAGCTGTAGTGGTCTTACGGGTGTGACAATAACCGCAACAACACCTCCAAGCATTAGTTCTGCTACGTTCTACAGGACAAATAACTGCAATATTTATGTACCGAGTGGTAGTGTTAGCACATACCAAAGCCGATGGAGTAATTACGTAAGTAGTTCAAGAATACAGGCAATTACTTAATAAAAAAGAGAGGGACTGATGAGTACAGTCTCTCTTTTTCATGTTTATATAAACGTTTAAAACTATGTCTTGCAATTGTGAAGGAAAAAAATACAATATCTCAATGGGGTGCTGTCAGCCTGTTCTAGCACCGATTGAGAATTATTATACAAAATACCAGGTTGATAAACTCATCGAGAGTGCTGTTACCTCTGGATGCTGCATAACACCGGAAGAGGTGGATGAGAAGATTGAAGAGGCGATCAGTGGTATTACTGTCAGTGGTGTGACACAAGAGGAACTTGATGAAGCCATTGCTTCAGCAAAGACACAGATCGAAGCTGAAATACCAACAGTACCAACAAAGGTGTCTGCATTTGAGAATGATGTGCCTTATCTTACAGAACATCAAAGTTTAAGTGGTTATGCCACAGAACAATGGGTATTGGACAAACACTATATTACAGGTGTTGACCTGTCCAATTATGCAACAAAGTCCGAGATACCAACAGTTCCTACCAAGGTTTCTGCATTTGAGAATGATGTCCCATATCTTACAGAACATCAATCACTTAGTGGATATGCAACAGAACAATGGGTTAGTTCATTCACTTATGACCAGGCTACCATCGATGAAAAGGTAGCACAGGGAGGCACTTTTGACCCAACCCAGTACTACAACAAGACTGCCACCAATGCATTGCTGGATGAGAAGCTTGATGTGACGGCTTATACGCCTACAGACCTGTCAAATTACTATAACAAACAGGAAGTTAACAACATTGTAGAAAGTGCAAAGACAGAGGTTGAGGCTGAGATACCAACAGTGCCTACAAGCAATACGGCTTTCACAAATGATGCAGGGTATATCACAGGAGTTGATCTATCCAACTATGCTACAAAAGCAGAGATTCCTGTAGTTCCAACAAATGTATCAGCTTTCAACAACGATGCTGGATATTTGACAGAACATCAGTCATTATCAGCTTATTCAACGACAAGTGAGGTTACCACTTTGATTAACCAGAGTGTCAGTGGAAAGGTAGATACAAACACATATACGGCATATACAGCATCAACGCAGACCACAATAAACAGCAAGGCAGATTCATCAACATTGAACAACTACCTGTTGAAGTCAAAGATTTGGTGCGGAACTGAGAGTGAATATAACAGCATTCAGAATAAGGATTCAGAGACACTTTATTTGATCCATGAGTAAGAAAATAGTATTTTGTAATAATGAAATAAAGGACATTAGGTACAGTGGTTTCACAATCACAAAGGCTTATAGTTGTGGTGGTGAGCTGGTGTATGTGAAAGACCAGCCTACACCTTGTCAGACATCATCTTTACCAACACCATTTGTTCTGAATTATAACGCCAAGGTATATGACAGTTCAACATATACCATACCTATGACCAGTGGGCAGACAAACAACATAGACTGTGTTCTCACAGGTGATGTTCAGAATATAGTTGCATATCAAGATCATATAAGTCTTGCTAATACAACCAATGTAAAGTCATTGGTGAGTGGTGTTGGACAGTTCAATAACCATTGTTGTATAACCATTGTGGCAAAGGCTGTAAATCCTTCGACAACGCAGGGAAATGACCTTCTTGTTAACAGAACTACAAGTGGATATAACTGGATGTTCAGATGGGCAAACAATAAGGTGGTATTTCATGGTGCAAGCCAGGTGAATGGTGTTGCAGTATCTTCTTCAGATCCAAACATTGTTTCTGTAAGGGCAGACAGTGTTCAAGGAGTTTTATTCAAAAACCACACAACTGGGGCAGAGTATGATGTGGATACTTTTACATTTGGAGAAAGTGGTTTAATATCCGGAGGTACGATGTTTGCAGAGTATGCAGACGATGACAACAGATCACACTTCTGGAAAGGAGATTTCTATTGGATATATATGACTGATAGAATGCTTACTCTTAGCCAGATTGAGAAGATTATAGAATATAACGAGTCTTGCTTTGGTGTGATGTTCGCTTGGAGAAAAGCACCTGCAACTGATTATGCCTGTGTTGGAGTTGACAAGCACTACAAGGAATATTATGAATACAGTTATGACGGTGAAAACTGGAACAGGGTTTATCCTACAAGTTCGAGAACGTCTGAGGATGTCATAGCGTACAACAGTGAAGACTGCGGATACGTTGTACCTAGGAAGTGTCAACTCATATATAGCAACAGCAGCACATATGACGTTTCTTGTGATACAGGAAGCACATTGACACAAAGCAATGTAAGAGGTAACCAGTCACAGTCGTATACAGATATAACTGATGCTGTAATGGGAAACTGTGCAACAGTAATTGGTGTAAGTGCATTTACAAACTGTTCAAGTTTGTCTAGCGTAACCTTAAATGACAATGTAACCAGCATTGGAAATAGGGTATTCTACGGGTGTCATAATTTGACAGAATTAACCATACCGGACAGTGTTACATCACTTGGAGAATTGTCAATGGGATGGTGTCATGGTCTTACTGGTGTCACCATAGGAAATGGCATTACCAAATTGCCGGGTAGTATATTCAGAGGAGACAGCGGTTTGACTGACGTAACAATAGGAAGTGGTGTCACTTCTATTGGTGATGTTGATGCTCCATATGGGTTCTACGGATGTACTCATCTTGCAAGCCTTACCGTATATGCAACAACACCTCCAAAATTTCATGGTACTACATTCTATGATACAAACGATACGTTCCAGATATATGTTCCGGCAGAGAGTGTTGAGGCATATAAGACAGATAATTATTGGAGTTCGTACTCTTCGAGGATTCAAGCCATACAATAATTCATGTTTAACAAAAGTACTTTTTTGACATATGATAGAGAATTACGATGAGGTAATGGAGCAATGGGCAAATCCTACAGTCGGTGAATGTATGTCGATGACAACCATTGAGCCGGATGTGGATATGAGGAGATGGTGTGTCCAGAAGACTGTCACCATCCTCGCCAACTCTGAATATTACTACACAAAGGCTGAGGTTGATCATCTGCTTGAAATGATTACGGCAAGCGGTGTTACAAAGCAGGAAGTTGAGGAGATGATTGCCGTTGCTATCCAAGATAAGGCAAATCAAGCAGATCTGGAGGCATTATCAGCGCAAGTACAGACCAACACTGAGAGGATATTGAATACGTATACCAAGCCGGAAGTTAACAGCCTTTTGGCTTCATATTATACAAAGATACAGACCAATAATATGTTCGCCAACTATTCAAAGGTTGAGAACACAACACTAATACTTAATTCAGAAAATATATAACGTTATATGGCACAATTAGATAAAATTAGACTTAGTGGTACTACCTATGATATTATAGATGCTACAGCCGTTCACTCACTGGATGGATATTGGACTACAGGTGAGACCACAGCAGCTATCACAGCAGCAACAAACGCTTTAGCAGAGAGTATTGCAGAGCAAGGTTACCAAACAAGTGGTGACGTTCAAAACGCCATTTCTGGAAAGCTTGATACCTCAATATTTGAGACCTATAGTGGTAACAACGAGACAGTTCTTGCATCAAAGTTTGCAGGAGCAAGTTGGAATTCAACTGACAAGAAGATCTACTTCTATGACAATGTATCTGCAACAGGTACAGCACTTGCATACATAGATGGTACGGATTTCGTAAAGGATGGTTTCTTATCATCAGTTACAATAGACAACAGGACGATCAGCGGTGAATCAGTACCATGTCTTGTGTTCATCTGGAATACAGATTCCGGAATACAGGAGACTGACATACCTATCAGTGGCATCTTTGATCCAACCAACTATGTTGATGTATCAACGTTCACAGCTTACACAGCAAGCACAGATGCTACACTTAGCGGTAAGGTGGATAATTCGACATATACAGCATATACAGCAGCTACAGACACCGCATTGTCTGGAAAGCAGGAGACCCTTGTTAGTGGTACAAACATCAAGACCATCAACAATGAGAGCATTATGGGTAGCGGAAACCTAACCATTGACACTGGAAACAAGGTGGAAGTAAGCGGAACAACCTTAGTGTTCCTGTAACCTATATAGAGAATAAATAAAAGAGGTGTTGTTCAATAGAATGATACCTCTTTTTTCATGTTTATTGAAAATATATTTCGAAATATGAGTAACATAATAGACAAAATTCAAGTCAGTGGTGTCACTTATGACATTGGTGGCGGTGGAGGTGGAAAAGCAATTGAAGCAGGTAGAGGTATCTCCATTACAACTGGAGAAACAGCAGATACAGTGTCATTTAATCTTCCAATCTCAGCTGGAACTGGAAGCTATAGCATTATTGAAGGATCTTTCACAACAGCAAGTGGTAATACTTCTCATGCTGAAGGAGATAGAACAAAAGCAAATGGTAGTTATTCTCATGCTGAAGGACTTGGCACAAAAGCAAATGGTGAAGGATGTCATGCTGAAGGAACTTTTACAACAGCAAGTGGTAATACTTCTCATGCTGAAGGATCTTATACTAAAGCAAATGGTATTTATTCTCATACTGAAGGACTTAATACAGTAACAAATAATAAATCAGAACATGCAAGTGGACAATATAACAATTCAGTTTCTGCATCCACAACATTTGGTGATAGTGGTAATACCCTATTCTCAGTAGGTAATGGTACTGGTGATAATGCAAGGCATAATGCATTTGAAATTCGCCAGAATGGTGATATATATCTCTCTTCTGGTGGAACTGACATAAAACTTCAAGACCATCTTGGAGGTGGTGGAGGTGGCGGTAATCCAACAGTGGAATTAACCCAAGCTGAATATGATGCCCTTGTAACAGCTGGAACTGTTGCAGAAGATACCTATTATATTATAACTGACGCACAAGCCGGAGATCTAACACAATATTGGACATCAGCTCAGACTCAGAGTGCAATAACTCAAGCAACAAGTGGACTTCAAGAAACCCTTGTTAGTGGAACAAATATCAAGACCATCAACAATGAGTCATTACTTGGTAGTGGAAACATTGATATTCAAGGAGGTGGTGGTGGAAAAGCCATTGAAGCTGGTAGAGGCATAGCAATCACAACAGGAGAAACCGCTGATACGGTGTCATTTAATCTTCCAATAAGTGCTGGAACTGGAAACTATAGCATTATTGAAGGCGAATCTACTTCTGCAATGTCTATGGCAGACCATGCTGAAGGAAGTATGACATATGCCAATGGTGGTAGTTATTCATCACATGCAGAAGGATATCAAACAAGTGCAACATCATATTATTGCCATTCAGAAGGTAGAGGAACAAAAGCAACTAGTGAAGGATGCCATGCTGAAGGAAAACAGACAGAAGCAAGTGGGGAGATTTCCCATGCAGAAGGTGAAGGCACAAAAGCAATGGCACAACGCTCACACTCTGAGGGTGCATATACAACTGCAAGTTCTGTAACAAATGTTAGTGGAATACAAATGTATCAAGGCTATCAGTCAAGGCATGCTGAAGGATGTCTTACATTTGCTAATAATGGATGCACACATACTGAAGGATATTATACGCAGGCAAATAACTTTGGTGAACATGCTAGTGGCGTATATAATGTAAGCAATTCTGCAACGACAACCTATGGTGACAGTGGTAACACCTTATTCTCTGTTGGTAATGGTACATCAACATCAGCAAGACATAATGCTTTTGAGATAAGGCAGAATGGTGATATGTATTTGAACAACGGTACGTCTGATATTAAATTGCAAGATTATCTTCAGATAAAGGTTGTTAAACTAACTCAGAGTGCTTATGATGCATTGAGTCCAAATTATGATTCTAACACTCTATATATCATAAAGGATTAAATATATGGCGAATTCAATTAAAATAGGAGGATTTAGTTTTGACGCATTAAAGATAGGTGGTAGTGATGTTGATGCTGCCTACATTGGAGATACTTTGCTGTATAGCGGAGGAACAACACCACCTGCATTCCAAGGCAAATGGCTTGCAACATATACAGGTGGAACAACATCATCTGCTGAGTGTGACTCAACTAGTGCAATAACTAAAAATGAAATAAATAAAACAAACCTTGTATCACTTGAAATTGGGGATTGTGTTACAAGTATTGCTAATACTGCTTTCTATGGTTGTAGTAGTCTTACAAGTATAAACATTCCATCTAGTGTTACAAGTATTGGTGATTCTGCTTTCCAATTTTGTAGTAGTCTTACAAGTATAAATATACCAAGTGGTATTACAAGTATTGGAAATAGTACTTTCTATGGTTGTAGTAGTCTTACAAGTATAGAGATACCTAATAGTGTCACAAGTATTGGTTATTATGCTTTCGAATATTGTACTAGTCTTACAAGAATAGAAATTCCTAGTGGTGTTACAAGTATTGGTAATGATGCTTTCATAGGTTGTGAAGGTCTTACAAGTATAATTGTAAACGCAACCACTCCGCCACAATTAGTGGAAGGTACATTCAATGACACTAACAATTGTCCTATCCTAGTTCCGTCACAGAGTGTGGAAGCATATAAATCAGCAAGTGGTTGGTCAACTTATGCTAGCAGGATTCAAGCAATACCAAATAGTTAATGCAATATGATTAAATACAATTTAAATACAATAAACGATTGGAACTTTGGTGATGACAATATCATCAAGGTTTACCGCAATGGTGCTGTTGTGTTCTATAAGTTCGACAGTGAACAAGGTGGGTATAAGGTTTGTTTTGCCGTTGTCGAAGACATCACACAATATTCAGACAGAGAATTTGAGGATGTATATGACAAAGCAACTGAAAAGTGGTATAAACTGAATAACCTTAACCAATATGAAGAATACGGTGTTTATGGAAGTGGAAGAACATCATGTGAAGGTTCGGCATCAAGATTGCCACAAGGCTATACAGAGGTTGAATATATAAGACAGAACAGCAATTATGATGCTTATATCAACACTGGTGTTATCATCTTTGATAATACCACCAATACATACACCATTACAACAAAGCTTACGTCTGAATTCCATTCAAACCTTGGATGTGCAACAATCATATCTTGTGAAAGGGTTAATTCTCCTTATGATGGACTTGGATATAGATACAAGTGTTCATCAACAGTTAACCAACTAGAGTTCTTTGGTGGAAACCCAAATTACACTTCATCAGTTGTTGATAATGGTGATGGCACAAGAACAGTGACATTCCAAAGCAGTGGTAATTCTAGCTTTACAACTGATGTTCCTTTATCGTATTTTGCCTCTTTCAGTAGCACAACATATGGTACAAACTCTACATATAGGTATTCTGATGCGACAATATACTCAGCATCCATTGTTAAGAATGGTATAACAGTAAGAGATTTTGTACCTGCAAAGAGGGATAGTGATTCAGTGTATGGTTTGTATGACTTGATAACTGATACATTCTATACATCACCAAATGGCAATAATTTCAGTGGTGGAGACCCAATCACACCAGATTGTGTTACCACATATAATGGAAAATTAACCATTGATGATGGCTATGAATATGAATGGAATGGTTCAAGTTGGGCTAATCTTGGAGAAGTCAGTGGAAGTTCAAAATCATCAGGTTTTACAAGTAGTGATATTGGGGAAAGTGGTACAACAAGTGGTTTTTCTGATGGTGATTATGTTGTTATTTCTTATAAAAATAATAACAGTTCTACTACACCATCATGTATGATGTCATATAAGAACGATGGAACATATGATAGAGTGAATAACTTTAGTGGGCACACAGGTTCAAACACTTTAACTCCAAATACTATAATAGATGCTGCTGTTTGGAAATTTGAAGGGACTGCAACGGCAGATACATATTATATTAAGAATGTTGAAAATGGATTGTATTGGGGGTATCAAGACACTAGTACAAGCCGTTCATTTTACTTAGTAGATGATTTACAAAAAGCCCCAATATTGATTGATGATTATGATGGATATATTGGCTTAATTGAAAAAAAATATCTTGCAACATCTTATTTTGGTGGTTACGGTCTTAATCAATTATATGGTTATACATATCAACTTGGATGGTTAAATAGTGGTACAGGTAGTGAGGCAAATTTTTACACAACTGACGGAAACGCATTATATGCACTTTATAAAGTAAATGGTGGTACAACAGAATATCCAAAATATTATTCAGAAAAATCTGAACCATTGGATAACCTTACATTCAACACATTGGAAGAGGCTCAAGCATATGCTGAAGCAAACTGTGTATATGATGGAATGCATGCAACAATCGATGGTGATAGATATTATTTTGATTCAACTGATGAGAATGGTTGGGTTAAGATCCTTGAGTACTACAAGTTTGAAGATGTTACACCAAATGCTGCAAGTGGTTGGACAATAAGTGGAAGTTCGACATATAACCCAGATTCGTCATACTATGATGACTTTGACCTTGAGACAACTTCAACAAACAATTCATATAAGATTGCAAAGGTTACAATATATGGCTATGACCATTTCACATATTATCTTAGGTCGTATCATTCATATTCATCATCATATGGTTATATATATGCAACAAACGTTGATGAAGTATCTACACCTCCATCAACAATGTCGTATGGTTCATCATCAGCGATAACCAACACATACAATTGGAATAAATCACCAAAGTCTGCTGTTAACTTATCCAATTATCGAAGGGTAACGTATAACAACCTTGACAAGACTGTTGAACATACATTCTATGTTTACTTCTATGGTAGAACATACAGAAGTTATGTTGGAAATGCAACCATATTGATTCCAAAGGAGCAGACAAACGAGAATTGGGAGCAAGTTACATTCTCAGCATCATCAAATGTTGCTTCAGCTCAGAAGAACTTGTATATTGACAACAACAACTCAACAAGTGGAGGAACACAGAATTGGTATTACAGATGGATTGTAGGTTTACCAAGTGGAAGTCATACTTCATCTACCAACTACAGCAATTACAGTTATTGTCCAAATGTAACAAGTTCAACGTTTACTTCAGTTGCTGGTGAACAACGTCAAGTCAACTTCACATATGATAATGTATCAAGCAAGACATTATCATTCAGATTGACTGATGGAAGCAATGTATTAACACCAACAAATACTGTATATTACAACATGACTTATTACAACAGTTGTGGCGTATCAAATTCAAGTAGTAATGTTACATTCCCAAGGTCACTTAATGTAATTGTTGGAGGTAGATTCAGATTTGCCAATTCATCTAACAGACATTACATCTATGGTTATTCACCAAACATATCGTTGAATACTGATTACTATGTTGACAACTATCAAAGCACATTTGATATTACATATACCAAACTGAGTGATGAGGCTGTGACGATAACATATACAACGTATGACCCATCAGATGTTGAAACACCAGCATTCAAGACTGATATAACATATCCTTACAGTGGTGGAACAACGTCATCAACAACGTTAACGTCATATGATGTTCCATACACATATCCATATAAGGTAAGTCAGACAATTGACAAGTTCTCAGCAGATGCTCAGTCATATACAGCAGGACAAGCCGCAAGGACAATTAACTTTGTACTATATCCAAATAATAGGGAGTTTGCAACTGTAGCTGATATGGAGGCTTACGCATATGCTTGGGAAGGAATGAAGGCAACGGTAGGTGATACAAAGTATAAGTATGAAAATGGTGAATGGGTTGAAAATCAACATAGTTTACCTGATGTTCCATTTACAGTTAACTACAATGCAAAGCAGTACAATGCTTCAACAAAGACATTATTGAAGACTGAAGGACAATTGGCTGATGTTGATGCTGTAATCACAGCAGGAACTCCTACAGTGCATGATGGCTATCTGACCATTGCAAGGGGTACAAGGGCAACCATCAGTGGCTATCAGAATTATTTCAATAGAACTAATTCATCTCCAAACTTGACCATTATATCTAAACAAAAAACTTATGGTGGTGATTGTCACATTTTTGCAAACAGAAGTTCTAGCTCTTATAATTGGATGTATCGTCCAGAAAAGAATGTGTTGAACTTTCATGGTTCAAGCCAAATTGCTGGTACAACAACAACAACTCAGCCTGTAATTGAATCTGTAAGGGTTGATAGTAGCAGAACACTTAAGTTTAACAACTACACCGATAATACAACCACTTCAGTTAGTAATTTTAGATATGGTAACACAAACAGCGTAGCAACTGCATTGTTTGCAGGTTATTCGGATAGCACATTTGAATACTTCGTTGGTGACTTCTATTGGATTTATATGTGCCAAGGCACATTGACTGATGAACAAGTACAGCAAGTTATAGATTATAACGAGAATCTGTAATCTAATTTTCAAAAAGTGGGATGGATAATATAATCTATCCCATTTTTATTCATGTTTATGATAAATCTAAAATAATCTATTATAATTTATTATAAAATATGAGTAGACCAGTTGGTAGCAAGAATAAGCCAAAGATACAGAAATCAAGTGGTGTTTTCTTGACAAATCTAGAAAAGCAGATTGAAGGATCTGCCATCACAAAGAGATCAAGTCAAGGTTGGGTCAATTGGGGTGTAAGGAATAATTACCCCTACCTATTGCTTGACCTATTTAACCAATCTCCAACTCACCGTTCAGCTTGTAATTTCGCCATTATGTCAATCTTGGGTAATGGTGTTGATTATGAACAGATGGGCGTTAATGGTGATGAGGTAATTCCAAACTATTCACAATCATGGGATGAGGTGATTAAGAGCCTAGC
>Ga0326511_10001972_pt1 | contig 16885 bp, 34 predicted proteins | sample 0_2496_0518_D_FD_203701 | JGI IMG/M metagenome (GOLD analysis project Ga0326511, IMG submission 203701) | Bovine rumen microbial communities from UC Davis, California, United States - 0_2496_0518 | ecosystem: Host-associated > Mammals > Digestive system > Stomach > Rumen | place: USA...
AGAAACAACAGGCAGATGTCGCATATACAGGCGCAGAAGAAACTGTCGCTCCGGCAACTGACATTCCCGAAGATATGAAGGCAATTGTCGATGGTGAGGATACCATTACAGATGCGGAGTATTACCCGAATGAAAAGCTCGGAGATTCGTTGGAATTTGTATTTGATGAAGTAAAAGAAGCTGCAAATACCGGCGATCCGAGCGCAGTACAGACGAGCGTAAACGAAGCAGTAAATACGTTCGCATCAAATACCGACCTGTCACCGGAAGTGATCGAACAGATCAAAGGCGATTTGGAGATTAACCAGACTGCTGAAAGATTGTCGGAAGGCGATGCGGTCGGCTATGTTCAGGAAACCGTTAATAAGACGGATAAAGATGAATATAAAGCAAAGATCAACAGGCTGACAGATGACACTACATATGCACGGACAAGGCTCACACCGGTTTCAAATGTTGCCAAGCAGATGAATGCAAAAGTCGGCGATATGGACAAGGTGTTTGATGACCTGATGAAGTCTTCTCTCGGCAAGGGAAAGATTGACAGATTTTCAAAAGCATTCTGGAGTCAGTTCGGAATCCAAACAGATTACGATGCGGTTGTTTATACTGCCCGTGTTATGGATTTGAAGGATCAGCTAAGTGCCGAGATGAATAAGGTCACAAACGAGATTAAAGCAAATGGTTACGATGTTGAGCTTGTGCCTACCGTCAACGGCGAGAACACTGTCAGATTCATTAAAGATGGCAAGGCAGTGACTCCGACAGACATGAGTGAACAGGCAAAAAAACTTGCAGACCTGTCAGCTAAGAATGATGACATCACCCTCAGGGCAACAAACATCGGTCATAATGTTGGTACTATTCTCAGAATGTTCCGCACAGACCTGTTATCTCCCGCCGGTCAGATCAAGGGGATTAACCAAACAATCGAAAGTATTAATGAAGAACTCGATAAGAAGTTTTCCAAAAAGATCCGAAGCGGTGAGATTGAACATGTTAAGCTGAACGATGACCTCGTAAAGACTTTCCTTGAAGCAACTGATGATGAAACAAGGATGGCAACGATGGAGCAGATCGGAGCGGATATTGGACACCAAGTGCCACCAACGTTCATGGAAAAGCTCGATGCATTCCGCTACAATAATCTTCTGTTTAATGGACTTACCTGGGTAAGAAACGGTCTTGGTAACTTCACGCAGTCTCAAATGTCGAATGCTAAGAACCTTTCCCTGTACATCATTGAGTCATATGCAAAGGCAAGAGGATTGGTGAGATATAACAATCTCGATATGACGGATGCCGGTGATAAGGCTCTCTTAACAGGCACTTCACGGTTGACCTCCGACACACTGCTTAATGATTTTGTTGATGCGAAAAAGTCTGGAAATGTAAAGAAATACCTTAAGTCGCTCGGTTATAGTGGCTCACTGCTTAACACCATGCAGCACTATAAAGGGCAGTCCTTTAACCTCAATCAGATTGATTCAGGCTTCACTCCAATACTTAACGAGGTGTTGGCGAACAACGCAAAGAAATCCGGATACAGTGTTGAAGACGGCAAAGTGGTTGATAAGGACGGTAAGGCTGTTTCCGACAAAACATACCGTGAACTGATGAGCGAATCCTACAAACAGGCGAAGAAGCGTTGGATCTCATCTGATTCTTTAAGAAGAGCAAAGGTTGACGGTATCGGAATGGGTACGGCTTCAAAGTCTCAGCGCAGCCTGTTCTGGAATGAAGGATTCAACATTCTTAACCCCGATTATGAGAGTGTTGTTGGCTTGCGCAGTGATAACAATGTGGCTGGCAAGGATGCATTCATGAAGGGTTACAACGAAGCGAGAAGGAACGAAGTCTTCAGCGACAACAATCCTTTTGGCTGGATACAGAACCGTGAGTCAAGAATTATTGACTATGCAATGAATAAAGCACCGCTTCTTGGTGATGATTACTGGCTTAGAAGTGGTTATTCAAAAGCCATGGCAAGTATGCTTGATGCAAGGGGATACCATGCTGTAGTAAATGATGGAACTATTGAGCTATACGATGACAATGGCGATCTTGTTCCGTCTGCAAAAGCAAATCCAATCCTTGCAGAACTGAACGGCGAAGCACTCCAGTGGGCAAAAGAAGATACTTACCATGACAGAAACGAACTCGCAAATCTTCTGAATGAGTTTGCTAGAACAAGTAATCTCGCCAAGTTTACAGTCAATTCAACAATTCCTTTTGTTAATACACCGATGAACATTGCACGGCGGGCAATTGAGTATTCGCCGATCGGTATCGGGGCATCTCTTCTGCAACTTAACCAGGTTAAGGAAGGCAAAATATCTGCTTCTACATGGCTTAACAACATGGCTAAAGGTGCTACAGGTGTATCTGCGATGGCCATTGGCGCATGGCTTGCAAAGAACGGAATTCTCAGAGCGCTCGGAGAAAAGGATGATGATGAAATCCATCGCTTTGAAACCGCAAAAGGATTGCAGGATTATTCAATTCAGATCCCGTTTGCTGATGGATGGTCTACAACAGTTGACTGGCTTGCACCCGGTGTTGCACCGTTCCTTCTTGGAGCAGCAGTGTGGGAACAGCACAGCCAGTATGTACCAAGATCAGAAAATGAGTCCATGGCACAGGGAGCGATAAACCTTCTTGTAGAAGACTTTGCTAACTTTGGCACATTATTCAAGCCGATTGCGGATACAACTATGCTTTCCGGATTGATGGATACATTAAGTGTATTCGGCAGTGAAACATGGGCGCAGGATCTCGGCGCACAACTTGTGCAGAATTATACCCGTCAGCTTACTCCGGTGCTTGGTTCAAAGATCCAGGGCATTTTTGACCCCGTAAAATACTCAACATCATCCGACAGTTTCCTTGATCGGCAGTTGAGATCGGCTGCAATTAATATCCGGTTGATAGACTATGCAATGACCGCTATTAATGGGGAACAGTATCTGAAGCCACAGATCGACCTTAACGGTAATCCCATAGAAACTCAGGACTACGGTTTAGGCGCAGCTGGCAGAGCGATCACGAACCTCATTAATCCAGCCACAGCGAAAGAAGATACAAGAGATAAGACAGACTTAGAGCTTGAACGGCTTTATAGTGTGACAAATCAGAAGTATCTTCTGCCAAGCATCACGGCATCTATCAACGGCACAAAATTCACTCCTAAAGAGAGGGATGAGTTCAACAGATACTTACTGCCGGAATATAAAAAGGCTTGCGAGGAATTCATTAATTCTGCATCATACAATGACTATACCGATGATGAGAGAGCTAAGATCCTCTACAATATGAAGAGCCATTTTTATACAGAAGCACAGGCAAGGTATTTGGGAAGAATCATTCCAAATGCATACAAGGTACTTACTCCTAGAGATAAGGCATGTGATTATGCAAATACACTTGGTATAAGTACCGCTCATTTCTATGGGTATATCAACACAGAATTTGATAAGACCAAAGATGGTGAGAAGATCAACAATACCAGAGCCATGAAGATCCGTGCGCAGATGGAAGCAGATGGTGTGTGGGATCGAGTGAAGAGGGCGATTGACAACGAAGCATTCAAACCAAGTGCCTTTAATTTAAACAATGCAGTCACGGGATGGGATACAACAGACTTCACTTACTACTACAATCAGATGCTGAACGGTCAGTACGATGGCAAACTGAGGAAAAGGAAATAATATAAGGAAAGAGGGGAATCCAATTACGGACTCCCTTCTTTTTTTGTTTACCAATTTCTACCAAAGCTGATTGCACCACAGTGCATGAGAGTGCAAGAACAGATAGATTGCTATGATTATTTAGCTTGTAATAGCAGTAGATAGCAGGAAATTGAATATACTGTTTATCACAAACATTTCAACTTTTTAGGTCAAAAGTGCCGATGAATACTGACTATTTCTCATGAGCGTTTACCAATTTCTTCCAAGGCTTTCCGCTTAACTTCCTCGCTTGAGCGGGCATATGTACCGATTGTCATCTCCGTTGAGCAGTGACCCATCAGTTCCATTACCGTGCGGGGATCGACATTTGAGGTGATCATATCGGAAGAAAACTGGTGCCTGAGTGAGTAGATCGAGAACCTCTCAATGTTTCCTCTCTTGCAGACTGTAGCAAGTGTGTTGCCGACATCCGTGGAATTGAACAGCTTGCCCTGCCACTTCGTGAAGATGAATTCATTGGCTGACATTGCCATTGCGCTCCTCAGAGCCAATTCCGCTGCGAATGTGAGGGGTATTTCTCGGATTGAATTACGGGTCTTGGTAGCTACGATTGCCCGTCCATTCTCATCAGAACCGTACGCACAGTCAATTCTGATGCTCTTGCCTTCAAGATTTACGTTAGAACGCTTCAGTGCGAAAGCCTCAGAAGGCCGTAAGCCTGTGTATCTGCACACGATCAGCAAGTATGAGAGGAGGGTAGCGTTGTACTGCGCCGGTTCTCTTTTGGAGAAATGACTCAGTTCCTCAAGGGCTTTGCGGAATGTTTCATCTGTAATGTATTTGGTAGTCTTCTCTTTCGGATAATACCTGGATTTGGGTACTTGCACTTCCTCGGTTACATTGTAGCGGACTGCTCTCAGCTTCCTTGCGGTGGAGATGATCGCCCGCCAAAGAGAATATACCCTGTTGATCACATCGTCTGATCGGTCATTCCTCAGTACGGTGAGGCTTTCCTCGATCTCAAGGGCGGTGATAGAACTTATTGACCGTGTGCCAAAGTCGGGCTGAATATAGTTCTTGTAATTGGATTCCATCAGCCGTCTTGTGTTGGCGGGCATGTGCTTCTTTGCTACATGGATCTGAAAGCACTCATCCATGGTAAGGTTTTTATCTTCTGCGAAACCGGCACTGGCAAGCTCTGCTCTCTTAATATCTCTATGTCTGCAAGCTGCGTTCAGGCACTCGGATTCAGACGAGTAATCGGATGCAGTGAAACATTTTGTATAGGTTTTTTTACCGGAAGCAGTAATGTAAGAAAATTTCACAACGAAATAGACCTTGTTATTCTTGTTTTGGCGAACAATGTACTTTTCTTTGCGTGTGGTTTTTGCCATAATTTGTTTAGTCCTCCTATGGTTGCAAGTGTGAGACATTCATAGCGTTTATCTATTCTCCTTTCTTGTTTTCTGGAAATTAGCCCCTATCGGACGGGGGGCTTTTTTCTATGCACTGTGGTACAATGTACAAGAAAGAATACTCAGATTTGGTCATTTGTGGATTCTTTATCCCCTTGGGTGGTGGTGCGCCCAGGGGTCTTTTTTTTCATCCCTTTAGATTCAGCAATGCTCGGATCGCAGCCTTGACATTATCATCTGCCCTTGAATAAGCAACGATAAGTTTGTCCTCAAACGGCAATGGTTTTGGATCTTCTGTCCATCCCATTAAATATGCGGGTGAGGTCTGCAATGCATCAGCAAGTACATTAACTATATCAACTGGGACTTTCTCAATATCACCGGATTCCCATCTACTGATCGTGGATTTATTCACTCCAACAGCGTCAGCCAGGTTCTGCTGTGACATTCTCAGCTTTGCTCGTCTCTCTTTAATAAGGTAGGCGGTCGAACTTTGCCGTTTCATGTCTCTCTCCTTTCTACACTCATCATAATTTTTCTGTTGCAAATATGCAATATTTTTGTTGACAATCCGATACAAGGTGTTATCATGAGTACAGATGCAGAAATGCAACAGAAAGGAGGACAGATGAATATCGCTTTACTGAAGAGTGAAATGGAAAAGCGTGGGATGAACGCAACTGATCTTGCCAAGGCAAGCGGAGTAAGCAAAGCCACATTATCACGGATCTTACGTGGTCAAAGAGGATGTACAACCAACATCGCAAAGCAGATCGCCCAGGGCATGAAGCTCACGCAGAAACAGTCACTCATGATTTTTTTTGGGTAATGTGATGCGGAAACGCAACAAAGGAAAAGAGAATGGAAAACGCAAATGACCTTGTTTACACCACCGAGGAGGTTGCTCAGAAGTTAAAAACGCACCGCAACATGATCGACCGACTCAGAAGAAACGGACTGCTCAACGGGATCAAGCTGGGCAAAGGCTTCATCTATTCAGATACAGAAGTCCGGATCTTCCTCAACACATACGCTGGGTTTGATCTCAGCAATGACATCGAAATGGAAAAAGCCAGAAGACAGGCAGAAATGAAAGGAACTAACCATGGGAAAATTTAACCTCACAGTATCAGAACTGACGCTCGCTGCAATCATCCGTATCCTCGCTGATCACCTTGAAGTACCGGAAGAAGAACCTAAGAGTTGGGAAGTCTCCCGTGACGGTATGAGAGTGAAAGATGAAAGTGGATGCCTCACAGACATCCTCAAGACACTCGACTATGTGAACCCGCCACTGTACGGACTGCTCCTCGCATCTGCCCATGGAGTCAAAGTATCGGACATCGCTTCTCTGCTTTCAGATGATGACGATGAAGAAGAGGAGGATGACGGTGATGATGCTGATGCTTAAGATCGTGGCGATCCTTGCCCTCTGCGCATTTGCGGTGGGGGTGGTAAGAATCCTCGGCAACTTTGACCTCAAGCTCGACAAGTTTGTGAGTGCTCACAACACCAATGTGGATGCCATCAATAAGAAGTTCACTAACACCTTCAACAGACTGGCACAGATCGAGGAAAATCAGTCACTGGAAAAAACCCGCAGATTTAATGCAGACGATCAGATCGAGGAGATTATTTCCCGCCTTGAAAAGATCACAGAGGACATCGCCCGCATTGATCGGGATGAGAAAGACCTGAGATCCTACTATGTCAATTACCGTGAACCAGTGCCTGTCTCTACAGGAGGGGTAGCTTGGGCAAATGAATTTGTATGTGGAGAAGAAACAGATGAGTGAAAAGAAAGAAGAAGCAGTAGTCGAAGTTGACTACACGAAGTGGAACATCTTCAAGAAACTTGCAGAGGCAAGAGTAAGAATCGCCAACAGTGCGATGAAGAAGTCCGGTAAGAGTCAGAAGGTCGGCTGGTCTTACTTTGAATTACAGGACATCATCCCGCCGATGCTGAAGGTCTTCAATGAGATCGGTCTGATCGGTATTGAAGGACATGAGAACCCTGTTGTTGATCCGTCTACAGGAATCCAGGTGGTACCGGAGATGTACACGCTGAAGATCTACAACACCGACAGGATGGATGACAAGCCCATCGTATTCACGAAGAAACAGGCAGAGGCCCGCACACAGAACCAGTTGCCCATTCAGGCGGTCGGATCTGAATCAACCTATATGCGCAGATACCTTTGGATGGATGCGCTTGAGATTGTCGAGAATGACATCATTGACGGCACTGCCGGTTTGGAAGGCACAGAACCTGTCAAGCCTACAGTCCGCATGGCAAGTACACCTCAGCTGAAGATCCTTCAGAAGAACTATCCCGATCCCACCGCAGTATTCAAGTGGGCGGGTATCACAAAGTGGGAAGAACTGACCGCAGAACTCGCATCACAGATCATCGCCAGAAAGAAGTTAGGAGACGAATGGGGAGGTAATCATAATGCTTGATCTCATTATCAAAGACGGCTCAATTGTAGCCACAGAAGCCGTACAGATTGCTCTCACAGAGTATCGTGCGAAGAAGCTGACAATCGAAGAGATGAAAGACGATATGCATGACCTCGATGAAGCTGTCATGAAGGCAATGAAAGACCACGGCATCAAGTCCTGTCAGATCACTGACGGAGAAGGACACATCCATTCCTTCACCATCAAGGCAGCTTCCGAAAGAGTGACCGCTGATGTCAAGAAGATGAAGGAAGACAACATCTTCGATGAGTACTGCAAGAGAAGCACAGTGAAAGAATCGCTTCTGCATTCTGAATCATGATTGAGTTTTTTCCGGAAGACCATTCCTATCAAGTAGATGGAATCATCGCTCCCTCTGTCACAACGCTGATCGGAGACATTTGGATTCCCAACAAATATGCGGGAGTTTCAAAAGGTGTTCTGCGGAAAGCAGCTGACTACGGAAACAGAGTCCATGAACTGATCGAGAACGCAGACGGTGATCTGCCCGAATGGTATGAGCGCAAATCCGAAGAAGGCCGAGCGTTAAAAAACTACTTGAGACTCAGAGACATCTATGAAATCAGCATCCAGTCCTGTGAACAGCCGGTGGCTTACATCGGTGATGACGGACTCCCGCTCTATGCCGGCATGTATGACATGGTTGGGACGGTAATGGGCAAGATCGCACTGATCGACATCAAGACCACAGCGAAGTTTGACCGGAGTTATCTTGCCTACCAGCTGACCCTGTACAAGATGGCGATGGAACAGATGGATGAGAATCTGCGGATTGAGGAAGGATATTGCTTCCATGTGCCTAAGAAAGGGTATGCAAATTTGATCCAGGTACAGTTCCTCGATCCGGAAAAGCTGAAAAAGGACATCAAGGTATGGCGAAGCCAAAAGGCAAATCAATCTTGATGGATTCAGAAAGTCATAAATGTTACTACACCAAGCGACCAACAGATGAGATCCACCATGTGATGAACGGAACTGCCGACAGGGTAAAAGCCGATGAGGATGGGCTTTGGATCTATATCACACGATCCCGACATGATTGGCTTCATAACACTCCCGATGGAAAGAAGGAGATGAAGAGGCTGAAAGCCATGGCGCAGAGAGAATATGAGAAAACACATTCCCACGCAGATTGGATGAGGAGATACCACAAGAACTATGTTGTTTGAAGAAAATTTGCTAACCACAATTGAAGATCTGACAGGCACTCTGGAAGAGACTTTGAACAAGTTCTATCAGGCGGGCATCGAGCTTGCCGAAGCTGAATCCGATTACTCTATCACTCTGCGCCAGAAGGCTTTGGTCGAAAAGGATGCCGGTGTATCCGTAACATTTATCGACAAATTCTTAAGAGGTGATGCAGATGTCGCAGAGAAGAGGAAAAAGCGTGATATTGCCGAGGCGAAGCGGGATACGCTCAAGGAAAAAATTAACTCTCTCAAGTTGCAAATACGTGTTGTTGAAGCTCAAGCCGAGCGTGAATGGTCAACCCGACAGGGTAACTATTAAAGGCCGTCTGCTCAGTCTGAATGAGTACATCAATGCAGAGCGCACCAACAGGTACAAAGCAGCGCAAATAAAAAGAGATGTGGAAGAGAGAGTAACCATCGCCCTGGTTGATGCAACCGAAGCGGGTACTCTTCACTCCCACACAGATCCCTGTGAGCTATGGATTACATGGATCGAACCCAATCACAAACGAGATTTAGACAACATCAGTTTCGCTACAAAATTCATTCAGGATGCCATGGTCAGATCCGGTGTGTTCCCCGATGACAATACAAACTTTATCCGGTTACTCCACCATACAGTGGCATTCGACCCTAACAACCCACGCATTGAAATAACTATCAAGGAAAGGAAAAGAAAATGCCTGTAAAAGAATTATTTAAGAAAGCCCTCACAAATATGCTTGAGACTGACGAGTTCAGCAAGATCGCAAAGTATACCGAGGTCAAGACGGATCAGAAGCTGATCAAACGCTATGAAGAAAGCCTGAAGGAATTCGGCGCAGATAATCTGCCGGTCATCCCGCTCATCATGAATGCCAATGCAGACATTCTGAGAGATGCCCTCTGCTTCATGATCGACATTGAGGCAAAGGATGCTGAATAAGGTCATTCTCTCCGGTTATCTTGGGAAGTTTGTGAACACCGGTGTATCACAGAACAACGGAACGTTCTACGCTCACTTCCAGCTGTCACAGTACACCGGAGATCCCAAGAACAAATACCAGTATGTACCGCTGAGTGCATGGGATAGCGAAAAGGTCAAACCGGCAACGAGAATCTCACAGGCACATCCTGGTGATTATGTAATCATTGAGGCTCATATCAAAGTGAATACGAAAACGGCAGAGGACAACAGGAAGTACAAAGAACTGTCTCTGGTGGTCGATTCCGTGAGGGATGTAATAACACCCACGGCGAAAGATTATCCGTCTCAGACGGCTCAGAATCAGCCTCCTCAGCCACAGTACAACGCACCGCAGTACAACAATTATCAGCAGTCACAGGAACCGGACTGGGGAGATGGAATCAACATCAGCTCAGACGATCTGCCCTTCTAAATTAGATAGATTGAGGTCACAGGCGAAGGGATATGTCATTAACAATCTTGAGATGTATGGCAATTCCCTTCTGCCCGATGACTTGATCAAGCTGCTTGGCATCCCTACAACTGAGAGACTGCTGACAGTGATTATGGGAGAACAGGTAAGCATATATAGGATGGGTAAATCCTGGGTGGCACAGAGATGAGCGGATGGATTAAGTTGCACAGATCCCTTCTCGACTGGGAATGGTGGGATGACGAAACAACTACAAGGCTCTGGATCACAATTCTGCTTAGTGTAAATCACGAACAGAAGAAGTGGAAAGGGCAGACGATTGAGGCAGGGCAGATGCTCACAAGCTATGCAAGCCTAGCCAAAAAGAGTGGGTTGTCAGTGCAGTCCGTGCGCACTTCAATCAACCGCCTAAAATCAACACACGAAATAACATGCGAATCAACACACCGATTCACGCTGATAAGTGTAGTAAAATGGGCAGATTTTCAAGCAGATGATCGTACTGCTAACACAGTAAACAACACACCGGCTAACAATCAGCTAACACAGTCTCAACACAGTCCTAACACAGTCCTAACAACAAACAAGAATGATAAGAATGTAAAGAATGATAAGAATGATAAGAATGAAAAGAATTATATATTGGCAGACGAGATTATTGACTATCTCAACATGCGAATTGGCACATCATTCAGACATTCTGCATCATCGAGAAAATTCATTCTTGGAAGATTGAACGATGGATTCACGGTACAGGATTGCAAAGATGTCATCGACAAGAAATGCGTAGACTGGGTAGGTACTGATTATGAGAAGTTCCTATCACCGGATACATTATTCAGACCTTCAAACTTTGAGAAGTATTTGAATCAGAGAATCACACCAAAGAAAGGACAGAACATATTTTGACTATAGAGGAAGTAAAACAGATTCTGACATACCTGAAGAATCAATTCCCGCAGTCATTCAATCACTTGCAGTCAGATGAGGATGCCAGGATGTTTGTGGCAATATGGCATGACATTCTCAAAGAAGAGAATCCCCACCTTGTACAGGCGGCGGTCAAGAAACTTGTGGCTGAGAACACTACGGGCTTTGCGCCTAACATCGGTATGATCAGACAGAAAATGAAAGACATTGCCGGTTTAAAACCGTTGGAAGCGGATGAAGCATGGACACAGGTAAGAAGACTGTGGTCAAACATCAGCAGCGAGCGACCAGATGAGATCCGAGAGGACTGGGAGAAACTACCTAGTTCAGTCAAGAGGATCTACAGTCCGGCTGATCTTATCGAGCTGGCATTTCACACAACGAGCCATGACATTGAGGCTTTTGAGAAACCCAGGTTCATGAGTGCATACAAATCAATTGCTGACAACGAGATGGACAACCTTCTGACATACAAATCAATCACACAGGTTGCCTTGGAAACAAACGGAAGACTGATGATTGAGGGGGATAAATAATTACATGGCTAGAAGTGAGCGGATCTATGCGCAACAGCATCAGAGGAAGAAGAAATTCCCTCCGGATCGAATCCCGTTCAGACCACAGGCAGTGGCAGAAGATGTTCTTGATATGACAGCATATATCGAGCATGACATCACACTGGATGAACTCTGTGCAAAGATCGCATGGAACAATTTCCTTGAACGGGAGTATAAAGGCGGGAAGATTCCCGAAGATGTAATGATGAAGTTCTTAATGAGCATCGGGTGGGTCAGATGAGTTACAGAAAGATCAACAAAGCAAAAGCTGTAGACCTGTATACCAGCGGATATTCCGAGGATGAGATCGCAGAACAGTTTGCATGTGCAAAAACTACTATCATTGATGCTCTGACTGAAGCGGGTGTATATATCTACGCACCGCAAGGCAAGAGAAAAGTCGATAAAGGAAAGATCAGAGCATTGAGAAAAGCCGGTTGGCTGCTTTCCGAAATCGCATTTGATTGTAACTGCTCAATAGCAGATGTAGAGGAGGTACTTAATGAAACGCAAAATAACCCCGCTTGAGTTGCTGGAAATGATTAAGGCGGGAACTGCACCGGAAGAAGTTACCTACAGTGGTGAAACATACCGGCTGAACGGAGAGAAGGAATATGTGTGCAGAAATGAAAGACTGTTCATGATCCTTCCAAGAAGAGTTGAGACATTCACCGAGAAGAAAATTATTGAATTCAATGAGGTTCTTCTGGATGAATCTGAAAAGACATTTCTGAATCTGCTCATGGTTCGGATGGAGATGGTGCATAAGATCAGCCGTGACAGAATTCATGTGCGGGATACAGACAAGACCTTTGACAGGGTTTGCATCCAGTACCATGATCCGCAGTTTGGGCAGTACCGGCAGTACCTTCCTTCAGTTGCGCCGGATACCTGGTTCAAGAGGCTTGAGCTTGGCAAGGAATACACGGTGGAGGAGCTTTATGGAAAAGACTGAATGCCCTTGTGATAAGTGCGAGGACTTCTGCCCGACACCAATGGACTGTGAGATCTATATGAGGTGGGCGCATGAGATGCGTGAAATGCGGAAGGAGTCTTGAACAGGCCATGAAGATCTACCCGCATGGACTTGAAGGCGGTGCATACTGCTATGACTGCGGGAGTGCCGAAAAGAGAGCCATACAGGGGCGATACGTTTCAAACGATCAACAGGTCATCCGCTTGCACAAGCTGGGCCTGACGGCATCAGAAATCGCTCTGAAGACGGGTCTGACAACAACAGATGTATACAAAATTCTGAATAAAGGAAAGAGAAGAAGATGAATAGACGGAAGTACAAACAGGGTGAGCAGATCAGGTCGATCAGCGAGTTTGACCAGTTCTACCAGGGTGGAAATCATTACTTCATATGGAACGGAAAAACAACACATATATCTGTGCTCATGTCGCTTCCGTATAGAACACTGTATAAGCACATTCTGAACGGCCTGGTATACAGAGCGGAGAGGACAGAAGATGACAGGAAGACTGATTGAAGCAGACAAGCTGATTCAACGCTTGCGAAATGACCCGCTGTTTGAATCCATTGAGCAGTTCGGAGTGATAGGAGTAATTGAGGCAGAGCCTACAGTCGATGCGATTCCTGTGGAGTGGATAAAGCAGTTTATTAAAAAAGAAAATATCCATATTATCCACAAGGTCGGCATTGTACATATGGTTGAACAGTGGAAATTGCATCCGATCGATTTTGAAATATCTTCAGAACCACAGTGGATTCCTGTATCAGAGCAATTGCCGGACTTCGGTGTTGATGTGCTTGTATGCGATGGCGAAGGTGTACAGGTAACGGCAAAAAGAACATGGTGGTCAACCGATCCGAATGGTTGGGCAACCAATTATTGCGGATACGATTACGATTCGTGGGATTTTATGACGAACGGAGACATTGTGGCATGGATGGAACTGCCGAAGCCGTATGAGGTGAAAGAAGAATGACATTGACTGAATTTGATAACATGCGGATGAGTGATGCAAACAGCCATAAAGAACCTGCATATGTTTTTGACACAGATGAGATTTATGACTGCAACAGTTGGGAAGATGTTCGGAGTCACTGCGAACTGATATGTGCTCTGGCCAGTGATTTTAAAGCATCGACATATCTGATCCCAAAGTACGCAAATGCTAATGTGTGGAGTTGGGGCATTGTCGATGGCCATGTATGCATTGTCATTGAAGAGGAAGAATATAACGGAGGAGAATAAAAAATTATATGGACGAAAAAGCAATCAAGATCGTAAGCGACTATGTGTGGGAACGTCTGGACAAGTCGGATGATCATCCTGACACATTTGCAATCTACATAGTATGGAAATGCAAAACCCTTCAGAATTGGAAGTGGCTTATCTCAACATCACTTCCTGACGGAATGTACTACGAAGTGACATACAACGGAGACAAGAAAGAGTTCTACCTTGATGCATACAAGAAGTTTGAAAACAGATGCATCTGGGATCATAACTGATAAAAAAGTTCGAAATTCTATTATAAAAATTGCTTATTTGCAGGCATAGGAAGGTAGAAAGAGAGGAATTTGGAACATGAAAGAAGTTGAAGTTGTTTTGACACCCATTAAGGAAGACGTGCATCTGCCTAACATTCCAAACGTGGGAGATAAGTGTTGGTTTCTTCCCAATCCGTTAGGTTTTGGCAAAGGAACAATCAGTGGAAGATGGACAGACGGTGATGGCATTTATGTACAGGTCAATGAATGGAGTCCAAAGGTGCGGTGGTCATTGGACAAGATCACATGGGAAATGCCAGTGGAGCCGATGGGGGAATGAATGAGCAAATACATGATACAGACAGAGATTGACGAAGAAGCTCTTCTTAAAGAGTTTGAAAGAATAGTAAATCAAATTCTGTCTAGGCAGATGAGCGAAGAAACCCTCAAAGAGAGAGGTGTTATGAAACAGGCTATCAAGGAGATTGTTTACAGTCGCAAAGACGAAATTATTGAAAGAGTGGTGAAAAAAGCAACCGCCGAAATCGTGCGCAAAGGTATGCCAAGGCTACTTGAAAAATGGGCAGAGAGGAAAGAAGAATGAGTAAACCATTTATAACGGCAGAAACCAAGGTGGTTGATGTACTTGAATATGGTCAAGGTGATGATGGAGAAATTGCCGAAATATTCAAAGCGTTTAAACAGTTCCGTGACGGCTACTATGAACTTACAAACTATGGAGAAGATTGGTGGAAAGTGCTTAACCAAGACACGATGTTTGATGAAATGATGGCTGAACAATGGAAAGAAATTGAAAAAATAGATTTCATGTCAGTCATCGAAAAAATGACAAAGGCACTTGTTGGCACTTACGTTCGATTTGATTTCTTTGCGGAAACAGTGATTCTTGCTTCAGAGGAAGGAAAAGGATTTCAGCCGAACAGGGTTGAGAGGAAAGAAGAATGAAAGTAAAAACATTGATCAACAAACTGAAGAAGCTGCCCCAAGACAGCAAAGTGATATATGTAAATACCGATATGGTTAATAACGGCGCATATGAAGTAAATACTGTTACTGACTATGAAGATGGTACTGTTGTCATTGATTCAAATTACAAAAAGAATTATTGGGAGGATGAAGAATGAGCGGAGAAGAGAAAGTGAATCTGCTCAAAAACCTTGCAAGACTCATGGAGTGCATTGAGTGTGGCAATGATCCTGATCACTGCGGATGCACAGAGGAAGACGAGGATGAGAATGGATACTGTAAGAGATGGAGGAGGAAAGAATCATGGGTAAACTGAGTCCTAGCTGGAAGGCTGTGAATGCCCAGCTGAGAAAAGACCGCAAAACACGGAAAGAATATGAGACTGAGATCGCTGAACTCAAGATGTGCATGTTTGAACCTGTGCATGTAGTTCGTGATTACTGGCATCCGGTGAAGTTAAAAGCGGAATGCATTATATCCCATGATTTTGATTTTGTGCCGGTTGAAATTGAGGCTGAAATGGCAAGGCGGCAGCTTATGAAAGAATTCTCCAAGGCTATTCAACAATATTGGAAGGTCAGTGGATATGAAACCATGCAGGGCAATAAATATGTGGCTGAATTATGGGTGATGGAGGGTGATGATGCCTAGAAAACTCATTATTGAAGAGCCTGAATGTAAGTATGTTGTGGGTATCGATAGGGAAAACATGACATGCTTTGGAAAACCTGCGAAAGAACTGATAACCTGTGAGCATTGTATTTACGCATGGCATATGGGAATCACCAAGGAAGGAATAAACATATATATTTGCTCGGTTGGGAGACATCTTGTGGGTGACTACTTTACCGAAAACGATTACTGTTCAAGGGCAGTAAAAAAAGAGGAAGAATGGCATGGTGACTGATGAGAAGACCATGGCGCACAGATCAGTAATTATGTATATTTGTAGCGAGGAATACGGATAATGACAAACGATGACAGGCAGATGGTTAATTGGTTCAAAGCAGAGCTGAAAGCGTATCTTTCCGGTGCGCCGGTGCGCAAAAAACTAGAAGAAAAGATAGCAGAGCTTGAAAACCATCTTGCCTACCATAGTCCATCATTATCATCCGATTCTCATGGATCTCAAAAAACCCATGATGAGAAACTAGCGTTATACGTTACCAAGAAGCAGAATCTTGAAGCACAGAAAGAATTGCTTGATAACCAGGTTAAAGCGGTTGAAACAATTCTAGGACTGATCCCGCAAAAATGGAAAGATATGATCCTGAGAATCCACAAAGGCAGAGCCACCATTGAAGGGGAAGCAGTCAAAGCGGGTCGGGATAAGACTTCTGTCCAATACGAAATTGACAAGGAAATCCTGATCGCAATGAAGCGGTACATTAAAGGCGGGTATTGATCCCGCCCTTTTTGTTGTTGTCCTCCTTATTCAGGCCATTCCTCTTCCTGTCTGACCGGATGGTCTGCATCGTACTGTCTTAAGCATTTTCTGAACCAGTCTGCTTTATCAGGTATTCTGTCGAAAATCTCACACAGTTCCGGTTCGGTTGCTTTGTTTAAACGGATTGTACAGGATTTGATGTTCTTTCTTGCGTATTCTGTATCGTATTTGAGCTTGTTAGCAGCCCATTTAGGTAATTCAGCCATTGTTTAGTCCTCCTATTGCACTGTAGCACTTACATTGTTGATAAGTCAATCGAAAATTTTAAGCATGACTTCCAGCACAACCACTCCATCGTTGTTCTCGTAGATGTTGAAATGATCCAGGTAGTTGTTTCCGTAGCATCTTT
>Ga0326511_10001973_pt1 | contig 16884 bp, 12 predicted proteins | sample 0_2496_0518_D_FD_203701 | JGI IMG/M metagenome (GOLD analysis project Ga0326511, IMG submission 203701) | Bovine rumen microbial communities from UC Davis, California, United States - 0_2496_0518 | ecosystem: Host-associated > Mammals > Digestive system > Stomach > Rumen | place: USA...
GCGACTGAAATGCTTAAATTTTTGGGTACCCTGAAAGACCTCAAAAATTCATCCATTACAATTATCTGCGATCGCGGATATATGTCTGAAGATAACGTGCAGCGGATGGATGATGCCAGTCTTAACTTTCTTCTGATGCTGAAAAGCAATATGAACGTTACAAAGGATTTGCTAAAAAAATACGCGGCCTCCGTCCGTTCCTCTGCACATTACATTCCTGAATCGGACCAGTATGGCATGACTGTAACAGATCAGCTTTTTGTTGGCGACACCAGGACAAGGTATTTCCACATTGTCTGGTCATCGGATCGCGAAAAGGATGATCGCAAAACGTTTTTCACCAAACTTGCGGCAAAAGAACTCAGGTTAAGAAGAAAGATAGAGCGAAAAGAACAGGTAACCTACGATGAAATGATGGATTTCGCTGACTGGTTCAAGCTGAGTTCAACAAAAGCCGGAACAGTTCCAGATAATAAAAAAGGACGCAAGGCCTCCGGCGAGACTAAGGAAGAGGAATCATATGTAATTAATTCAGCAGAGCGTGATGTTGAAAACATCGATGAATGCGCAAAAAAGTTCGGATTCCGCATCCTGGTGTCGTCTGAAAAAATGGACACCAGGGAAGCAATGGAGGCCTATTCCAAACGTGACTGCGTGGAAAAGGTCTTTTCAGCTCTCAAGTCGACTTTGGGCATGGAGAAAATTGGAGTGTACAGCGATGATTCCATTCATACCAAAATGCTTATCTGGTTTTTGGCAGCGATACTCCATTCATTGATTTTCAATCGTACTATGGAACTCAGGGAAAAAGACAGAAAGAGTTTCACTGTACGTTCCATCATTAATCTGCTCGAGGAAATTTCTGCTGATGAGGACCTTAACACAGGGAAATATAAACGACGTTTCAAACCAATAAGGAAGCAGAATCGCATTATGAAATGCCTTGGTGTGACCATCGATGATATTGACTCTTGTATAGATAAACTCTGACATTTGCACATGTTTGAAAACATGGCATTTTAAGTGGTTTAAGTCGCTAGGGTATATTTTTAGGAAAAGTTAAGGATGTACCGGGGCTTTCTGACACTCGCGCCTTCTGAGAGAGGCTCATCAAAATTCAGGTACCGCTGCCCCAATGATGCCTGCCGCAAGGCATTTCTCAAGTGTATGGAACAGCTCTCCTGACAAACGGAAATCATAAGCAGCCACTTCTCACCCGGCTCCGTCGCGGATCGCGGTCGGCCTTTTGCCGGATATTCACTTTCTGTCCGGACTCTCTCATATCCCAGCCTCCTTTTCTGACACGCTCTGCAGGGCCGGTACAGTCTGCCTGCCTTTGGGGTATACTCACCGAATCCGCCCCGGCGGCACAGAATGGAGCAGAAATGTCAAAGATAACAGCAGACGCACTCATCCCCTGCGTAAGGGACTACCTTAAAAGACAGGGCCTTGTCTTCAATTACTCTGAGGAGCTCAAAGGCTTCGGCTTCGGCATGGAGCTGAAGAATGACAGGGGTGTCGCCGGCGTTGCGGCCGTCTGCGGCGATGACAGCCTCATAGCGTTCTGCACCTCGCCTCTCCATATAAGGGATGAGCGCAGGAACGATGTCGCAGAGTTTCTGCACCGGGTGAACATGAACATGCTCTTCGGCTGCCTGCAGTTCGACATTGACAAAGGCAGCGTGCGCTACATGGCGTACTCGCGCCTCTGCGGCGTCATGCCTGATGACTCTACTCTTGCGTCAATCATGATGGCGTTCCGGGTCATTGACGACACCGAGCCCCTCCTTGAGGCAGTCGATAAGGGAGAGATCTCCCCGAAGGACGCGGCCGCAAAGCTCGAGTCATAGACATGAATTAAAATCATTTAAATTCACCGCGCACTGTGCGGTGAATCTAACCAATTTGGTGCATGTTTCTGCCATTATCCGCATAGACTACAATTCGCTACTCAATGCGTAGCGAATTGCTTTGTCATAAAACAGTAATCATTATGTGCACAGCAAAGGCAAATGCCAGCGGTGGTAACTACAAGATTCATACTGCCTTATCCGACAGTGTCCATTATTCATACCTGTTTCTGCAACTTACGGGCTTTTCATCTATCAAAAGTACCAGGCATAATACGTATTGATTAAAAAATCCTCAGATATAATCTTTGTACTTTACAAAACCGCCTGCTGAAAGAACTACATTTGTCATGAACCACTGAACCAGTCATCAGGATATTATGACAATTTCATTTTGGCCACTAGAACATCTAATATATGATTATTAGGCTATATTTATCCATTTTATCCTAAAGTATTCGCGTTTTATGATACAATTTGAATATAATGATAATTAGCCCTGACATACTGACAATTCACCGCACACTGCGCGGTGAATCTTAAAATCAGGAGAGAAGCTACCTATGGAAGAATCTTTTTACCAGACAATCAGCAATATCCTTCAGCATGCAAGAAACTCGGTGTACCGGACTGCAAACACAGAAATGGTCAATGCATACTGGAACATCGGCAAAGCCATAGTTCATGAACAGGGCGGAACAGACAAAGCTGAATACGGGCAGAAGCTCATCGGGGAGCTGTCCGCGCGCATGACTTCTGAGTTCGGAAAGGGGTTTACTGTTACAAATCTTAGGGACATGCGCCAGTTCTATCTCACTTTCCAAAACAAAGAGACACTGCACAGCGAACTGACATGGAGCCATTACCGCATGATCATGCGCGTGGAAAATCCTGCTGCACGTCAGTTCTATCTTGAAGAGACCGTAAAATCCCAGTGGAGCACCAGGCAACTGAAACGTCAGATCAGCACTTTCTTTTATGAAAGGCTGCTTTCAAGCAAAAACAAGGCAGTGGTTGCCGGCGAGATCCAGAAACTGGAGCCTCCGAAGGATCCAAGGGATATTATCCGCGATCCTTATGTTCTTGAATTCATCGGCCTCCATCCTGACGATGATTTTTTCGAAAGCGATCTGGAACAGGCGCTGATTTCCCACCTGCAGAAGTTCCTGCTGGAGCTTGGCAGAGGCTTTTCCTTTGTTGCCCGCCAGAAGCATATCGTCTTCGACGGAAGGCATTTCTACATTGATCTTGTCTTCTATAATTACATTCTGAAATGCTTCGTACTTATAGATCTGAAAATCGGAGACCTGACTCACCAGGATCTAGGACAGATGCAGATGTACGTCCACTACTATGAACGGGAGCTGATGAACGAAGGTGACAATCCGCCAATCGGCATTGTGCTGTGCGCGGACAAAAGTGACTCGCTCGTTAAATACACACTGCCTGAAAATGAGACTCAGGTATTTGCGTCAAAATACAAGCTGTACCTCCCTTCTGAAAAAGAACTTTCAGAAGAGCTTCATCGTGAATACCAGGCAATAAGCGATGCGAAAGACGAAAAAAGCAAATGAATGAACATGATTCTCCGGCTGATAAAGACCGCCCCTCCAAGGTTGGTATCTACTGCCGCATCAGTGCCGGCGGGGTTGCACAGCTGAAAAAACTTTCAGAACAGCTTTCTGCCCTTGCCAGATATGCTGCGGCTCATGACAGCTGGCGCCTTTCTGATATCTATCTGGATATGCCCAATGGCAGAAACAGAGCTCACAGAGAGGAATTTGAGCGAATGTCAGGTGACTGTGCAGCGGGCAGGCTGGACATCATTCTGCTTAAAAACCTGGGCTGCCTTGGCAGCAGCTGCTCAGATATCCTTGCCTTTATCAATGATGCAAAGCAATATGGGGCAAGGGTTATTGCCGTTGATGACAATGCTGGCTCCGGTACCGATACAGACCATGTCATCATTTCGGCAATAAACACAGACTCACCGGCAGAAAAAGGCTCACGCAGCGCTAATATCCGCAGGGGCCTGGCCATAAGCGCCGCTCTCGGAACTAGCAGGCTTTTTAACAGAAAATGCTACGGCTACGATCACGATGAGGACGGAGATCTAATCATTAATGAAGAAGAAGCCCGGATTGTGCGCTGGATCTTTGACGCATACCTGTCTGGGCAGAGCATTGTCTCAATCATCAGACAGCTCCGGGAACAAGGTGTCAAATCCCCGGCAGGAAAGGATACCTGGTACAAGCGGGCCATAGAGACAATGCTGCATAATGAGAAATACATCGGCGACACCATTCTGTTCAAAGGCTCCGGCCGCGATCAGTATGCTCTTGCCGGGAAGCATCCTCCGATTGTTTCCAGAGAAACATTTGAAGCAGTCCAAAATGCAGTCAGACAGCGCTCCCGCAGGAATCACCAATGGAACGGCGAGGTCTGACAGCCTGATGCAGCGCGGGTTTCCCCATTAAGCCTCTGCCGTAAGTGCTTTTCCATGCCTGTTCCTCAGTCCTGCCGTCCTCCCAGCATAATTGATTAAATAATAATCAAATGTAATTCTTTATTCTCCTTAAAGGTTTACCAAAGTCCCTCATATGGCATACACTTGTCAGGAAATTCAAAAGATCCGCAGGGAAGTCTCAGATGAGCAGGAAGATATTCATAACGGGGACAGGCACCGACATCGGGAAGACCTATGTATCAGGGCTTGTCGTAAAGAAAATCCACGACGTCGGGTTCCGCTCCGCCTACTACAAGGCCGCCATGAGCGGCAACGTTAGGGCGCCTGACGGCTCGCTCATACCGGGAGACGCGGCGTTCGTTAAGAAAATGTCCCAGACGCCCGAGCCTCTACCCGACATGTGCCCGTACGTCTATGAGCATGCCTACTCGCCGCACCTTGCCTCAAGGATCGAGGGGAACCCCGTGGAGTTCGGGAAGGTCCACGAAGGGCTCCAGAAACTTGAGCTGCAGGGCTGGGACTTCATCACCATGGAGGGAAGCGGCGGCATCACCTGCCCGCTCTCCTTTGACTCGGGTGAGTTCTATCTCGATGAGATGGTGAAGAAGCTCGGCCTCACCTCAATAATTGTGGCGGACGCCGGCCTCGGCACCATCAACTATGTGGTCCTGACCGTGAACTACATGAAGGACAAGGGGCTTCCCGTCGCCGGCATCATCTATAACCACTGCCACAAGGGCAGCGCCTTCGAGGATGACAACATCTTCATGTGCACCCACCTCACCGGAGTCCCCGAGATCGCCCGTGTCTCGGACGGCGACACCTCACTTGACTGCGACGCGGCGAAGCTTATGGATCTTTACCGGGAGTAAGTCATGGAAAGGACACGCTTCAGCGTCAAGATGCGCTCGAGCCTCGGCTCGGTTCACGGCATGGGCGGCAGGCATATCTCGGGGGCAGAGAGGATAGTTCCGGAGAAATCCCTTGAGGAGACCGTCTGCGAGATGCTCCGGAGGGCAAGGACCCACGAGAGGGGAACCGCTGACTTCATTCAGATCAAGGTCGAGGAGCTTAATCTTTCAAAGGCAGTCCACGCCCCGCTCCTCCGCTTCAGCGAGATAAAGTCCTCCTCAAAGGACGAGGGCCGGAGGATCGCGGCTGAGGAGCTCGAGGCAGCCGGCGTAAGCCATAAGGCAGTTACCGCCGGAATGAGCCTTCTCGGAGCGCTCACCGACAGCATGAGGGGCGCCATGGTGCTTGACGCTGAGACCGGCGAGAGGCTCGACACCCTGCCCCGCCCCGGCACTCCCGCTCCGGATCCAAGAAGAGGCATCCGCTGCAGCTCTATGGACATAGCTGACGAGGACGCGTACCGCAGGTTCATGAAGGCAAGGGGGCTCTACGGAGATCACGCGAGGGAGGCCATGGTCCTCGCCTCCAAGGTGCAGTCGGAGCCCTCAACGGTCGCCGAACTCTGCTGGTCTGACGATCCGGGCTACGTCACGGGCTATGTCGGCTCGAGGAAGAACGGCTACCGCAGGATAACCGTCATGAAGGACTTGGGCGATCCGGTCGGCGGCAGGATTTTCTTTGTCAGGCACGGCACCGACACCGGGAAATACACCGGGTACATGGAGAACACCCCGGTCCTCATCGACACGCCGGAGGAAGGCGATGCCGCGTGACATTCAGTGCTCACCTGAGGCCGCAGCCAAAAGAGAAGATGACGTACGCTTCAGCGTGAAGATGCGCTCAAGCCTCGGCTCAGTGCACGGGAGAGGCGGCAGGCACATCTCGGGCGCGGAGCGGATCGTTCCGGAAAGCGCCCTTGAGTATACCGTCCGGGAAATGCTCAGGAGGTCCAGGACCCATGAGCGCGGCAGGGCGGACTTCATACAGATCAAGGTCGAGGAGATCCGCCTCTCTGAGGCAGTCCATGCTCCTCTTCTCAGCTACAGCTCGATCCAGTCATCCTCGAAGGACGAGGGCCGGAGGATCGCGGCTGACGAGCTCATTGCGGCAGGAGTCGGGAGAACTGCCGTCATTGCGGGCTTCCGCCTCCTTGAGGCTCTCCGGGAGAGCATGAGGGGCGCCATGGTGCTTGACGCCGGGACCGGGGAGAGGCTCGACACCCTGCCCCGCCCCGGCGTTCCCTCACCGGATCCGGAGAGGGGCATCCGCTGCACCTCGATGGATATCGCTGATGAGGGAGCGTATCAGAGGCTCCTGGAGAGAAAAGGACTCTCCGGGGATCTCCACGCGAGGGAGGCCCTCGTGCTCGCCTCCAAGGTGGTATCGGATGGCCCAACCGTGGCCGAGCTCTGCTGGTCAGATGATCCGGGACACACCAAGGGCTACGTCGCCTCGCGGAGGAACGGCTACAGGAGGATCTCCGTGATGAAGGATTTGGGCGACCAGCTCGGAGGCCGGATCTTCTTCGTGCGTCACGGCACTGACATCGCGGAGTATGCTGACTATATGGAGAACACGCCTGTTCTCATAGAAATTCAGGAGGGAAGCGATGCTGATTAAGGACATACCGGCCGCTCTTCAGAAACTGAGCGCTGCCGGAGTCTACCGCCATGTTGCGGACTTCAGGATGATCACCCCGACTCTTGCGGAGAGCCCCTCGGGGGAGCGCTTCATCGTCTTCAACTCCAACAACTACCTGGGGCTCACCCACCGGAGGGAGGTCATTGAGGCGGCCGCCAAGGCGCTTCAGTACGGCACCGGCTCGGGAGGCGCCAGGCTCACCTCGGGCTCGTCGTTCGAGATCTCGCGCCTCGAGAGGCATTTTGCGAGGTTCCGCGGCTCAGAGGACGCGCTTGTCTTCAACACCGGCTACATGACGAACCTCGGCGTGCTCTTTGCCCTCGCCTCGAAGGACGACGTCATCTTCAGCGACGCGCTGAACCACGCGAGCATCATCGACGGCTGCCGGATCTCCAGGGCGAAGGTGGTGGTCTATCCCCACGCTGATGCTGAGGCGCTTGAGAAGCTCATGAAAGAGAACCCGACTGACGGGCAGCGCTTCATCGTAACTGACGGCGTGTTCAGCATGGACGGGGACATCGCGCCGCTCCCCGAGCTCGCGAGGCTCCGCGATGAGTACCATGCCTTCCTCATCACGGACGAGGCGCACGCCGCCGGAGTCATCGGGAGGACAGGGCGCGGCACGGGAGAGTATTTCGGGAACCCGGGGCTCTCCGACCTCACTGTCGGGACACTGAGCAAGACCCTCGCCTCGGAGGGAGGCTGCGCCGCCTCGTCAAAGAACGTCATCGAGTTCCTCCGGAACCGCTCGCGCCCCTTCATCTTCTCGACCGCGATATCCCCGTCGACCGCGGCAGCGGCAGACGCCGCCCTCACCGTTTTGGAGAACGAGGGCGGGAGCCTTATGGAAAGGCTCGGTAGGAACGTCGCCTTCATGAGGAAAACGCTCACGGAGGCGGGGCTTCCTGTGGTCCCCGGTGAGACCGCGATTATCCCGGTCATCCTCGGCGATCCGGAGAAGGCGGTGAGGCTTGCCGCAAAATGCCGGGAGCAGCATATCCTGCTCTCCGCCATCAGACCGCCATCAGTCCCGGTGGGCACCAGCAGAATCAGGCTCACGGTGACAGCCGCCCATACAGAGGAGGAGCTGTCCCGCGCATCAGAGACCATTATCAGAGCATTCAGGGAGGAGCTGTGACAGACATCGGACACCTTTGGTACCCCTATACCCAGATGAAGCACATGAAGGCGCCGTTCCACGTAACGGGAGCGGACGGCGTGTACATGCATACTGACAGGGGGGATCTCATCGACTCGACCTCGTCCTGGTGGTGCATGATCTACGGCTACCGCAACGAGGAAATCTGCCGCGCCATGGCGGAGCAGGCCATGAAACTCCCGCATGTGATGATGGCGAACGTCGTCCACGACGGCGCCCGCGACTTCTCCGACCGCCTCGCTGAGATCCTCCCGGGAACGCTCAATCATGTGTTCTTCTCCGACTCCGGGAGCGTCTCGGTCGAGATCGCGCTCAAGATGGGCTACCAGTATTTCGTAAACCAGAAGAAGCCCAGGAAGAAGATCCTCTCCCTCAAAAACGCCTACCACGGCGACACCTTCATGGCGATGTCAGTTGGCGATGACGAGGATTTCCACGGCGCGTTCCCGAAGAACCCTGACGTTACCCACATCCCCGTAACCATTGAGGCGCTTGAGGATGCCTTCAGGAAGGAGGGGGAGCAGTACTGCTCGATGATCGTGGAGCCGCTTCTGCAGGGAGCAGGCGGCATGAAGATGTACGATGCCTCGTTCCTTAAGAGGGCCCGCGAGCTCTGCGACGAGTACGGCGTCATCCTCATTTACGATGAGGTCGCGACCGGATTCGGAAGGACCGGCCACCGCTTCGCGGCTGATCTGGTCTGCCCGGATATCATCTGCCTCGGGAAGGCCCTCACCGGCGGCCACATTGGGCACGCGGCGACTGTCGCGAACGACAGGGTCTACAGCGGCTTCTGGTCGGATTCCAGATCTGACGCGTTCATGCACGGCCCCACCTTCATGGCGAACCCGATTGCCATGGCGGCAGGGCTCAAGTCGCTCGAGATATTCGAGCGCGAGCATACGCTCGAGAAGATAAAGAACATCGAGAGGATTGTGAAGCGCGAGCTCGAGGGCTTCCATCCCGAGGGCGTGAAGGAGACCAGGGCGATGGGGAGCGCCTTCGCGATTGAGGCGGAGAACCCCGCGGATCTCGCAGGATTCCAGGACTTCGCTGCTGAGAACGGCGTGTTCGCGAGGCCGTTCCTCGATGTTCAGTACGGCATGCTGCCAAGCATCATCACCGAGGAACAGATAAAGCAGGTCATTGATGTCATGAAAGCCTGGTGGACAGACCGCAGGAACAGGGGCTGACAGGAGCCCCCGGAAAGCCTAAAGGCCTGCTGCCGCTCAGAAGGCAGCGGACCTAGGCAATCGAATGGCTGCCCAGCGAGCAGAGACACCTCATCGCCTTGATTGGCTGTCTGGCAAGCTCCCTCGCCGCGCTTATGCTCATAGGCTTGTCACACAGGCGCTCCTCCCAGCGGACAATGCTCCAGTAGCGGAGGAGAGACTCCGCAGTCCCGGAAAGCGCCTGCCTGTTGGCGAGATACACCGGATCATCAGGCCGCATCCTCTCATCACCGAAGCGGAGGTCCGCAAGCCAGTGAAGCTCTTCTTCCTGCAGGAGGCACGGCGCCGCAGCCTCGGCGATCCTTGCGAGATTCCCCCTCACCGGCGCCATTGAGGTTATGCACCACGCGGAGGTGATTTTCCGGCTGTCCCTTATTCCGGACATGTCAACCCGGACAATGCTGCCTCCCTCAAGGCCGTCATAGTAAGCGGTGACAAACTGAGGAAGCAGGGAAGCCGGCAGCATGGACACGGTGACTTTCTTTTTCTTCACGTCTCCGGTGTCAGCATGGACTGCCGACGAAAGGACATCCCCGCAGTGCGTGACGAATACATGCCCAGCCTCCTCTTCCAGCGGTCTGCTGCCCGCAGGGACAGTAAAGAGATACTGCCCTCCCTGCGCGAGGACCTCTCCGGCAAGCCCCGGCGGAGCGCTGCTGAGCGGAACAGCCACAACGCCTCCGCGGACATCAAGCATTCTGATGACGCCGGGATCTGACACGTCCTTAAATCCATAGTCTTCGTTCCCTTTCTCCAGGAGAAAGACCCGTCCAGGAACGGAAGGAGATTCACGAATCCAGAGTGAATTCATGCTGACATAATCCGTGCCTAGAGGATGGCTGCGGATAACCTTTCTGACAAAGCCGGCGGTGAGCCTGAGGCAGAGATCCGGAAGTTTTCCTGACCCTGCCAGCATCATAGCCTTCCTCATCAGATCAGGGGATATATCGCCGCGAGGCGTGAAATCCGGGAACTCCCTCTCAAAAATCTCCTCCCTGAATTTCCCGTTTATGGCCCCGCAGATTTCCGCGGCATCCGTTCCGCCGCCAAGTGCCGAGAGCATTGCGCCAAGAAGGAGGGCCTCCAGGCGGAAATATCCGGTCTGTTTTATCTCCGCTCCGATGCCATGCCTGACCGGTTCTGTACTTTCTCTCACGCTGCCTCCTGAGCTCCTCTTCCTCTGCCCGCCGCATTCCATTGTAAGGCGTCAGGCAGCGGCATAACGGAACTGCCGTCACGCCTCAGCTGTCCGCATGGAATCCTGCCCTGCCGGCAGGTCAGGACTCCCGCCCATTCTCCCTCGCGCACTCAAAGAGCATCCCGGAGAGGCGTTTCATATGCCCGAGATGATCCTCGATCTCATCTGCGGAAAACCCTTTCTGCTTCTTTATTCTGAGCGACGGGAGGAAGAACTACAGTGTGTCAAAGTCCCTGATCCCCTCGTCCCAGCGCTCGATGAAGATGCGGAGCTCCTCACCGCCTGATCCGCGCTTGAGAATCTCAGAGTACGAGATCTCTGTTCCGTCCGGGAATGACGCAACGTGATAAAGCACTGCCCGCACTCCTTACTGCCGCCTGACTGCTGTACGATTCTCTCAGAATCATCCATCCTGCGCAATCCGCCACGGGCCTCAGGCGCCCTGCCTGCATGGACATTAATATACGTACACTGCTGTTGGCAAATCCGCCGGAATGGGATTAAAATCACAAAAATTGCTCCTTCGATCCGGAGTATCGCTGTTTTTTCCGGCCGCAGTGATCGGGCGGCAGGCACAGAATCGCACAATGGCAGAAGAGTCACAGTTTCTCAGAGTAGGCGTCGACATCGGCTCGACCACCATCAAGACCATCATCCTCAAAGGTGACGGGACCGTCATCTTCAAGTCCTACGAGCGCCATCTCTCCGAAACCGTCAAATCCCTCAAGCGCAACCTCGGATACATCAGGGAGCATGCCGGAGACAGACAGTTCTATTTCGCGCTGACCGGCTCCTCTGCCATGGGCCTTGCCGAGAAGTCCGGGCTTCCCTTCGAGCAGGAGGTCATCGCCTGCGCGGCCGCAGTGAGGAAGCTCATCCCGGAGACCGACACCGCCGTGGAGCTCGGCGGCGAGGACGCCAAGATCACCTATTTCCGGGGCACCATGGAGCAGCGCATGAACGGCGCCTGCGCCGGCGGCACCGGCTCTTTCATCGACCAGATGGCCATCCTGCTCTCAACCGACGCTAAGGGCCTTAATGACCTTGCCGCGAAGGGAAAGGAGATCCATACCATCGCCTCGCGCTGCGGCGTGTTCGCGAAGACCGACGTGCAGTCCCTGATGAATACCGGCGTAAGCCGCGAGGACATCGCGCTCTCCGTCTTCCAGGCCGTTGTGAACCAGACCATCGGCAACCTCGCCCAGGGGCGTCCCATAAAGGGGCATGTCGCGTTCCTCGGCGGGCCCCTGCATTTCCTCCCCGAGCTCAGGAAGCGCTTCATCGAGACTCTTGAGCTCAGACCGGACGAGGTGGTTGAGGTCAGGGACGCCAACTACTTTGTGGCAGCCGGCGCGGCATTATGTGAGAGCGCACGGCTCACGACCGTCTCAGAGCTCGAGAGGCTCCTTGGGAAGGCCGCCGCGCTCGGCGGGCACGGCGCGGGCTCACCCGATCTCGCGCTCTTCAGATCTGACGAGGAGTACCTTGAGTTCAAGGCCCGCCATGATCAGCACAGGGTAAGGCGCGGCAGCCTCGAGGGGCATAAAGGCGGGATTTACATCGGCATCGACGCGGGCTCGACGACCACCAAGCTCGCCGCGGTGAGCGCGGAAGGGGAGCTCCTCTACACCGACTACCGGAGCAACCAGGGAGCGCCGCTCGACACCGTCATCGCGGAGCTCCGGAAGCTCTACTCCCTGCTCCCCTCTGGCGTCAGCATCGCCGGCTGCTGCTCGACGGGCTACGGCGAGGATCTGGTGCGCGCCGCGCTGCACGCCGACACCGGCGAGGTCGAGACCTTCGCCCACCTCCGCGCCGCCCGCGAGTTCTGCCCTGACGTCTCCTTCGTCATGGACATCGGCGGTCAGGACATGAAGTGCTTCTTCGTGAAGGACGGAGTAATCGGCGGCATCACGCTGAACGAGGCCTGCTCGGCAGGCTGCGGCTCCTTCATCGAGACCTTCGCGAAGTCGCTCGGCATGGGCGTCGCGGAATTCGCGGCTCTCGCCGTAAAGTCGCGCGCGCCGGTTGATTTGGGCACCCGCTGCACGGTGTTCATGAACTCCCGCGTCAAGCAGGCGCAAAAGGAAGGCGCCGGAGTCGCCGACATCTCCGCGGGCATCGCGATTTCCGTAATCAGGAACGCGCTCTTCAAAGTCATGCAGCTGCGCGACGTGAGCTCGCTCGGGAAGAGGATCGTCGTCCAGGGCGGGACGTTCCTCAATGACGCGGTGCTCCGCGCCATGGAGAAGACCCTGGGCCTTGACGTCATCAGGCCGGATCTCGCCGGGCTCATGGGCGCCTACGGCGCGGCTCTTCTTGCGGCCGAGCGCTCGAAGGGCACGTCCGCGCTCCTTGGCCCTGAGAGCCTCAGGGACTTCTCCGCAAGGACCAGCACCTACCGCTGCCGGAAATGCGGCAACAATTGCGCGATAACCATGCTCCGCTTCGCGGACGGCGGGCGCTACTTCACCGGGAACCGCTGCGAGAAGGGCATCGGCGGCCGCCCGAGCGCCACCGATGAGAACGACATCTACTGCTACAAGTACCAGAGGCTCTTCGGCTACGAGCCGCTCGCGAACGCCCCGCACGGGAAAATCGGCATCCCCAGGGTCCTCAACATGTACGAGGACTACCCCTTCTGGTTCACGCTCTTCACGAGGCTCGGCTACGAGGTGGTGCTCTCCGACCAGTCATCGGCCGCGCTCTACTACTCCGGCATGGCGACAGTGCCGTCCGACTCCCTCTGCTACCCTGCGAAGCTCGCCCACGGGCACATCATGAACCTCATTGAGAAGGGCGTGAGGAAAATATTCTATCCCTGCATTGTCCTCAACCGGAACGATGAGTTCATCCACCTGGACAACAGCTACAACTGCCCGGTGGTCGCCTCCTGCCCGGAGAACATCCGCAGCAACATGGACATAATCCGCGAGAAGGGCGTGAAGTTCATGGAGCCGTTCCTTCCCATCAACGACGAGAAGAGCATGGCGAAGAGGCTTAAGGCCGCGCTCGGGGACGAGGGGCTCAGGGACAGCGACATAGACGGTGCGGTGCGGGAGGCCTACCGTGAGCTCGACCGCTACAAGCGCGACGTCATGGAGCAGGGACAGCTCATCATTGACCGGGCAAGGAAGGAGGGCCGCCACATCATCCTCCTCGCCGGGCGCCCCTACCACATCGATCCGGAGATCAACCACGGCATCCCGGAGATGATCTCCTCCTACGGGCTCTCGATAATCTCCGAGGACTCGGTGCGCGGCATGAAGGTGCGGGAGGAGAGGCAGGGCCTCGTCAACCAGTGGAGCTACCATGCCCGCCTCTACCACGCAGCGGAGTTCGCCGCCGAGAACCAGGACGTAACGCTCATCCAGCTCTCCTCGTTCGGCTGCGGCCTTGACGCCATAACAACCGACCAGGTGAGATCGGTCCTCGAGGACCACGGGCGCATCTACACCATGCTGAAGCTCGATGAGGTCTCGAACCTGGGCGCCGCGCGCATCCGCCTGCGCTCGCTCCTCGCGGCGCTCGCCCGCCGCACCCCGCCCGCGTTCGAGCCGGCGGGATTCACTGACCGCCCGCACTTCACCAGGGAGTGCAAGGCACAGCACACCATCATCGCCCCGCAGCTCGCGCCGATACATTTCGCGCTCTTCGAGACCGTGCTCAGGAAGCACGGCTACCGGGTGGTCATCCCGCCAAAGCCTGAGAGGAAGGACATTGACCTGGGTCTTGAGTATGTCAACAACGACATGTGCTACCCCGCGATCGTGATTATCGGGCAGCTCCTCGCTGAGCTCAGATCCGGGAAGTACGATCCGGACAACACCTCAATCATGCTCTTCCAGACCTGCGGAGCCTGCCGCGCCACCAACTACATGGCGGTGCTCCGGAAGGCCCTCGCGGCAGCCGGCTACCCGCAGGTGCCGGTATTCGCCTTCCACGGCATCGAGACCGACGCCTTCAGGATGACCATGCCGATGCTCTGCGACGCCTCGAAGGCCTCGGTCCTCGCCGACACGCTGATGACCTGCCGCAACCGCGTGCTCCCCTACGAGAAGAACCCTGGGGACGCGAGGCGGATGTTCGATCACTGGCTGGAGATCTGCAGGAAGACCATTGAGGGAGGAAGCGGCAGGGAGTATCGCCGCACCATACGCGAGATGGTCGCGGCCTTTGACGCGATGCCGCTCCGGGACATCCCGAGAAAGCCCAGGGTCGGCGTGGTCGGCGAAATACTCGTCAAGTACCATCCCCTCGCGAACAACCATCTTGAGGAGGAGCTTGAGGGAGAAGGCGCGGAGGTCATCATGCCGCTCTTCACCGACTTCTTCCTCTACCTCACCTGCGACAACATCATCAGGCACGACCTTCTTGACGGGAAGCTCAGCGCGAAGATCGCATCCAAGATCTTCATCTCGGTGCTGGAGTACTTCAGGAAGCCAGCGAGGAAGGCGCTGGAGAGAAGCAGCCGCTTCGAGGCGCCCTGCTCCATCTATGAGATGATGAGGCTCGCCTCGCGCCACGTCTCGCTCGGGAACATGGCGGGAGAGGGCTGGTTCCTCACCGCGGAGATGGTGAGGCTCATCGACAGCGGCGTCATGAACATCGTCTGCCTGCAGCCCTTCGGCTGCCTCCCGAACCACATCACGGGCAAGGGCGTCATCCACCTGCTCCGCGAGTCCTACCCAGGGGCCAACATCGTCCCGATTGACTGCGACTCCGGCTCATCCGAGGTGAACCAGCTCAACCGCCTCAAGCTGATGCTGACCGTAGCCCGCGAGGAGAACAGGAGAAAGGCGGAGTCAGAAGAGGAGGAGAGGAGCGGGCAGCACAGCGCCTGAGACAGGTGAGGCGCCGCCGCGGGGAGGACTATTCCTCCTCATCCGCTCTGAAGAACCGGCAGGCATCCTGGTAGCCGCCGGCGCAGGACTTCCTGAGGAGCTCCTCGGCAGCCTTCTCGTCCTTCTGGACGCCCTCGCCGTTCAGGTACATCACCCCGAGGTTGTTCATCGCCTGCGGCTCGCCGCGCTCTGCGGCCTCTGAGAAATATCCGGCGGCTTTCCTGAGGTCCTTCTCCACGCCCATCCCCTGCAGGTAGACAATGCCGGCATTGAGCATCGCCGCCGCATTCCCCTGCTCCGCGGACTTCGTGAACCACCTGAGCGCCTCGGCGTAATCCTTTTTAACGCCCTCGCCGTTCAGGTACATGGTGCCGGTGATGTTCTGCGCCTCGTCATTGCCCATTGAGGCTGATTTCTCATACCAGGCAAAGGCCTCCTTCAGATCCCTGCTGCCGGTCAGTCCGTTCCCGTACATATAGCCAAGCCGCCCGGCGGCCATGGAGTTCCCCAGCTCCGCGGACTTCCTGAGGAGCTCAAGGCTTTTTGCGATGTCCTTCCTCACCCCGGTTCCCTCAGAGAGGAGGAGCCCCAGATCGTACATCGCCGTGGGATCCCCGAGCGACACAGCCTCGCTGAAAAGCTCTGCCGCCTGCATGTAGTCCTGCTCAACTCCGTTACCCTGGGCATAAAGCTCTCCAAGCGCGGCCTGGGCAGGCGCGTAGGACTGCGCGGCCGACTTCTCGAAGAACCTGGCGGCGAGCACATAGTCCTGCCCCGTGCCGTTGCCGTCCCTGTAAAGGAGGCCGGTGTTGTAGAGCCCTACAGAATCACCCTGATCCGCCGACTTCCGGTACCAGACTGCCGCCTGCCGGAGATCCTGAGCGACCCCGCTCCCCGTAACATACATATACCCGAGCTGGTTCTCTGCGTCGGCAAACCCTGCCTCAGCGGCTTTGGTGATAAGCCTCAGGCCTTCGGCGACATTCTTCTCCATGCCGTTCTGCCCGTAGAGCGTATAGAGGCCGAGCTCGAACCAGGACTTGGGGCTCCCGAGCTCTGCTCCCTTCCTCTGCCACCTGACCGCCTCAGCCGGATCCTTCACTGTACCCTCACCGTTGAGGTACATCATGCCGACCATATAGGCAGCGTCAGGATTGCCGCCCTCCGCGGACTTCCTGAGCCAGCTGAAGGCCTCCTTGAAATCCTGCCCGACTGCGGTGCCCTTGTAATAGAAGATGCCGATATTGTGCTGAGCCGCCGGATCATCCTTCTCTGCGAGTCAGGAGTCCAGGAATGATCTGGTGTAGGCCTCATCGCTGCCGATCCTTGCCTCATCAAAGCTGAAGCAGTCGTCAGAGAGCGCCGGGAGGCTCATGAGGAGCGAGGCAATGGCAAGGGAATACTTAACGTGGCGCATAAAATCTCCAGGGCTGCAGTATGTACATGAGGCGATGGGCAGAGGCCCCTGGCAGGATATGCCGTCAGAATGCTGGATTCCGGAGCATGGAGCAATTTTAACCGGATGTCAGCCTTTCTGTACCCACCTTCAGGTGTGGGATCATGGTAAAACACCAGCAGCCT
>Ga0326511_10001975_pt1 | contig 16875 bp, 14 predicted proteins | sample 0_2496_0518_D_FD_203701 | JGI IMG/M metagenome (GOLD analysis project Ga0326511, IMG submission 203701) | Bovine rumen microbial communities from UC Davis, California, United States - 0_2496_0518 | ecosystem: Host-associated > Mammals > Digestive system > Stomach > Rumen | place: USA...
CTATTATGAGACTAAAGCTATCTGCGAACCTTATCCCGACAATGTCACTACCCTAGCTGAGCTTTCCGACGAGGAGGTTCTTAAAATCAGAGACCTCAAGAATCGCTATGGGGAGGATTTTGTGAATCACCTTGATAAAGTCATCAACGACCCTGATGTCGTTCACGATATGTTCTGTGGCGATGCTGTCGACATCGACCTTGACCACATCCACCACCAGTATGTTTTCAATATTCGTACTGTTCATGGAGAAGAAGTATCGTCTCGTCAAATCCTGATTGAGCTTTCCGACGAGGAGTACAGTAAGCTATTGGCTTGGCATCTTTACGACAGCCACCTTGTAATCAACACTCTCTTCTATCGCGACGAAGAACTCTGCAAGACAATTATGCGCGATTCCATGCGATGGGTATGCGACGGTGAAGCACCTATGTTTTCCGATCCTTTCGTACTAACGATGGACGAAGCACTTGCTGACGCTGATCTTATCAGACAGGAGAACAACCTCACCAAGAGTTCTGCTTTCGTTGGACTCCTCTACTAAAAATTAATCATTCCAGCTCAAACCACCAAGGATTTGAGTTGGAATGATTATATCTGAATAATGATCATTTGAATCTATGACATATCATTTATTAGGGTCTAATTGTATATAGTTGTCTAATTAATACCCGAAGTCCCAACCCCCGACGTAATGATCGAAACGGACGCCCTCGGTACTGCCATACTGGGCAAGTATCTTCATGAACTCTTCCTGTTCCTCTGGCATGAGCATATTCTCACCGTGGTGAACGCGATAGTAGGGACCGTGATGACGACCCTCGGGTAGCGTCAACCGAGCCTGATAGTACATGCAACACGCTGTCTTTGCGCATTCATGGTTGAAGATGTTACATAACGGTGATGACGATAGTGCTTTTGCCCTTGACTGCATGGAGAGTAATGGTGTCAGGCCAAGGACCGCTTAGGAACAACTCCTTGTAGCCTTTGAGGCTTGCAATACAAATCTCATCGGGATGGTCGGCAGCGTAGGCAGTGATTGCCTCCTCAACATCAGTGATGGTAACATCCTTCCCTGCCACCATTACCTCTGCCAACACCCCCAAGGCTCTGGCAAGCGGCTTGGCATTAAGCGAATAATAGCGGGTATAGGCACTTCCGAGTCCTTTGGGTGTTATCGTCTTGCGAAGTGTAGGCAGATGATGCTTCAAATGCATCTGAATCATGTTAAAGATGGCACGACGTTTTTTTGCCGCTGGAGTGGTATAGACGTGTGCGGGCATAGTGGGCGTGGAACGCGCAAAGGTTACATCCCCACGAGTTACATACGTGATGCCATCGATTGTTCCTGATGCCATCCGGCCAATGCCGACTTGTTTGATTTTTACCATACTCTGTTATATGATTAGTTTCTACAATATTTTATTATTCCCAACAGACTTATTCCTTCACTCTATCCATACCCTATCAATGCTGTTCTCTGGTTCGATCCAAGGTGATGTCAGCCTTTTGACCTTGGCTACACCTTGGGTAAACCTTGGCTACATCTTGGGTAAACCTTGGCTACACCTTGGGTAGAGTATGTGAAATCTGCGACAAAGGTATAAAAATTCTATGAATTTGTAGTCATCGTTTTATTCATTTTTTTATTTTTCTCTGAAAAAATCTCCATCTCTCCCCTCTACTACTGGAAAACCTTTGTACAAAGGGGGTTGAGCACGGGAGAGATGTTTTCAATCCCTCCCATTTCCCTCCTGTCATCTCTCCCGTCACCACTCCCATTATCACTCCCTCAGACTACTCGAAGCGGCCCCACTTTGTAATAGGCTATGTGCGAGTGCTCCTTGTGTTCGAATCCCATAGCCGAGAGGGGGTGAAGACGGGAGGGATATGGGAGAGGTCAAGGGAGAAATCGAGGGAGGGATAAAACCTACGGGAGCCCTTTGCCTAAAGGACTTCCGACATTTTGACGGGAGAGATGAGGCTTCATGCGTTCAATGGTACTGGAGCGATAACTTAATGCATCGTTTTTATTCCCAGGCAGGGAACATTTTATTCCCAGTATGGGAATTTATATAGTGAAACCAATACGCTTGCGTTCTCTACCGTTCAGAAGCTCAGCACGACAGTAGTCCTCAATCTCAGTGAGGGAGGCCACCTTACCAGAAAGGATGTAATCGACTGTTCGCTTGCGGGCAATGTTCTCTATCTGACCTCCTGAGAAGTCGAAGTGGGAGGCCAGCTGGCGGGCATCAGCAAGACTGAGGTCTTTCAACATAGACTGCCAGATGCGGGTCTTCACTTCGTTATCAGGCTTGTGAAACTCGACCTTGTAGATGAAGCGACGCTCGAAAGCACTATCCAAATTGCTTGTTAGGTTGGTGGTGGCAATAAGGATGCCATCGAGATCTTCCAATTCTTGCAGGATGATATTCTGCATGGCGTTGTCCATCTTATCGACAGAGTTTTCCACGTTCTCAGTACGCTTGTTGATAATACCATCAGCTTCGTTAAAGAAAAGAATAGGCATAACCTCGCTATGTTTACACAACGAACGATAGCGAGCAAACACCTCTTTGATATTCTTCTCACTCTCACCAACCCACTTGTCACGAAGTCCAGCAATATCAATCTGCATCAAATCACGACCTGTCTGACGAGCAATTTGATAGACCGTCTCTGTCTTACCAGTACCAGGTCCCCCATAGAACAGACAGGCAAAACCTTTATGCATGCCCAGCTCTGTGAGTCGTTCCTGGATAGATGGTAGTTTCTCTTTGCTAAGCATACTAGCCAGGCGATCAATCTGCACCTGTTCGGTGGCATTGAAAAAGAGTGACTTTTCCTTGATAGTCTTATGACTTTTCAAGAAACGGCCATTCAGGGTAGCACGTCTGCATTTCGACCTACTAGGCTTGTAGTTTGAGAGCAAGGCATTTTTGGCCTCACGAGTGAGCATGTACTGTTCGCCATTGACTTGACCCTCGTCACATTTATGTTCAATATATCCATGTTGTATCAGGACATGTGAACCCATTCTCAGCTCATGTCGCAGACAGTTACACTCATATTCCTCTGGATAAAGGTCATCGATGGTCTGATACTGGAGACCTTCACCGTCTGTACCTTCCCACTGGGCATAATCGACTACTATCATAAGTAAGAGCGACTGGACATGAATATCATTAAACTTCAAGACCTCATGACAGAGAGGTAAGTCAGGATTAGCCTTCACCAGTTGAAGCATCCATTCCTCGTCGTCCTTGAACTCCATATTGCGGTCGCGCATATTCTTGTCGATATGACTTTCAAGCTTATCGACGAACTGCTGTTCAGTAAGGCCGTCTATCTTCTCAGGAACGAACACCTTGTTATGACGAAGTGCGGTAACGACACCTCGTGCTAATGCATAGCCCTCGAAGAAACCACCAATCTCATGAACATTCCTGCGAATAAGCCAACGTTTGGTAACCAGTTCATCCACCTCATCGGAATAGACCATGACGGTCAAACGAGAACAATTAAGGTATTCACTAATACTTTTCAGCGTCATGGCTTCTCCAGACTCTACCAAAACAGCCAGCACGACTATTTGTATATTGGTCAGTCCAAGTTCATTCCTCAGGAATGCCAGCGGATTCTTGATAGTCTCCCAGAACTCATCAGACAATTGGGAATCTTCTGCCACCTCAAGAACACGGTTGAGGGCAGCAATCATAGTCCATTCATCAGGTTCCTTGAACTCACGCATTTCATCGTAAAGTTCTTTGTCCTTGATTTGTCTCATTCTGCTTAAACGTCTTTTCCTGATAGCCATAAGAATACTATTTTGTTTGTGATTGAGAATTTTTATGCCGTCTTGAAGCAGTAGAACGTAGAAGACCAGCTTCCTTATACAGCAACGTAAGGAGACGATTCATCTGCGACTCACTCAGACGATAGCGCTTAGCGAACTCCTTAGTAGTATATCCCTCAACAAGCATCTGATGGAGTTTGCCTGTCCATTCACCATACCCATATATTTGCTCGTCTATACGCTCTTTGAGATTGTTAAGACAATCTATGTAGCGAAGATTCCAGTCTGTGGATTCAGAGATAGGGGTTGGAATAGTCTCTATACGAGTCATACTGCTATCATCATCAGAACTGATGGGCTCGTCAAGTGAATCGTGTTGATTTCGAGTATAGCCGTAGGCCTCCTTCCTAATCTCGTTTTCGATATACCATGTGGCAAAAGATATGAAGCGGACGCCATAAGAACCATCGAACCTGTTGCAGGCTTTGACAATACCTTCACATCCAGCCATAATAAGGTCTTCAAAGGGTGACTTAGAGGTTAGATATTTCTTGGCAACACTGACAACGTAAGACAGATTATTAAATATGAGCTGCTCGCGGGCGCTACTGCTGCCTTGTTGCATATGGAGCCAGAGTTCATGCTCTTGCTCGTTGGTAAGGGGATTTGACTTCCTAATTAAATTGAGGAAGTTGTTAACACTGTCGACGCTGCGGTCGGTAAAAGAAATATTCTTACCGTTTAAGTACATAATTTGTATTAGTTAAATTTTGACATTAAATTCTTAATAGACTCATCGATGATGACTTTACCACCCTGAGCAACAAAGGGAATAAGAGCCCAACCATTATGGGATCTTGGATCGTTGATAACAAATGATTCAGCAAAAGGTGACGCTGTACGAATAGCGTTGCGAGACCTAGAAATATTTTGGCTAAAGAACTGACCACGCTCATGCATGTCACCCCTTTTGATAGACTTCAGCAGTACATCATCTTCACAAAGAAAGAGGAGATTGAAAAGACGACGAAGCACGAGGTAGTTGTCCCTTTCAAGCATATAGCGCTGGTATCCCTTGGGCTGAAGAAGGGTATAGATGTACATCAATTTAGAGTAGCGACCATCGAACTCCACAGAAGTTTCCCTACCCTCTTCGTCGATTAGCACCACATCGTAGCGACATCTTGCATTGTACTTCTTGTAAGGCTTAACTGCAACAGCCACCAGTGGCGACATCAGTCGAATGTCAGCATTCATGTACTCAGCCAAGCGAGTTCTCAACTCCTCAGTCGTCATCTTTTCAATCAAGTTTTTGATTTCGTGTTTCATACTTATTGTAATTTTGACGCAAAGGTATATTAATTTAATTCTCCTTGCAATAATTCCCCATAGTTTAACTTTTAATTAACACTTTGTGTGCATTTTACATTAAGTTAACACCAAGTATTCTTCTTTATCAAAAAAAGAATGTATCTTTGCAGCGTGAAATAATAATATAATATATAATAAGGTATGGAACAGAACCCAACCACCAAATTATGGGAGTCAAAATATTGGCATCCTGCAGTAGCCGTTGATGCTGTAGTATTTGGCTATGACGATAAAGATGGATTATCTGTATTGTTAATAGAACGAGGAGGAGAACCATTCAAAGGATGTTGGGCTCTACCTGGAGGTTTTATCACACAAGAGGATGATTCAGCAGAAGCAGCAGTTATTCGAGAGCTAGGTGAGGAGACTAATATGAAAGGAGCATACCTAAAGGAGTTTAAGGTATTCTCCAAAAAAGATCGCGATCCAAGAGAACGCGTAATATCTATCGCTTTTTATGCATTGGTTATCAAAAATCAATTTGTAATTAAAGGTGGTGATGATGCAAAAAAAGCAGAATGGCATAACATAAACAATCTTCCACAATTGGCATTTGACCATCTGGAAATATTCACCACTGCGCTGAGATATTTACAGAAAAAAATCACAGAAGAGCCTGTCGTTTTCCATCTGCTCAACAAGGAGTTCACTATGTCAGAACTATACAAGGTATATAATGCCATTATTCCTTGTTATACCTCTAATATTATTAACGACAGACGCAACTTTTCGAAAAAAATGTTGAGTCTTGGCTATATCAAAGAGACGGGGCATATACTTCCTGGAGCAGGTAGACCTGCCAAACTTTACACCTTCAATGAAAAGAAATATAAAACGACTACCAAAACACGATTTGGATTTTAACATAATCGGACCACACACCCCATTACAGAATAATAGATTAAAGTGTCTTTTACATCGATTTCAGAACTGATGAGAACATCACGATAAGCTCTAAGCTGAGGAGCATAATTACCAGCATAGTGGTCGTTCTGTTCACTAGGATTGGTGATAGTTGCCTTAGTGCCAGGGAAGTTCTTGAAATCAACGAGTACACACTCATGGTCATTGAGAAACCACAAGAGGTCGATTTCACCATTGACAATCTGACCAGGTAAAGGATGAATGAAAGGTGTCTCATGCTTAACCATAGAAGCGGCACCATAAGTACGCTCTAACCATGCGTATAAATGCTCAATGGATGTGATAACCTTGTCAACATCTGGTATTATCTCATACATGTTATGACCATTACGAATACTGGTGGCCTTCTCCACATTCTCAGTATGTGAAATGGAGGGATTGTAAACAGCAAAGATGTTATGGATACACGTACCTGCTAAAGCTTGATTTTCCTTCTTTGTCCTATAGGGTTCTATACGACAGCCAAAGTCTGCTATAATCTCTATGCAATCTGGTGAGACCGTCTCTATTTGGGGCAGTTTACTGGGCGAGAGGAACTTTGGTTCGTGATTTACCTCATAATTCTCAGGATATACATAGTGTTTGTAGGATTCTTCAGGAGAAGTAACAACACTTGGAATATCTGTAATGTCTTCGTATTCTGGCAGGAGTTCGTTATAATTCCATAGTTTAGAAGCCTTTCCTTCCAACGAGCCATAAGAAATACCAGTATTCCTTATCCATGAAAGGATGGGTAAGTTGTTTGCAGAAGACTGATGGCTAAGCGTAGTCAGATAGTCTCTTGCCCTGGTTACACCCACATACAACAAATGGCGCAACGCATTACGTTCCTTTTCTTTCAAGGTGTTATATACCCCCAGATTCTTACATCCATCAATGATGGGTTGTGGTATCTGGGTATTGCCAGGACTAACGACAGCAGGTAGGAATTGGATATAATAACCAAATTGAGCATGGGGCTCAGGATGGCGCAACTCATGAACACCCCAGAAATTCTTTTTCGTGAATTTATTATCTTCAAGACTGTCGTTGCTTAAAGAGGATAATATCACGTAATTCCATTCCAGTCCTTTGGATTTATGGTAGGTTAGTACCTTTACGGCATCTGAGGCATTATCTATCTTGCTATCAATCTCTGCATAGGAAAGATAGGTCAGTAAGCCACTGACAGACGCGCCAGTACCCATCTGCAGACAATGCTCATCATACTTCTTGGCCAAAACACAAAGCGTTTGCAAATTCTGACGACGATTTTCTTCGTCACCCCATTTGGCAACAATCTCAGGAAGAGCCAAACCATAGATGATGCTATCAAGCAGGTCGCTGACAGACAGATTTCTGACTCTCTGTTTGAATTTCAAGAGTTTCTTTATCATCAGATTGTCTTCTTCCAACCATATATCATGATCATCTGAAAGATTGACAATATAGTCTAAGCGTTGTTGGAGAATATCCTGAGTTGGTATATCTTCCAATAGTCGCAACAAGTCGGCTCTGACATGTTTGTTGGACGAATCAACCATAAACTTCAGCAACGTAAAGACCAGTTGCACTTCTGTTTGCTGGAGTATTTCATCATTCACAAAACAGACTGGAATACCTTTGCTATTGAGTGCTTTGGCAAAGGTTTTACATTCATTATTCGTTAGACAAAGAATAGCTATATCTCCAGGCTGAATAGGACGGAACTCATTCTTGTTTTTTATCTGAATAATGGTTCTGCTATCAAGTAACAGTTTGATGCGATCAGCCACTTTGCCTACAAAAATTTCTGCGTTAGGAGCACAGCAGTTCCAATGCGACAAAGGATAAGACAACCCGCTATACTCTTGACGGGCTGCATCCAGTTTCACATTCTTCTTGTCAATAACACCTTCAAAAGCACGAGTAAAACAATCTGTTGTCATATCAACCAAAGGCTTTCTGGTGCGCCATGACTTGGGTAACTTGTCATAAGTGAGATTAAGTGCAGGATCACGATTCTCATCCATGAACTGTTTAGTAATCTCGTTAACTAATTCCACATCGGCACCACGAAAACCATAGATACTCTGTTTAGGATCGCCTACCCAATAGCTTTGTTCCATCAAGTCTGAAAGAAACTTGAATATCTGTAATTGTATGGGGCTGGAATCCTGGAACTCATCAACCATCATTAATTTGTATGTGCCTTCTATTTCTTTCTTTACCTGTGGCTTACCTAACAAGTCAAGGAAAAGGCGTTCCATGTCATTATAATCAATAATGTGCCGTCTGGCTTTGAAGTCATTAAAGCCATCTTTCCATTCTTTAGCAATGTCGAACAAGATGATTATCATCTGCTTCATCATTCCACCAGGACTGTCATCCCCAGCAGAGGACATCTGGAATGTTTGGAGGTTGGCGACCAAAGCATCAAACTGATCATCACCAATGATGCTTTTTAGGTCATTTCTGTTCCCTTTTCCCATATAAGGCTTATCTTTTGTCAATTCCTTATACAACTTCACTATAGTAGCATAAGTAATAGTTTTGCTTTTCAGACCATCTAATATAGGCTGGACATCCTTTTTCGCAGAGTCACTATATCCATCGATTTTTGAGGCAAGTGCTTGGGTGAATGCGTAGAGTAACTCGCGGTTGAGAGCCGTTTTGCTACTAAATACTTGATCTACTACATTACAACTATTTGCTTTACTTAGCTCAATATCAACCTCGTAATTGTTTACCTTGTCAATTATATCAAGCAGGTGGTCTTTCCAAAAATCGAGTTGGAGCTGATTATCCTCTCTTAAATCAAAATAAGTACAATATGAGCGGAAAAATTTTAGTTCTTCCTGATTTACATAATCACCTAGGGACTCACTGATATATACTTGAAGATCGTCATCTGACATTACCTTCATGTCAGGAGAGACACCGATAAGATACCAGTATTTCTGAATGAAACTGAGTGCTACAGCGTGTACTGTGCCAATGGTGGCAGCATCTAATTCAGCAGCCACATCAGGATGATTGTCGTTATACAGACGTTCACGCGACTTCTCTCTGAATTCAGAAGCAGCCAACTCTGTAAAGGTGGTCAGTATCACCTCAGAAGGTTTGAATTCTCCTTTTCCAAGTTTATCTGAAAGAATCTCTGTCAGTCTTGTGGTCTTGCCTGAACCTGCTCCAGCATTGATATATTGTATATTCTTCATATGAGTCTTCCTTTTAAGATGGGGTGTGTAGTTTTGATTTCTTTTGGATCTTTGGGCGTGTCCCACTTGGGCTTCTTTTTAATGAAGGGTGGTTTGTCTGCTTGTACGTAGGGACAGCTTTTCTTATCTTTAGTTTTATATGCGATATCAAGTGGGTAATGTGGTTTATCTGGATCTGCTTTAATAGTATAATCCAGTTCTGCAATCTCTTTCAGTTCACTCTCCTCCAAGAAACCGGCATCTAATTCCGAACGTCGATAGTCATATGAATTCTGTAATTCCTTATCAAGTCTTCTGTTCTTGACTTCAGTCTTGACTTTCACAAAACGAATATGGTCTGACTCTGGGAAATCAGAAGTGAATAAGGTCATCTTTGGAAATAGATAATAGGCTACCCCTGCTACTTTAATACCGTAGTGTATTTCCGCTGCTTGCTTATAGAGCTCCAATTGTATGGATTTCTTTTCTTCCAACTTGGTCTTAAATGATTTACTTTCGGACCATTTGAAGTCAAAAATTACAATCTCGTTTTGGGTATTCTTTAACACCATATCAATACTTCCATCAAATGCTCCAATGGTTTTATGGTTGACATTAAATTCAACCTCACTACCAACTGGTTTTAGATGAAGATTTCGAATAATGGTTACCAATACGGATACACTGTCTTTGAGAATGAATTTAAACTGTTCGCGTGTTAATTTGTACTCTGGCAGTAGGAGAATAGCACCTGTTTGTTGGATGGCATCATCCATCATTTGGAAAACAGTGCCCTTATCCAGTTTTTCGTATTCATCGGGCATCTGTTCACCATATTGATCAACAAGCATCTTCACGAACAAGTGGGCAACTAATCCCTTGGTATTATCAAGATCTGCGAGTTGCCCAATCTGGGGTTCATTGAGTTTGAGCAAATGACTCAATGCATAATCGAATGGGTGCTGAATCAGTGCATTGATACTTGACTGACTCTCCTTTTCACGCTTAAGCCCGGCCAACGCATTTGAGAGTTGATAACTGGCTTGCGGTTCGAGATTAACAATCTTGCCATCCTCTTGATGGAGATTGGGTTGCTCTCCGACAATAACATGTTTCCCCCAATCTTTGCCATATTGATGCTTTAACTCAGCAATCAATGGGTGCTCTTCCTGACGAGCATTGCTGTCAAAGTCCCATGTGACAAGAATGAGTTGACCCACATTCCTCAGGGCTTCTGTCATCATTAGATGGTGTAGTGTGTAGAATGCAGACTTAGTAGGAATTGTTATGCCCACCTTTCTCAGCATTTCACATTCTGATGTGTTCAGGAAATCATAAGGATATACGGGTATAGAACCTCCAATACAACCAAGCCAGCAGACCTTTTCAACAGGGTCCACCAATTGTGCGATATCAGCAATGACATCGGGAGCGTCTTTCTGAGCTTTCATGTGTGTAAAAGATTGAGGACGGTAAATGCCTTCTACATGAGCTTTCAGTTCCTCAGACGAAATGTATCCATCATTAGGAAGAATGGCATGCAGAGACCTGCAGAAAGAAGCAAGCACGACAAGTTGCTCTTTTCTCTCATCATCCACACTATCAGAGAACAACTGCAAGTCACACCAATGAGCCAGTTTCCCCAAATAGGTCCTGACATCACTGATAAGAATCTTGTCGGATTGATAGTCCTTACTAATCATCTCAATGAATACCAGTTTCTCTTCACGCTTATCCTCTCCTTTTTCGTCCGTAAAGTCATACTCATCAATTGTCTTTTGCCATTCTTTATTGATACCACCTTCATCTGCCAAGACCCGAGCCAATTTGTATGACACGCCACCTAGAGGATTACCTGGCACTTGCAGGTAAGAAAGAAGGTTATAAACATTAAGAGGACGAGCGAATAATGACAACCCCAGTTTAAACAACTGCAGCAATTGAGGGTTACTATTTTTTGATTTCGAATTCACAACAGGTTTCCCCATAGAGATAGCCATATCATTAAGAATACGATTGTCACTGCTGATGGTAACATTCACATCCTTGATAGCATCAGGCTGGGATAAATACCACCGACAGGCCTCTGTCCTAGTCTTAAACTGATAAACTCTGAAATCAGTAGGCATCTGACCTTCATTGGTTTCATAATTGACTGTTGCCTGTTTGGACAACTGTTCCAGTGTCTCCAGAATAACCGTAGGAACCAACTCTACCATATGAACCTCAAAGATATCATCCTTCTGGAATATACTATGATCATTTAGATAGACTGCCAAATCATGCCAGCGTTGTGCCACATGCTTTTCTATAACACCTTTTACTATTATGGCCAGCGCCTTCAGTTTGTCAGAGTCTACACTTGTATCAGGAGTCCAACCTGTCATTAAAAGATTATCAGTCCAGAACATAAGTTGACGAGCTACACCAACTTCGTCAGTCTTAAATGAATCCTCAAAGACTGTACCTTCCACATAATTACTTAATGATTCGTAAAAAGCAACCAAGCGTTCTGGCTCAGACTGCTCCTGAACTACAATACCCGAACGCAGTTCTAATTCAGAAAGTAGTTCATTGGAACCACAGACTTTTAGGCCAAGCAGACTATTCTTACGTTTCTGCAAGTTTACATAATGACCTTCATTATAGACAGGACTATATATTATCTTCATATCTGGTGTATTTAGTTATCTGATGCAAAAATATGATTTTTCACTGATAAACACAAGTAATTGAGGTAAAAGTTTTCTTTTGTTCATACTATCTCGTCTTTGGTTCTTGATGCAAATATGTCAAACTCAATAATAAACCAGATTAATTTCATACATATAAATTATGATGATAATAAAGAAAATAATATTAATTTTGCAGCAGGAACGAAAAGAATGGAAAATAAAGAGATGAATGATAATTGACCAAGAAAAGATACTAAAACAGAGAAATGATGAAAGCCACAGAGTATCAATATTGGGTTGAAGTTAGCGAGGCCATTGAAAAGTATTTCAGGAAAGGTAATGCCTGTCCTGTGTCCAACGCTATAGCATTGAAATGGCTGGATATGAATAGCAACATGATCCGACTATCCAATAATGACACCAATCATTATGAGAGATTCATTGCAGGTCAATGGTACGAGAAAGCAATTTGGAGATTATATAGCAAGGAAGACTTTGATGCGGTTATCACTGCTATAGAGGAGTATTCCAAGTTTATGAAAGATGTTAACCAGATTGACGAGAAGGATGAGAATGGTGGTAAGTATTCACTGAAACAAGCCATTTACATCATCGAAAATATCTATCGTGAGAATGAAGAGAATCATTTTAATGAACTTATCCCTTCATGGCATCAAGCATTACAAGATTCTTTGAAGGTTCTACAAACAGCAGAACCATCCAGGGCTATTGCAGATTATATAGATGATTGCAATTACCTTTTTGAGAATATGCCCCTTCTCCAATTGCATTTGACAAACTGTCTAACGAGCAAATAAAGAACGATTATGAGTAGAAGCAAATTACGAAACAAATGGATGCAGAAACGGTATAAAGGATTTAGACGGTATATTGCGATAAGCGACAAGAAAGATATTGATCGCAATCCTCATCGTTTGGATGAAGTTCCCCAAAATCGTGCATCAAGATACATAACATCTCATTGTAGTGCAGATGTGGAGTGGTTGCAGGAATCTACTTCATATGGTGGGCACAGCATTCCCAAAGGTGGGCATCGAAGGGTAAGTGGTCTAGTTCGTGCCAATGTGAAGGAAGAAATCAGAAAAGAAATTGAGTCGGAACTGCATGACAAATATGATGAGATAAAAATCTATGAGGGTGGACGTCTCGATTATTATTTGGCAAGGAAGAATGGCAAATTCGGAATTCTAGATGCAAAGGGAAACGAAATAGCACCTGTTATTATGGATGAAGTCCATGAAATGATAGATACAGATGGATGTATTCCATTGGTTAAGGATGGAAAATGGGGATTGATACATCTGGGGATGTATGTTGAGCCAATATACGACAAAATGGAAATATGCTCTGAAGAGTATGTAAAAGTTTGGTTGAATGGTACGCAAGGATGGCTTGATATTAATGGGCAATTCACAACAGATAAATCCCAAGCAGATATAGGAAGTTGGTATGATGTTGACAAATGACAAGAAAAATTAAGAAAGGGAACTACATACTTGTTGACACAAGCGTTTCCCAATGTATAAGCGCACCGAACTTTTGACGTTTTTTTTACTTTATATAATTAATAAAAGCAAGTGCATCGTCTAGCAAGTGATACTCTAGCTTCCCATTATCGCGGAGTTCCATCAGGAGGCGACCTAAAAGGTTGGGGCCTACAAAGTTGTCACCTTGTAGCTTGACACCCCAGGCATCAGGATTCTTTTTCGTAAAGTTTGTCTGGTCTTCGACGATATATTTGCCTTTGGAACGCTCCAGTTCTTTACGGAACTCTTCGCTCTGTTCATATTTCTTGGTCAGACAGAACTTCATAGCATCAATAATCATCTTGCCCCAGTCCTCGCGACGGTGGGTCTTTTCCCAATGTTTAGTGGTCATCTTGGGATTACCTTTCTTATAATAAATAGCCTTGACGGGGTCCTCGTCCTTGAATTTCATCAACTGGAAAAGGCGCTCACTTGTTTCAAAGGTGATACCTTCTACAACAATAGGTGTATGACCAAAGTTGCTGAATATCCCCCACTCTTCTTCCACCTTATGGATTCTGGCGCACTCGGCAGCAGGATAGGTCTGTATGCCCCAGTATTCAGGGTAGTTCTCACGGATAAAATCGGATATGCTATAGAAACTCATAATCTTTGGTGTTAGAAACTATCAAGTGGTATTTCTTTCTCGGAGCCTTCAATGAACTGAAAGTTCTTAGGGTCAAGTTCAACCTTATCAATGCGGACAATGCGGATCTTGTTGATGTTGAGGACCACACGATTCGTCAAGCCATCGGGTTTACTTTGGGCTTGGGGCCAGGCAAAATACTCAAGGCCTATCTCGCTGAAGAATTTGGCAGCAGCTTTCTCTGCATCGAGGTCAGCACTACCTACAAATTGTTTGACTGTTCCCGTTTTACCCGTCAATCTGTTACCAACATATTTGCGGAAGAACTTGCCAACTTTCTTGGCCTCATCAGGAATCTGCTCACCAAGAGCTTTTTCTGTACGTCCGATGATGGATGGATGAACAGGACGGCAGGAGAAAAGATAGTTTTCTTCCGTCATATCAGGAATCTCTAGAGTATAAACATAGTAGTCCTTGTTCTCAGGACGCTTTTTGTTATAAGCATAGTGAGCAGCAGAGGTATATGACTCAGTGACATAAGTTCCAAAGCCAAATTTAGCTTTACCATCGCCTTCAAGAACATGAGTAATATCAAATTTCTTGAATAGCACAGATGTACCGTGATAGAACGTTTCCATATAACGAGCCAATAAAATTGTTGCAAATATAAGAAAAAAAGATTATAAGTATAATTATAGAATAACATTTGACTATTTTTCGTACTTTTTACGTCATCATACTCTATTTTGAATGACATTAAGTTCAACCTAAATGTCTTAGTAGTAATCGAGACCTGCTACACTTACGCATCTTTGCTAGTCCACGCTCACGAATCTGACGGACTCGCTCACGACTGAGTCCTAATTCATCGCCAATGTCACCAAGACCTCTTTCCTGGCATCCGATACCAAAGCTTTGAAGGACAATCATTCGCTCACGTTCATTGAGAACTGTAGATAGGACATGCATCAAGTCACTATACATAGAATCATAATTGACCTGGTGATCACTAGCATATTCTGATGAAGAGATGAGCATATCGGCCATGGTAGTGGATTCATCATCAGCAACAGGCTTATCAATACTGGTAACATAGGCTTCAGTCTGAATAGCTTTTTCTATCTTATCAATCTCCAAAGAGATAATGTCGCTCAGTTCCTCAGCAGAAGGATAGCGTTGATGTGTCTGAAGAAAATCGTTGGTGGCATTCTTAATCTTACTACTAATAGCAATCTGACTCTGTGGCCTGCGAACGATATTGCAATATTCGCCTATGGCTTGAAGGATACTCTGTCGAATCCACCAAATGGCATAGGATATAAACTTGAAACCGCGAGTTTCATCAAACTTATCAGCAGCAGTGATAAGACCGATGTTGCCTTCATTAATCAGATCAGGAAGAGAAACGCCTTGATTCTGGTACTGCTTGGCAACGGACACTACGAAACGAAGATTGGCAGTGACAAGTCGCTCTTTGGCTTTTTCTCCTTGTGGACCTCCTACATGGATAGCTTGTGCAAGTCGGACTTCTTCCTCTGTCGAAACCATTGGGATACGACTAATCTCTGTGAGGTACTTGTCGAGTGATTCATCAGAACGAGTGGTAATGCTTTGGGTAATTTTCAGTTGTCTCATAATTGTTATTTGGTTTTGTTCCTGAATACAAATTTGGTGTTTTATAAATAAACGGCCCCCCATATTATATATATAAATGTGATGGAAAATTCAATGATTATCATTATCTTTGTAGGCAGTAATAAAAAAAATAGTATGAAAGGTATTATTTACAGAAATCTATATGACGAAGACGGGGCTATCGTATCCAACGATGGAAGAACATTGTATAAGGTTCCGAACATTCCTCATTATCGGATAAAAGAAGGAATAGAAGAAATAGATGATCAGGCATTTAAGAACAGGCCATTATTAAAAGAGGTAGATATTCCATATACCGTAGAATGGTATACGATTAATCCTATGGCTAATGATGCGATGAAGTATGCTCCAAAAGGGCTGAAGGTAAACTATTGGAACTGGCCATACCCTGAGAACTGTATTAGAAGTGAAGAACTGGAAGCTGAGATAGAAGAGGGATGGACAGATGAATTTGGTGCCATATATAGCAAGGACAAGAAACGGCTATTGAAATGTGCCGATGTGAAATACTATAAAATTAAAGAGGGTACAGAGTTGGTTGACAAACTTGCCTTTATCGGTTGTGACGAGTTGGATTGTCTCTATATTCCCTATACCTGTCCTGAGCAGACTTTTGATGCTATTGAGCCTATTATGGGAAGTCCTGCAATCATGCCAAACATGTGTTTCTGGGATACTCCGTATGTAGCAGAAGAATTGGATCCCAATAGTTGTTGGGGAAATGATGAATTATACATAGATGAATATGATGTTGTTTATTCCTTTGACAAAAAACGACTACTAGCAGCACGATCAGGATTTAAAGAGAAAGAATACATTGTACCTGACGGGACGCTGACAATTTGCGACTTTGCCTTTTCTTTTTGTGAAGAGGACATCGTATTGTCTGTACCAGCATCTATAAAAGTTATCGGCTCCAACATCTTTGTTAATGGTGGAGGGAAAATCGTAATTAGATGACATTCCTTATTCAGGAATCTACAACTAAGCAAATGGAAATAGCAATAAAAATTTGGTTTTTCGCATATATAATATTACCTTTGCACGCAAAACTAGATTTTGGGTTTATGGACAACAAGAACGAAGTGTTGCTGAAGAATGTAGAACTACTGTCGAAAATGACTGATTTAGAGGTAGGCATGATGCCACAAACCGAGGCTCC
>Ga0326511_10001976_pt1 | contig 16871 bp, 22 predicted proteins | sample 0_2496_0518_D_FD_203701 | JGI IMG/M metagenome (GOLD analysis project Ga0326511, IMG submission 203701) | Bovine rumen microbial communities from UC Davis, California, United States - 0_2496_0518 | ecosystem: Host-associated > Mammals > Digestive system > Stomach > Rumen | place: USA...
TTCGTTTCCCTCACTGCCCTTTGCATACCAGATGTTTGACCTGCCGAATCCGAAATCCTTTCCCTTTTTGCCGCCGTGCGGAACATACCATTTAGTCTTGCGTCTTTCTTCTTCGGGAAGAAGGATGCAGTCCCGTCTGTCGGCTACAAAATTGAAATACTGTTCGTAGCCGTCATCAAACTGCAAGACCTGACCAAATCTGTATACAGTAGCATTTCTGTACCATCCGACAACTCTTGTGCTTCTGTGGTCATTTTCCTTTGCGCACCATACCACTATAACATCATTGATTACATCTTCCTTCTTTGCACCTGCACAACCGATTATGTTTTCAATATGAAGCTCCACTGTCTGGGGCGGTGGCATAACATAGCCGAACATCAGATCTCCGTCAGAAAAGGATACGGGTTCAAAATTATAACACTCTCCGCCGTCGTTGTTTTCGGTTACATACTTCCCGCCGTTTACAGGCTCGTCGATGTCCTTAATGACACCTCTGTAGTATTTCATATATGCGATATTACAAAAGATTATGGGTTTCATAATGCTTCCTCCTCGTTGTTATATTTCAGGAAAATAACCATATCATCTGCCGGCATCTGATGTGTTTGTTATTTCCTTGTGACTATATCATAACAATCAGGAGAAAAAAATTCCAGGAAATCTTTTCCCCAAGTTAAAACGGCATAAAATCAGAAAAATATTATCTTATCGCAGGCTGATCTTCTTATGCACATACTTTTCATATTCATCAATAAAGCTATAGATATTATCCTTACCAAGTGCATGAAGAAAAATAAAGTCCCCGATATTGTTTTCCGTAAGCTCTCCATCCTCTGAAAGCAAAAACAGATCCTCGGCCTGCGGGAGAGTAAGCTCCAGACCGATGCAGAATTTATACAGCACCGTCCTTGTTGCTCTGATCCTTCCGCTTATTATCTTTTTGAAGGTATCGCCGCTTTGCTGACAAAGATCTACCAGCTCCTCATAAGTCCTGTTCCGGCTGTAATTATGCTCCTTTTCAAAGATAAGCAGATATTCATTTATTTTCGAAGCAAGCTTTCTGCGGTTTTCATCAAAGCCTCTCATCTGACTATCTGTTACCAGAAAAGAATGCTCTGGGCTTTGAAAATCTACTGTAAATACTCTGTTTTTTATTTCCTGTTCAGTTACCATGCATAACACCTCTTTATTTACATTTTATCACAAATCACAGTAGACTGTAAACAGAGGTTGATATCATTCAGATATTTTATCCAAATATTCTTCAATTCCTAACCACTCCAACGCAGCCCTTGTATCCCGGATAAGCCACCGCAAAAATCCGTTGGCGGCCTGATCAATGGTCATATTGTTTTCTTCGAGAATTTGCATGAGTTTGTCCTTTTCCTCCTGCGGCATGGTAATACATATCGTTTCCATAACTTGTTACCCCCTACTTATTTTTAATATACTGCTTCGCAGTATACCACAATTTTTCGCATTTGTCATTTAACTGTTGATTAAACAAAATCAACGACCGGAATTTCCAAAAGTGGCTTTAATTCGAGCCTTTTGGAAATCCGGTCATTTTTTCTTTTTACGGATTTTTCAGAAAATGCGATAACCATGCGGAAAACTGATTTAATCAATGGTTCAACTTTTTGGGCGTTTTTAGGCTCTTTTTCGCCTGTTCATAGTAAGCGTCAAATCGTAAGCGTCAAATCCCCATCGTCTTTCTCCGCAAATTCTTAAAAAGTATAATAAGCTCCAAGTAAACATTCAGACTAAATGAGAAAATCTAAAAAAGTCTGAACAAGTCCAATGGAGTAAATCAGAGTATTTCAGACGGAGGTAAGACAAGTGGAAAAGACAGCAAGTGAAATAGTGACGGTAAAGAAGAATATCCGGTTGCAGGAATGGAACAGGCAAATTGAAGAACAGAAAGCGAGCGGTCTGAGCGTTCAGGAGTGGTGTATACAAAATGGAATAAACCTTAAAACATATTATTACCATCTGCGCAAAGTAAGAGAAAAATTTCTTAGGTCAGGCAAAGCTGAAAATACACAAGCACAAATAGAAGCAGAAAGATCTGTAGTACCGATCCTGACCACCTTATCAGACAGAAATATAACCATCGAGAAAAACGGACTGCGCATTACCTTGCCGGAAAACATTTCAGCAGAGGTATTGATCGCGGTGGTGAGTAAGCTATGCTGAACGATCTTCCTTGTGGAATGCAGGTATATCTTGTCACAGGCTACACCGACCTTCGCAGGTCAATAGACGGGCTGGCAGCTATTGTACAGGGTCAGCTTCAGCTTGATCCATTTTGTAAAGGTTTGTTCCTGTTTTGCGGTCGGAGGTGTGACCGCATCAAAGGACTTCTCTGGGAAGGAGACGGATTCCTGCTGCTTTACAAGCGTCTTGATAATGGCAGATTCCAGTGGCCTCGTAACGAAACAGAAGCAAAACTTCTGACACCGCAGCAGACACGCTGGCTGTTGGAGGGACTTACGATAGAACAGCCAAAAGCTATTCGTGACGGAAAGCCCGGTATTCTCTATTAAAATACAGTTATCGAAAAATTTACACAAAAAGGTAGAATCAGTCCTCCGGTTCTGATATGATAAATATATCATTCAGTGACGGAGGATTGTTGTATGCCGGATCAGGAGCGTGAAAAATATCTGAAAGAGATCAGTTTACTGCACGCCGAAAATGCCACACTCAAAGAGGAAGTGGCATTGATGCAGAGTCAGCTTGACTGGTTCAAAAAGCAGATGTTCGGAAGAAAGACCGAGCAAAGCACTGTTATCTTTGAAGGAGGAGAGCAGCTTTCTTTAATGCAAGACGAAAAAGCCGTTTCTGAAAAGACCTCTGAAGAAACCATAACCATTCCTGAACATAAGCGCAAGAAAAAACGTACGTTTGAAGAGGCTATGGCTGATCTTCCTGTTGAAAAAGTCATTCATGAGCTTGAAGATAAGACCTGCGATAAATGCGGTGCAGAGATGGAAGAAACCGGATGTTATTGTTCACCGGAGCTTTTAGCCCATATTATTTTTGAGAAATACGGAAAAGCTGTGCCTTTGCATCGTCAGGAGAAGGATTTCGCCTCAAAGAAAATACCACTGCTTAAAGCTACGATGTCCAACTGGGTTCTGACGGCTGCTGAACAATGGTGTCTGCCGATCGTGCAGAAAATGACCGCGCAGCTTCTTTTGAGTGAAGTTATCCATGCCGATGAAACAGTCATACAAGTGCTGCACGAGAATGGAAGAAAGACAACGAGCGAATCGAGGATGTGGGTCTACTGCAACGGAAATATCAACGACCGGAGTATTGTCATCTTCGATTACAAGCCTACGAGGAAGGGTGCAAACGCAGAGGAATTCCTGAAAGGTTGGAACGGATATCTTGTTCGTGACCAGTTCAGTGGATATCATGTTTTAAAAAACGTGAAGCACTGCGGATGCTGGGCTCACATGAGGAGACGTTTCATTGAAGCCATTCCTTCCGATAAAAAACTGCACAGTACTTCCGTTGCCGTTCAGGCTGTGGAGCGGATAAAAAGAATATATCACAAAGAGGGGCAGCTTAAAAACTGCACTTCAGACGAAAGATACAAAGAACGGCAGAAAATAATAAAGCCGTTAATAGATGAATTCTTCGCATGGCTTGAGCCTTTGCCGGTGAGCGGTAAAAACAAGCTTGCGGAGGCCATTGGTTATGCCATAAACGAGAAAGCATATCTTTACACGTTTCTTGAAAACGGGAATGTCCCCATGGACAATAACCGTGCCGAAAGTGCGATAAGACCATTTGCAGTCGGCAGAAAGAACTGGCTGTTCAGCAATACGGCAAGAGGTGCAGACTGCAGTGCGGTTTTGTATTCCATCGTATCTACAGCACAGGCTAATGGCCTCGATGCAGAAAAATATCTCACAGAGCTGTTCAGACAGCCTGCCGGAACGATCGTTATGCCGTGGAAGGAGGAAAAGAAAAATGGAATTTCGTAATGAACTGAGAGAAGATTGCTATTGGTGTCACGGAAAACTTACACCGCACCTTTCGGAAACGGTTATGGGCAAATACGGAGATAAAGAAATAATTATAAAAAATGTTCCAAGACTTGAATGTAAGAAATGCAGTTTTTATTACTCTGCTGAACCTTTTCAGGAACAAAAAACCGAAATATTTCAAAAGCATTTGAAATCACTGCCTTTTTTAAGCGTTACCATTCAATACAAAAGCATGATTGATTATGTTGATCGTGTGTTACTTAACCAGAACAATAACTGACATATTTCTATAATTAGAAAATCACGGGATCTGCTTTTTGCTTGTCCCGTGATTTTTTGTCTATACGCTTACTATTTGACGCTTACTGTTCATAAAAATATTACAAATCCAGCGGCAAAATAACAACTCCGAGGTTCTCCCAGTAGGATAATCTTAACTTGTCGGATTCTTTCATCTTCTTGTTACAGCAGTTTATGATCTCCATTACCCGTTCATCGGATAGGGTTCCCGTTGTCAGGACAAGCAGCTCATCAACAGGCACCTGCAGCATACAGGCAAGCGTATAAAGGTGACCTACAGTTGGCAGTGCAGCACCGTAGAACCATCGGTAGACCGACTGCTTTAATTTTAATCCAAGTTCCCTGCGTATATCGTCAACGGTTATGTTTTTCTCAGCAAAAAGCTCCTTCATGTGAGCTCTGGTCTTTTCTGTTTGCAAAAACGGTTGGAACACAAAGATTTTCTTTGAATTCCAACCGTTAATTATTCTATTAAGGTTTGATACTCAGATATTCAGCAGGAACAAAATCGGCAAGAATAACCTTTTCATATCCGCTGCTATAAAAAATCACTCCGTCTGCATATGCCCTCTTTGCATCAACTGTGAGTATCACCGGATTTTTATCTCTCCGCTTACCGACACGAACAGCAGTCTCAATATCGGTCGATAAATGTACATACTGCCTGCTCATCGGCTTCAGACCGCTATCCATGATAATCTCATAAGCCTTGTGAGAAGTTCCGTGATACAGAATATCAGGCGGTACGACTGTTTCTTTTCTGATGTGTGAGGGTACTGTGTGACCGTACAAAGCCCGTATTTTTCCGTCCTTCAATTCATGACGTTTCTTTTCAGATGTTTCGATGATATGAAGGATATCGTCTTTCGTTATTGTTTCTTTGTACTCTCCGCTTTCATTAAGAGCGTGAATCAGTTGTTCTACAGGCACAAAGCCTTCTTCATCAAGTTCCAGTTCATACTCCCACGGAGCGTGCCGCAGTGCATAGGATATTTCCTTGCTTAGCTTTGTGTAGTCCATTTATGCTTTCTCCTTTCTCAATCTTTCGACCTCGGCAATGATCTCAGGGTCTTTTTCAGGGATATAGTCCGGATTCCAAAATGGATTATGACTTTTATCGTCTGGCGTAGAAAGCAGATCATTGACTATTCCATCCAAAAGATCAACTGCATCATATTTCCATGGATTCAGATCCATCCTATAATATATATACCCTAAGAATCGGTAAGGTGATTCTATTTTTTTAGGTTCATAACAGTTATATCCCCAATACAAGTGAGCAAAGTTGCATACTGATTCTCCATCGATGCATTCTGAACGCATATAATTGTCTATTGAATCGAAAACGACTTTCCAACTGTACTCATTGATAAGAATATCGTATTCGTTTTGCAGCTTTTCATCTTGCTCGTCTGTTAGTTCCTCATCCCAACGGCGGTTAAATAAATAACGTACTTGTTCATAGATATTTATCTTTTTCATAATTACCTCCATCTAAAGCCTTTGTCAAAAACTTTCGGATTATTTTCATAAAGTTTTCTAAGTGCATTATATACCTTCTCCATAGATTTCTGGTTAGGTCGAAAATGACCACTGTCATTATTTACACTGAAAATTTTACCTTTATGAAACGATATCATTCCGGCACACTGCACTTGTGGGTCTTTCCCTCCTATAAGCGTAGGGTGCGGTGCTCTGCCACTTGAAATCAGGATTAAAACTTATAACCAATAGATTTTACGATAAGTCGGTAAAAAACGATGCAGGAGAGTCAAATAGTTATCGACACTCCTGCATTACTTTATTAATAAGGAAATTCAGGCTTTATCCTGATCTCAATGCAGACAGATTCGAGTTTGTCTTTTATTTCCTTAACATCTACCGCTTTCCCGCAGAATACTTCCACAGGGACATTTTCAATCATCTTTTTAGCTTCAATAAAATTGCAATTAGCAATTTTCGATATTGTTTTAATACTTGTCAGAGATTTATCAGCTGACACAAGAATTACATGATAGTCCACAATATCTGTAAGAATAGGCTCAAAATAGGATGTTGCTACTCCATCTCCACAGACCGGACATATCCAACCACATGTGTGCGCTTCTTGAAAGTATGTCATTGGGTTGCCACATTGCTCGCATATTATCTTTTTACTCATTCATTTTTCCTCCTTTGTGGATAAAAAGTTTTCATAGATCCTTTTTTACTATGGTCTTCTACAAGCTGACCATTTACATACTTTCCGCCTGTAACATAGTGTCTGCCGTTAGGTTTAGCCCATAATAGATCTGTTGGTGCCTGAACAGGAATGTTTAGCTTATTCGCTAAATTCTGTGCAAAACCAGAATCGAGTTTACCAGTACTACAGGAAAGAAGTCTGATTGCACCTCCGTGATAATTTTTATCACGGAGAAAAAGTTTAGCAGCAGTACGATGATCAATATCAATAGTAACCCCATTGTGTTGAATCTGAATTGTAGTAGGACTTCCGTGAGCGATAATATCATAAAAACCATTAGTATCAATATCTTTTCGTCTTTTTATGAATTTGCTGAATGAATCACCAGAGTCCATATAATCAGTACTTCCAGGGGTAGCTTTACTTCCGAACGTACCAGAATACAGTCCTTTGCTCCCACTTCCCATTATTAATCACCCCCGTGCATACGAGTCATCCAATCTGGAAAAGGTACAAATAAAGTCTGCTTCTGATAACTTTCGAAAACAGATTCTGGCATTGAGCCGTAAACGAGTACAACTGCAGGTTCTAATGTTTCAAGCATTGCGTCAAGACCTGCTCTAAAATAATATTTATCCTCTCTGGATTTAATACATCCGTATGTTCCAAGGGATACAATACTATGCCTTGCAACGCCAAGAAAAGCAATTTTCTCCGGAAAATACTTTGTTGTATAGGTGAGTTCATTTCCCCAGCGAATATTTGGAACAACATAATGACCCTTGCGTTGTATGTATCCACCAAGAGCACGATTTCGGTAAAGATTAGTAACTTGGACAGATAGTGGTGCATCACGATAAAGTGAACAATCAATAGATATTACTGCATCAAAACGAGTAAAATCCATGAGATAATCATCGGGATGGCGCAGAACATCGGCAAATTCAGGATCTTTTTCATAGAATCCAATTGCTTCGTTTTTTCCTGAGACTTTATTTCGCTGTGAAAAGGGGGTAATACCTTCAGGGATCTTAATCTTTTCAGGCGGATAAATAAACGGAATTTCTAATCCGCCATCAAATTCTGCACCCCTAACAAGTTCAGGATTGCAGCCATCATCAATGGTAGCTTTACGTTTGATATTCAGTTTTGTTTTCAAAATAAAAACCTCCGGATTATAATATAGATTCGAGCAATTTGCTGAATTTCTATACCCCCGAGGTTTGATCTGAATGGCTCAAGTTCAAATGGCAACATTCGAAGGTATAGAAATTGACTAATAGGTTACAAAAATAACTGTGCTATTCTCCAAAAATAGCTTAGTTATATTGACTAATCCTTCAAAATGTGCCATAATGGAATTGCTCAAGTTCGAATGGCAACATTCGAAGGAATGCTGTGCTGGTTGCTCCAACAATCAGTGCAGCTTTTTTCTTTTATTGTTTGATACAAGCAAGGACAACACCCCTTTCTATAAATAACATATAAATTATCATAACGCTATATATAGTATATGTCAATACTTAAAATACAACATATAGTATTTTATGATTTTTTCCATTCAAATGATGGCGTTTCATGGGCAAAATAGCTCCAATCAAGCCATTCATCTTTGTGTAATCTTCCGATTACAATCCAATGGGGAACTCCCGCAAATGCCGAAAATCTTTTTATATCTTCCAGATTGTGATATTTGCCGGAAGAAATAAGAGCTTTGTAAAGGGTCGGGTCGATCAGTGTATCACGAGCGAAACTATCCGCCTTGGACTCTATTTCGGTTTTGACTGTATCAAAGTCAACAAAACGAGTATTCAAATCACCATTCAGCAGATGCCCCACCTCATGAAACAGGCTGAACCAGAATTTATCGGCACTTTTACCACGAATAGTGACACATAGTATGACCTTTCCTTCGTCTGTCTGTTTAATGAAACCCTGAACAGGTGCTCCACGGAAATGATAAACAATATCAAATGCTATTCCGCATTTTGCAAAAATACTCTTTAGGTTAGCTATCATTGTCATTACATTCTTTTCAAACATTTGTTTTTTTATCTCAGGTATACTTTCAGTGAGTTTTTTGCTGTCAAAGGGAACATCAATAAAGGCTGTTTCTGTTTGCAATTCGCACATTCTCTGCCACGCAAAGAGAATATAAGGGTCTACAGCAGTGTTAGTGCTGATTTGAGCACGATAAACAGCATTATAGTTTATCCGGGGAATGACAGTCAAGCTATTTACACGAAGGATTTTGCGGAGCTGCAAGATTTTTGCAGCTTCACCACAATGGTTGTGCATGATACCAATATCAAGGAAGTGATCTACAATATCCTTCAAACCTTTATAGACGCTTGTTTCTTCTTTTGTAATTCCGTTTTCTTCTTCAAGCTGTGCCATATAGTTATCATAATCAGCCTGATGTTTTGCCCAAGTGCCAATTTCATCACCAAGTGCGATATCGAGTTTTCGAGCAAAGGAAACAGAAATAGTTTTTGTACCATTAATGATTGTGGAAATGTGCTTTTCTGACATACCTGTCCGGATAGCTAATTCTTTTTGCTTCATTCCAAGCTTTGTGATTTCAGACAGTAACAGTTCGCCGGGATGTTTTACTTCGTTAAAATCAGCCATTTTCAATCACTGTCCTTTCAAAAAAATTACCATATCGGTAAGAGAGATACAAAAGATACAATGTAATCTTTTTATTATTATATCCTAATTCGAAATATCTAGTCAACAACATTCTACAATTTTCTCTGTTTTGCATAATCTGTTAATGAACTATACTCTGGTTAATGTGAAAAATTAACGAATGTTTTTATGCTACCCGGAAATAAAGGCTGTATGCTTTGATCTTTCAAAGGTCAGAATTATTGCGTAAGGGAGTGCGGATATGGACAGAGAGCGACTTTTCAGGGTTATCGGTGAGAAATACATAGCCAGAAACGAATTATACGGTTATCTTCCTTTGGGTGTAAATGCAGATGAGATATGGAGCACGGTGTTGGAGCAGCGCCGTGCTAAAGCCATAACACTGCCGCTGACCAACGCAAACGGAGAGCCGTACTGGTACACGCTGACGGACAGGATGATAATCGCAAGCGAAAACATTGTCAATGAATTATACGAAAACGATTATACTGACAAGCTGTTAAGCTCAGTTATGACGATCAGGGAAATATTCTTCACGGGATACCTTGAAGGGTCGCAGATATCTGCCCAGGAAGCGGTATCATTTTTGCAGAGAGGTGAAGAAGCCCTCGATGCCGAGGAGCTTATGATACTCAACAACAGACAGGCCGGGAGCTTTGCTGCAGAAAATATTTACCGTCCTTTGAACAAAGACTACCTACAAGTTCTCGCACAGATACTGACAAACGGTCTTGATAACGGCGGCGGTGAGCTTAGAACCGAGGATAGCGTGGATATTTATTTCATGCAGGGAGAAAGCTATGTTCTGCCGAGTGCTGCAAGACTGAACGGCTGCATAAACGAGATAACAACATTTCTGGCGGATATGAATGTTCATCCTTTGATCAAGGCGGCTGTTGCACAGGCATGGGCAATGGTCGTCAGACCTTTTCCTGATGGCAACGAGAGGCTGGGGAGGCTTCTTTCGGAGATCATTCTTATACGGTCGGGCTACACATTTTTCGGAGAGGAAAGCATATCAGAAGTAATTGCAAAAAGCGGCTTCAAATACTTTGATGCGATTGCGAAGATCGTCAGAGGTGCAAACGGGAATGATCTGACATACTTTTTAGATTACTATCTTTCGGTATTATCGGACTTTGTTGATGAGATCAGGGACAAGAGGAAGAAAAAGGATACCGAGAGTATTGAAGCGGAACGGGAAATGGCGAGAAGCTCATTAGCACCCAGCAATGAGGAGCAAAACAGCAGTGAAGCGGTTTCTGGGGAAACTGATGATACGATAGAAGGTTTTGATATCAGTGATATTTTGAACCTGATTGAACAAGAGTATAATAACAAATATTCTGATCAGAAAAAAACATTTTTAGATATTTTGAAAAATATACTGTTATCAGGAAAAGACACCTTCACATCAAAGATTATTGAAAGTGCAGCAAATGGGGCAATGCCTAAAAAGTCTATAAGCAACTATATACAAAGACTGATACATTTAGGAATTGTTGAGCGTTATGGTCTTGTTGATAAACACCTTAACTACAGGTTTAAGCTGCAATCCGTGTCTATCAAATCAGAAAGAATATTATACACTAAAAATGAAATAATCGATATACTTTCTGAGTTTTCATCAAACACCAGTGAAAATGGAAAGAAGATTAATGATATTTTTTTGGAGTTAATAAATGATGGAAAGTATTCATTTACAAGCGAATATATAAGAACAAAAGTGGAAGTTACATCGTATGATTTTCACCACCTGCTTAGAAAATATAAAAAAAGAAATATCATTGAGAGGGAAGGAAATACATATAGTTTTTGTATAAAGCCTGAAACCTTAACCGAAATTAAGTATTCTGAAGATATTATTGATCTTATAGATGAATTGATCAATTCTGACAAATCCAGCAGAAAGGATAAGAGAATCGGTTCGATAATTCATAGCTGTTTAAGCAGAGGAGTAATCACAGCAGAAGACTACGAAATAATCGGTGAAGCAACAAAGATGAATACTGACATGGCTTTTGCAAAGCAGCTTGGGCTTGTTGAACTGCTGCCTGATGGCAATTATGAAATTAATAAGGCACTAAAAAACAGTTTCAATAAAATTGAAAAAGGAACCAAAAACATCTTATCAGAAATATACAGTATATTTGGCGATGGATTGTTTTCGGCTGAGATGGTCATCGCAGAACTGAATTATAGTCACAGCCATACAAACGCAACATTGCATAAGCTAACTTGGCTTAAGGTTTTGAACTGCACATTGGATGAAGAAAAGAAATATTCATATCAGTTCCTGATTACCCCTGAGGATCACCCGGAGTGCTTCAATGCAGTGGCATAAGACATTTGAGAATGAATCAGAACAGTAAAAAAGTGCATCTGAAATCACTCGCTTTTTAGCAGTTGGTTCGGATGCACTTCTGAATTTTTAGATTAATAGCTCTTAGAAAAATTCTTTTTCCATCGTCTGAGAACATCTTTTAGCGGCTCATCAAGGTATGAATACGCTTTTTCTTTTATTTCGTCAGGAATACCATAAGCTGCCTCGGCTATGCTGCCGGTAATCGCAGCCAGCGTATCACTGTCACCGCCAAGAGAAATAGCGTTCCTGATAGCATCTTCAAAATCAGTGCTTTCGAGAAAAGCAATAATAGCCTCTGGAACAGTTTCCTGACAGGTTTCGTTAAAACGATAGGCGGGGCGGATCTCATCAAGTGTTCTGGATAAATCATAGCCATATTGTTGCTCAATATGTTCCTTAATTCGTTTCTTGCACTCAGCAGGATCATCATTGATAGGAGTTTCATAATCTCCGCAGTAGCCTCCGAAATAGTAACGGCACAAAAATATAGCATCTGTTGTAGCCATTGCTCCTTTAATACCCTCCAGATGATTGTGAGTAACCTCGGCGGACAGCTTTGCTCTTTCTCGTACGTTTGACGGCCACATTCCTGTTCTTGCACAGAATCCGCAATCCATTGCCCATGCGCAAGGTGAAACACGCATGGCCGAACCATTACCGAAACTGTTATAGGGCTTACGATCATCTGAGAAAAGCCATTTGTTGAATCTTCCGCCATAACCGGCATCTGGGTACATCCTGCCGTACTTTTTCATTGCATCGATAAAATTATCTCTTTGCCCACCATTCATTACAGCCTCTGCAACAGCACAGGTCATAACGGTATCGTCGGTAAAAAAGCAGTCTTTACGAAATAAAGGGAAATCCTTTGTTTTAATATTGTGCCATTCGTAGACAGAGCCTACGATATCCCCTACTATTGCTCCAAGCATTGTATCAGCCTCCTCGTTCTTGATTATGTTAGTATAACACAGAAAATAAAGGTAATGGTCGTTTACCGAGCGACAAATCAATGAAGTTGCAATGGGTTATACGGAATCAATCCGATTCGATTGATTCAAGGGACTTTAATGTTTGTCCGTTCTCATTTTTCCAGCTTGTAAGACCGTTTGCACTTTTGCCAATAACAAACATTGCTGCGTAAGAGGGGCTGGTAAACAGCATATCTTCTTGCAGGATACCTTGCTCATCTGTATATGCTTTTTTTCTGCGTTCCTTTATAACTGTTGGAATTGTATCATCATCCACCATTGATATATGGCTTCCTTTATGCACTACAAACCCCTCTGAAGTCTGTGTACCGCTTGCTTCCACCTTACCTACATTTTTTATGTTACGTTCGAGGCGCAACTTTGTAGAGTCATCTGAAACGGTTATACCATCCTCAGATTTATTAATTGGTGATTTATTAATCGGTTCGAACAGTTTATGACCGAGCGTACCCATAATAACTTTGGCGTAGTCAATAAACTCCTCCATCTCGCTTTCCTTCTCTTCGGTGATATTTCCGAGATTCGGGTCATTACCATTTTTGACATCATAACGATTTGCCTCAATAGCAAGATTACAAAATCGATTTTCAAGGTAGCTTATCTCCGTTGGACCGAGAGAATTGTTAGATGTAGTAAAAACGATTGCTTCTGTCCAGTAATCTTTTTCTGGGTTTCTTTTATGTTCCATCAGTCTGTTGAGAATTCCTTCACCGTTTTTCCGTGCTCCCGCTTGTCCTATATATACAACACCATTACCGGTCTCATCAGAAGTACCAAAGAGAAAATATACGCCGCTTTGTTTCAGATCATTGCGTTCCTTACACTTATCCAATTCCGTCCTTGGAATTTTATAAGCAACGCCTGTCCAATTAGCAAGAGTACACTTAATCCTACCGCTTGCATCTCCATCCATCAAAAACAAGTTTATGCTTTTTCCGCGTGTTGCCATATTATTCCTCCTCAGTTTATGGACTTCCTATTATATCTAAAAGCCGCTGATAACTATCAACTCTTTCGTATACTACTTCCGCACTTGATAATTGTGCAAACAGTTTTTCAGCACATTCGATTTTTGCTTTTTCAATGGGCTTTAAATTTAACGAGTCCATTGTACCTTTTGTTTCTGCAATTTATACAAAGAGTATAAATAAACGGAGGTATTACAAAATGCAATTAACTATTTTTACAGCAAACTGCCGTGGAAGAAAAAGTAATACGCTTTATCCAAACAAGTGCATCATTGACAGTGAGGAGGATTTTCTCAAAGTGGTCGAATTCGACCATGTTTGCGGAGAATACAAAGGCAACCGCCGCAGCGTGGATAACTTTCTGAATTCAAACTGCCTTGTGATGGATAATGATAACACCCACTCGGATAACCCTGACGACTGGATAAAGCCGGAAGCGTATAAAACGATGTTCCTGGATGTAGCTTTTATCGTTGTGCCGAGCCGCAACAATATGAAGCCGAAGGACGGAAAAACTCCCCGTCCGAGACACCATATCTATTTCCCGATAGATACCGTCACCGACAAAGACGCTTATAAGCAGCTCAAAGAAATGCTTATGGCTAAGTATCCCTTTTTTGATGATAATAGCTGCTATTACCGGAATGACAGTAAAGATCAACGGTAAAACAACGCTGAAATGTGTCGGCAAAAACCCCCGATTATCACAGGCGAAAAGCAAGAATGATAAGAATATCGCAGGCTTGCTTAATTCTGTGGAGGTAGGCAAAATAACCGTTCACTCGTATATGAATTCTTCTCCGTTTACTGTCGGCGAAAATGATGCGGAGATAGTCAGTCTTGAATTTGCATCTCAGGATGATACAGATGCAGAGTTTCACGGCAGTATCCTTATTGATATAACTGCTAACGAGGTGCAGAAAACGGCAAGCGGTAAACTGAATGATCAGGATGTTTCCGTTTCGTGGAATGAGGATGGCAGGGCAACGCTGAAAGTGACCTATGTGATAAATGATAATGTCATAAATACCTACTATCCGATTGAAACCTGGCAAAGCGGCAAGCATATTCTGAACCTGTATTATCCGATTTCAAAGCTGGATGCTAATGCCTACAATACTTTTAAGGTGCGCCTGTCCGTAACAAACGGCTCCGGCTTTATTGACCGTATGCAGGCTCTATGTACGATCAGCGGTCAGGGACTCAGTGCCGGAAATGTATGGGACGGCCGTCTGTCCTTTGAGGAGAAGTTTGTACCCGTTGCTGATGTCGGAAGTCTGGATTTCAGAAAAGCAGTCGATATTGTTGAGCCTTACACAGAAGTACCGGAACCGATAGGACTTCTATGTACTTTTGGAGCCCATTCTTTTTTCTGAAAACAATTATACTACTTTCGGGAACAGGCGGCAGTTATCTGTCGCTTTTTTCATACAATTTTTATTTGAAGGAGCGTGATGCTTATGAAAGAATTCTGGTACACTATTCAGCTTATCTTCACTGTATTGGGCGGTTGGCTGGGATATTTTCTCGGTGGCTGTGACGGTCTGCTTATTGCACTTGTCGCTTTTGCTGCCATAGATTATATCACAGGCTTGATGTGCGCCATCAGTGACAAGAGGCTGAACAGTAAGATCGGATTCAAGGGTATCTGTCGAAAAGTGCTGATATTTACACTCGTTGGTGTAGCGAACATCATCGATGTACAGGTCATCGGCACAGGCAGTGTACTCAGGACGGCGGTGATATTCTTCTATCTTTCAAACGAAGGTGTATCACTATTGGAAAACGCAGCTCATCTGGGATTACCGATACCGAAAAAGCTCAAGGAAATCTTAGTTCAGCTGCACGACAGAGATAACAAGGAGGGCAAATAATATGATCAAAGGAATTGATGTATCAATATGGCAGGGCAATATCGACTTCGGAAAGGTAAAGGCAAGCGGTATTGATTTTGTCATTATCCGTGCCGGTTACGGCAGAGAGGTTTCTCAGAAGGATAACTGTTTCGAGCAGAATTACAATGCAGCAAAAGCTGCGGGGCTTGATGTGGGTGCCTATTGGTATTCGTATGCAGACAGTGCCGAAGATGCTGTCAGAGAAGCAAAGGCTTGTATGGAAATCATCAAGGGAAAGAAATTCGAGTATCCGATTTACTTTGACCTTGAAGAGCAGAGTCAGTTTGCGAAGGGTAAAAACTTCTGCGACAGTGTGATAAAGTCTTTCTGTGGCGAACTCGAAAAGCACAGCTACCTTGCAGGTCTTTACTGTTCTACATACTACCTGAACAATTATGTTTCAAACAGTGTAGCAGGCAAATATGCGCTGTGGGTAGCACAGTATAACTACCGCTGCACCTACACAGCAAACAAGTACGGCATCTGGCAGTATTCCGACGAGGGCAGAGTAAACGGTATCAACGGTAATGTCGATATGAACTACTGCTATACCAATTATCCCATCATTGTAAAAGCAGAGGGCTATAACGGATATCGCAAGGCAGGTATAAAGAAGGCATCTGCATATAAGACAACTGCGACCGGAACATCAAACACTTCAGCAAAGAAGTCTGTTGACGAACTTGCAAAAGAGGTTATTGCCGGAAAGTGGGCAGCAGGAGATGAACGCAAACAGAAGCTGACTGAGGCAGGTTATGATTACAGCAAGGTTCAGGCAAGAGTAAACGAGCTTATGGCAAAGCCGAAGCTCAAGACTGTTGACGAGATCGCAAAAGAGGTGATTCAGGGCAAGTGGTCTGCCGGAGATGAGCGCAAACTGAAGCTGACTGCTGCCGGTTATGACTATAGCAAGGTTCAGGCAAGGGTCAATGAACTGATGAAAAATCAGTAATATGAATAAGGCAGGCACTTATGTTTTTTGTGGGTGTCTGCCGAAATTTTACGGAGGTTATTATATATGAACGAAATCAAAAAGAAAGATACAGGTATGCTGATAGGTGACAAATATCTCCTGAGCATTAAAGAAGCCGGTGAGTATTTCAATATCGGAACAAAGAAAATGCGCCGTCTTGCAGAAGATAATCTCGGCTCTTTTTCTGTGTTCTGCGGAAACAGATACCTCATAATAAGAACAAAATTTGAGGAGTTTATCTGCAAAACTTCTACGATATAGTTTTCTTTTATTTGCCGTAAGTAGTTGATTTTTTCTGCCTTTTGAGGGATATATAGACTATGCCAAACGGCAGAAAGTGAGGTTTGAACAGATGAAAAAAGCAACACCAGAAAGCAAAAGTATTTTGAATCCGACAGAAGCAATAGAATACTTCGGTCTGAGCAGAAGGAAGTTTTACAGTCTGTTACAGGAGAAATCAAAGCACAGCTTTATTGTTCTTTATGGAAGCAGAAGGCTGATCATCAAGACTGCTTTTGAAAAGTATTTGAATGCTCACCC
>Ga0326511_10001977_pt1 | contig 16865 bp, 19 predicted proteins | sample 0_2496_0518_D_FD_203701 | JGI IMG/M metagenome (GOLD analysis project Ga0326511, IMG submission 203701) | Bovine rumen microbial communities from UC Davis, California, United States - 0_2496_0518 | ecosystem: Host-associated > Mammals > Digestive system > Stomach > Rumen | place: USA...
TGTCATCCCGAGCGTAAGCGAGGGAACTTTTGAATAAATCGATTATTCCGGAAAGATTCTTCGCTTCGCTCAGAATGACAGTTAACAAATTTTTTAAAATGACACAATAAAACTGCCTGAATGTCATCCCGAGCGTAAGCAAGGGAACTTTTGAATAAATCGATTATTCCGGAAAAATTCTTCGCTTCGCTCAGAATGACAGTTAACAAATTTTTTAAAATGACACAATAAAACTGCCTGAATGTCATCCCGAGCGTAAGCGAGGGATCTTTTGAATAAATCAGCTATCTGTAAAAGATTCAATGACAGGTGATTACACATTGCTAATAAATTATCTGTGTATGTATAGTCTTGTGAGATGATCTTCGCCGTCACCCTGAGCCATGCAGTAAAATTCCCAGCCGTATCTTTCATAAAAGCCTGTATGGTCTGTGACTATATAGATGGGAGATATGCCCTTTGATTTCATATCGTCTACTACCATATTGAGAAGTTTTCCTGCAATTCCCTGACAGCGATATTCTTCATTTGTATAAACGGCACATACATTTGGAAAAAGGTCTTTTCTGTTATGAAAGTCATTTTCTATAACGCCCATCCCTCCAACTATTTTATCACCGTCAAGACAAAGATACCATCCGTATTCAGTTTCTTTGTTCAGGTATGAATCCATACATTCAAGATAAGCTTCTTCGGGTACACCCCATTTGCTGCTGAACCATTTTGCAGCATTGTTTTTTATTTCAGGTCTTTCTCTTAATGTTATAAATTTGTAGTCCATATTATTTATCCTTCGTTTTTTTAATTTTATTTATAATTGAATTATATCTTGTTTTCTGAGCGACATTTCCGAGAGGTGTTGATAATACTCCTCCCGCTATACCGATTATCCATACGAATTTCCAGCTGATAAGGAAACCGAAAAGACAAATAAGAGCAATTACGCAGAGCCAGTAAAGTAACATAAATATTTTGTTGCCTTTGTTAAGTTCTTCCATTACGTCAATACCTTCGGATTTATGCGGAGCATTTAAAATGAAATCCGCAGCTCCTTTTGTACCCGGACATGAACGGAAATCTCTGTGACATTCCATGGCAGAATCAGCATATGATTTATTATCAAGTATCTGCTGTACGGCATTCTTTATGCCTTCAGCTGAATCGTCTGTCAGCATGATACCTGCACCAAGTTCGCTTACTTTTCTTGCAACAGCATTCTGTTCGCTTGTCTGAGGATAAAGTACCATAGGTGCAGCCATATAAAGACTTTCCGAAACACTGTTCATTCCGCAGTGTGTGATGAATACATCAGCTTTTGAAAGTATATCGAGCTGGTCAACATAGGGGAAAGCATTTACATTTTCAGGCAGTTCTCCCAAAAGGTTTTTATCCATATATCTTCCGTATGATATTATAATGTCTGCATTCATGTCTTTAAGACCTTTGATACAGTTTTTATAAAAATCGGGTCGCTCATTTATTACCGTACCCAGAGAAATGTAGATAAGAGGCTTTTCCTTTTCTTTCTGAGGCAAAACATCAGAAAATACCGAAGGACCTGCAAACAGATAATGATTTGAAAAGCTTTCTGCATACGGCTGAAATCTTTTTGAAGTATATACTATCGAGTCAGTATAATTATCACTTTGAATCAGTGACATAGCACTTTTTACTTTATATCCGTACGGTCTGAGAGTTTTGAGTTCCTTTGAGATCTTCGGCAGACCGAATATCATATCTTTCATTTCTGCTGAGCTGTATTTCATATATTTTGATGAAAGCTGATTGAATGCAAATGTGCTTGTTGAAACAACCATTGGTACTTCAAATTTCCATGCGTTAAGCTTTCCCCAGAAGCATACGGAATCTGTATATACTACATCGGGTTTGAATGTTTTGAATTCGTTTTCAAGAAAGTCGTTCATTTTAAGAGTAATGCGTATATCCTGAATACTCATTTCCGTTGTGGAAATACTTTTTACCCTTTCTTCTTCTTCCTTTGTAAGTTTGGGAAGATAAGAACTGCATGATATAAATTCTGCACCTGTTTTCCTGATTTTTTCTTCAAATTCATCAAATGAATAGAAACGTACTTTTTCGCCTCTTTTTACAAGCTCCGCAGCGACAGGGAGCATAGGATTTGTGTGACCGTGAGCAGGAATACAGAAAAAAGCAATATTTTTCATTTATTATCGTCTTCCTTTCTGTCAAAAGCTATATTATAAATATCTGAAAATGCTGATTTATTCGGTATGACTATACCTTTTTCTTCGTCACCGAGAATTATCAGGGTATCACCGGGTTTTATATCGAAAATTTCTCTTGCCTGTTTCGGTATGACTATCTGACCTTTTTCTCCTACTGTTGCTGTCCATGCATGTTTACCTTTTGGTGCTGGCATTGTTATCACTCCTCAATAAGTATGATTTGTTATACAAATTATACTTTTTATACTTTCGTAAGTCAAGTGTTTTTTGAAAAAATTTTACCGTTTGTTGACAAAGTGAAAAAGTGCTGATACAATATTAATCAGAGGAAATAAAAAATCTGCATGGGCTTCCGGCTCGTGCAGATTTTTGTTTCCATATAAATAACAAACGCTGCACATATTTTGCAGCGTGATTTTTATATTTATTATTAAACATAGGTTTAAAAATGACTTGAAGTTTTAAAAAAAAGAATAATTTATACGAATTTTGCATAAAGTATTGACAAATGCACTTTATGGAGGTATAATCTATGTTAGTAAACAGAAAGGAAATGACTATGGAGTTTCAAGAAAAATTTTTATTTACAAAAGAACATGCTGACAATCTCCCTACCGTAAGAATCAAAAAGATTGAACTGAATAATTTTAAAAGTGTGAAGCACGGAGAAATACTTATGGACTGCGGAAAGCAGTTTGTACCATATGGAACAAGATCTGATATTCTTGGTGTTTATGGTCAGAATGGTTCGGGCAAAACCGCACTGATCGAGGCTCTTGCTATACTCAGGACAATTATGTGCGGCAGAAGTGTTCCTAATGTTTATGCGGAATGTATTTCTGTCAACGAGAAATTTTCCAGACTTGTTTTTACTTTTGACCTTCAGTATAAAAATGGTGAAGTGAGAGAGCTTGAATATGCTTTCAGCCTTGAAAGTGTCAGACTTACTGACGAAGAAATACAGGAGCGTTATAAGGATGCACCTGAGAGTTTTGTCGCTCCTTCTGATGTATGCAAAGTCAGAGTGTATGATGAAGTTATCAAGCTTGTGGGAGACTATAACGGCAAAAAGAATAATAAGCAGATAATTATTGATACGTCCGTAGATAATGCACCTTTCGGCTCTGCTCCGAAACTCAGGGATTTTGTCGGCAAAAATAAAGAAGCAGTTTCAGAACTTATGTTCAATAAAAAAACAACAGCAGAAAAATCCTGCTCCTTTATTTTTAATAATAATACACTTAAAATATTTAAGGATACCGGAGAATATTCCGTATATTATCAGGTATTGCTTGAAATGCGATACTTTGCAATGTTTTACTTTTTCGTTATAGATACTAAGTCTTCGGGATTTATAAGGCTGAATTTTGCACTCCGTTTCTATACAAGAGAAGGATTTTTCGATTTTGATTCCAGAAGACCTCAGATATTCTCAAATAAAGATTTTGAACATTTTAGTAATGTGCTTTATAATCTCAGCGAAGTTCTTACTCAATTGGTTCCGGGACTTAAAATAGGTCTCAAAAAGGTAAGTGATGCTATCACTAAAAAAGGTGATCCTGGCTGTGAGGTTGAACTTATGGCATATAGAAACGGAAGTGAAATGCCGCTTAGATATGAATCTGACGGTGTAAGAAAAATGATCTCCGTTCTTAGCCTTATTATTTCCGCTTATAACGATCAGTCAATTACTCTTGCTATTGATGAATTTGATGCCGGAATATTTGAATATCTGCTCGGTGAGATACTTGAGATTTTTGAAGAGTCGGGAATGGGGCAGTTTATATTTACTTCCCACAATCTCAGACCTCTTGAAGTAATAAACAAAAAATTCCTTGTATTCACCACAACTAACCCTGAAAACCGCTACTTCAGGCTTAAAAATATTGCTGCTACAAATAATTTGCGTGACACATATTTCAGGGAGATAATTCTCGATGAACAGGAAGAACAGGTCTATAATAAAACAAAGAGTTTTAAGATCGCAGCTTCCATGAGGAAAGCGAGGTTGTCCAACGAATGAAAAAACAAAAGCCGCAAAGACCAAAAAGAAAGGTGATATTGTTCCTTGTTGAAGGTTGGTCTGAAGTAACCTTGCTGAAACCTTTAATGTTAGCATTATATGACAGTATAGATCCTGAAATACAGGTGTTTTTTTCTATAATAGAAGAAGATGGGGTAAACTGCGGAGGAGATATTACATCAAAATTTGGTGTGTATCCGGGTAACATAGAGAAAAAAATATATGAGTTTTTTATGAAAACATTTTTTTCCGAAAATAAGCTTTATCCTAAAGATATTACAGAGATAATTCATATAGTAGATCTCGATGGAGCATATATTCCGGATGACAGGATACTTTTGCAGCCTAATCCTAAAGGTGAAGATAGAACGTATTATGACAAGGATGCAATACTCACTAATAAGGTCGAAAATATTATAAAAAGAAATCAGAGAAAACGAGAAAATCTGGATTATCTTATGCAGCTTTCGCAAATGAAGGTTGCTTCCAAAACGATAAAATATTCGGTTTTCTTTTTCTCGAGTAATCTTGATCATTTTTTCTGTGATAATGCCAACACGGGTAACCATGATAAAGTTAGTTATGCCAGAAATTATGTGTGTGAATTTGAAAATGATCCGCAGGGTTTTGTTGCAAATGTAAAAAGTATAGATGGTATTTTGACCGATATGGATTATGAACAGTCATGGCAGTTTATAAAAGAGGGAAATAATTCTATCAAAAGGCACTCAAATATAAATATTCTTTTGGACAGGATAATAAATGAAAATTAAGGAGTGAAGATAACCATGAATTTGAAAGAAGCATTCAGATTCCAGAACCACATTGACCACCTTATTGCAGAAACGGAAAACATTTTGTCTTCTGAGGATTGTGTAACGATCACAAGACGCACTTATCTTTACAAAAAAGCAAACCCGGATGCAGAAAACGAAACAGTTACTGTTATTCCCGATACAGAATATTACAAACAGATCAATGAACTTATCGAGTTCATAATGTATCTGCTCAAGCAGCGTGAGAAACTTTCAGAAGCTATTAATAAAACAAAACGCAGTCTTCCGATAGACCTTGACGGAGAGATCAGTCTTAACCGCTATCGTCAGAGAATATCAGGCATATTTCGTGATATGGCGAGAATCAAGGGCAGAGAAGTCACTGAAACCAACAGCGGTATAGGCTATCGTTTCAATAATGAAGGAAATCAGGTTTCCTACAAATGTGATGTGAAGCGTGTGACCACCATAAATTTTGACCGCAATACTGTCCGTAAATATGCATCGAGCCTCAGTGAAACAGCAGATAATACGTCTATTGAAGTTGATAAATGCCTTATAAATTACGAGGTCGATTTTGAACCCCCGTTCGATGTTAATGACAGCTTCGATGAGGTATTTGAAAAATTCAATACAAAGTGATGGTTCATTTCTGACCGTTTCAGGCGTAACAGGATACAGAACGGACAATCGGTTCAGGTGCAGATGAACTATAAGGCTGCACATATAATGATGCTTTTAGTAGCGAATTTTTATTAACAGGAATTAAAGTGACGAACAGAAAGCATCGTTTTCTCAATCGTGATCCGATAATATGATAGTGAACCATTACTATATCACTAAAAATCGTAATCTCAAAAACCGTTTCCAAAACTTAATTTTTAAATTTTTGCTTTTTATATGCAACTTTTGGGGAATATATTTATTCTGAAAAAAGACTGCAAAAATGATTGAAAGTTTTGCTATTCTGCTGCGTCTGAAACGGTCAGAAAAGTCAAACGGACAGTCGTCCAATGTCATTAACTTAAGGTTGTCACCCTGTCATCCCGAGCGTTAAGCGAGGGATCTTTTGAATAAAACTGTTATTCTGGAAAGATTCTTCGTTGCTTCGTCCCCCAAGGGCATTTCCTACAAGCACATCTTAAAATGACAAGCTTTTTATAAACCCCTCCACCACTCGCCGTTGGCGAGCGGTCCCCCTCCCCTTATCAGGGGAGACCGTGATGCTATATCACTTTATTGTGAGATAACAGCCGTATAATAAATATAATATAGCCGCAAAAAGCCGATGAAATCTACAAACCCGAAAGCCTCCCCTGGCAAGGGTTCAGTGACGCCCCAAGAGTGTGAGCCAAAGGCGAAGCACGATTGGCAGGCGGAACTAATACAAAGCATTGTAGAGGTGTCATTTCGTCACTTTGGTGACGAAATGACGGAGGGGTTTAAAAGATTCTTCGTTAAGTTAATGACATTGACAGCCGTCAGACTGCCCGTTATTTTTGTTTATATTACATTAAGGATCTTAAGTGCCTCGCTGACATTATCAGAATTAAGACCACTGCTCCATCCGCTTATCGCTGAAGGATCTTTTCTTCGTGTATGAACAACATGGTCACCGAGCCATCCCCAGTGCCAGTCCATATCGTCTAAAATTACAAAATGTTCAACATCAGGTTTATCCAACAGCCAGTAACGTATTTCTAAGGGTCTGGATTTTTTATCGAAGCCTATTTCCTCTGTTGCACCCGATATAGTCAGATCATATTTTTCAAATGCGTCAAGTAATTTCTGAAAATGACTATTCACAGAATCAGATGTTTTTCTCCAGTTATGATAATAAATTCTCCATGAAGATGTCAGTATTATTTTTGCACTGCTTGTATCTGCTATTTTTTTAAGACGTGAAACCATGTTTTCATCGATGATTACACGATTTTCGCTGCGGTCATCAAAATCATTGAGAACTCCGTCGATATCAAGAAATATAACCCTTATATATTTTTCACTGTTTTTCAAGGATGAATCCAACAGCTGATCAAAAAAATTATTCATACTTTTAAATTCCTCAAAATACATTTTTACATTATAGTGATAATCTTAAGGATATTGCTCTGCAAGCCTGAGTGAGCATAGGCTGCCGCATTAATAAAAGCGGCAGCCTAAAAAAATTCAAGTAATTAAAACAAACCCGGCAGCATATTATATTATAACAGGACCGAAATCATCGTCAGGATATTCCACTGCTTTGATTTTTCCTGTATCCTCGTCAATATCTATTATCGTATATCTGTCCGAATATCCCACAGAACCGGGATTGACAAGAAGTATTCCACCCTCGACAGAGGTGAGTTGCTTATGGGTATGTCCGAACAGAACTATATCATATCCGTTCTGACGAGCAAGGTCTGTTATCCTGTCTGTCCCCTGTTTAACTCCGAACAGATGACCGTGGGTCATGAATATGACTTTTCCGGCAATCTCAAATTCCTGTATATTGGGCTCACTGCAGTACCAGTCACAGTTGCCGCACACTGCAAAATATTCTTTATCGCGGAAACTGTTTCTTATCTCCTCAAGATCATTACAGCCGTCCCCACAAAATGCGACAACATCTACATGGCGGTGTTTCTTTAGTGCGGATTTCATACCTGACGGGTCTCCGTGGCTGTCGGAAAAAACAATTATTCGCATATAAAACTCCTCCTTTTTACAATTAGCAATGTGCAATATGCAATTTATTGCTGATTTCACATCAGATTAAGTTGGGGGTGATAACTGTGGAACAAAAAGATGTAAGCAAGATGTTCGGTAATCTTTCACCCGAACAGCAGAAAAAAGTTAAAAATATTCTCTCGGATAAAAACAAGACTGAGGAAATACTCAAAACTCCTCAGGCACAAGAGCTTCTCAGAAAGCTGATGGGTGATAATAAAAATGGCTGATATGAATGATACGATAAATTCAATACTGAATGATGCTGATGCAATGAAACAGATAAGGGAACTCGGAGCAATGCTTGGTATAGGAAATAATACTCCTGCACCTGAGCCTGCTCCGGCGGCTTCTCCTCTCGGTGCTATGTTATCTCAAGGCGGCAGTATGCCTGATCCTGATATGCTTAATATGATGATGAAGCTTGCTCCGCTTTTTGGTAAAATGAATCAGGATAATGAAAGTACAAGACTTTTATATGCATTGAAACCTTTTCTTAGTGAAAAACGGCAGCAAAGACTTGACCAGTCTGTACGTCTGCTTGGAATAATGAATATCCTCCCGCTTCTCAAAAACATCCTGTAAATTTAGTGTGGAGTTTGGAGTGTGGAGTTGACGCAAATCAGGTTTTGTTGTACTGATTTAATTTTCCAAATTACAAATCAAAGTCGTACACCAAATAATTGCTAATTGAATAGGGTGATGAGGGTGGATGAAAAGGAATTTGAAAGGCTGAAAAGGGAAGCAGAACAGCGGATGAAAGAACTTCATGCCGAAGCGGCTGTCGAAGAAACCGTACCCGAAACTGCTCAGCCTGTCGGGAAAGTGGAAAAGCCTGCCGAAAAATCAGGTATTACCGATATATTGTTTAAAGATAAGGACAGAACCCTTATTCTTGCCCTTCTTCTTCTTCTTACGGATGAAAAAGACGGAAAAGTAGATTACAGTTTGCTTATGGCACTGCTTTATATACTTTTATAGGATTATCTTACCTGTCCGTCACCCTCGATAATAAATTTCATTGAGGTGAGTTCGTTAAGTCCCATAGGGCCTCTTGCATGGAGTTTCTGAGTCGAAATTCCTATTTCCGCACCAAGACCGAATACTCCTCCGTCTGTGAAACGTGTTGATGCATTGACGTAAACCGCAGCACAGTCTATTACCTGAGTAAAGAGTTTTGCATTTTTATAGTTGTCTGTTATAATACATTCACTGTGACCGCTGGAGTATTTGGTGATGTGTGCAACTGCTTCATCAAAACTATCTACTACTTTTACGGCAAGGATATAATCACCGTATTCTGTTTCCCAGTCACTTTCAGTTGCAGGAATTACACAATCTCCGAGTATCTCACGAGTCCTTTCGCAGCCTCTGAGTTCTACATTCTTTTCATCAAGACGGGCTTTTATTGCAGGAAGAGCTTTCTCTGCCACTGCCTTATGTACAAGAATTGTCTCTATGGCATTGCATACGGAAGGACGTGAGGTCTTTGCATTGAAAATGATATTTGCAGCCATATCTATATCAGCATATTCATCCACATATGTATGACAGTTTCCTGCACCTGTTTCGATAACGGGTACTTTTGCATTTTCGACTACTGCACGGATAAGTCCCTTGCCTCCACGGGGGATAAGTACATCAAGATACTGAGTAAGTCCCATAAGCTCTGTTGAGGACGCACGGGATGTATCTTCGATAAGCTGGATACAGTTTTCGTCAAGTCCTGCGGATTTTACAGCTTCACGCATAATATCTGCTATGCATTTATTGGAATTGATAGCTTCTTTGCCTCCTCTGAGAATAACAGCATTTCCGCTTTTAAGGCAAAGTACAGCTGCATCGGCTGTAACATTTGGACGTGCCTCAAATATTATGCCGATGACTCCCATAGGTACTCTTACTTTTGTTATTTTAAGTCCGTTGGGTCTTGTTCCGCCTGAAATAACTGTTCCGATAGGGTCGGGGAATGCTGCTACTTCAAGTACCCCTTGTGCTATTCCTTCAATTCTTGCCTCGTTAAGCATAAGTCTGTCAAGAAGTGCCTGAGAAAGACCGTTTTGTTTACCGTTTTCAAGGTCAATTTTATTTGCTTCGAGTATTTTTGCACTTTGTTCTTTGAGTGCCTTTGCTATAGCCTCAAGAGCCTGATTTTTCTTTTCTCCTGCTGTTGCAAGTGTTGCAGCAGCAATTTTTGCTTTTGCACCCATTTGTTCGATAGTTGTCATTTTTGTTTCCTCCTGAAAATTACATTGTTCCATCCTGTGCCAAAAACATCGTGCCGATGCTTTCACCGTTTAGCAGTTTATAAATATTTGACGGGTCATCTCCGCCCATTACACAGGTATTTATCCCTGCACTTGTCGCAGCTGCAGCAGCGGTTATTTTTGTTGACATTCCACCAGTGCCTCTGTTCGAGCCTGAACCTCCTGCCATTTCTCTGATAAAATCATCTATATGCGGCACAACCGATATTTTCTTTGCATCGGGATTTTTTCTGGGATCACTTTCATAAAGACCGTCTATATCCGTAAGTATTATAAGAAGGTCTGCTCCCACAAGGTCGGCAACAATAGCTGAAAGATTATCATTATCACCGAAATTTGCACCGATAAGTTCATCTGTTGCCACTGTGTCGTTTTCATTTACTATGGGGATTATGCCCATTTCCAAAAGCGTCTGAAATGTATTTACAACATTATGCTTTGAAAACTCATTAAGTACAACATCTTTTGTCAGAAGTACCTGAGCTACGGAATTATTGTATTCACCAAAGAATTTGTCATAAAGGAACATAAGCTCACACTGTCCCACAGCAGCAAGTGCCTGTTTATAACGTGTTTCATGCGGGCGTTCCTTTAATTTGAGTTTGCCTACTCCCACGCCGATAGCACCTGAACTTACGAGTATTATTTGTTTTCCGCTGTTATGAAGGTCACTAAGCACCTTACAAAGTTTTTCAAGGTTTCTCAGATTGACACGACCATTTTCATATGTTAGTGTTGATGTGCCTACCTTTATAACTATTCTTCTTGATTGAAAGGTATTCATATTCATTTCTCCATGTTTATATATTGTAATTAAAATAATACAACTTTTTTAAGCTGTAGTCAATAAGACTGCGATAATTCATCAGGGTAACTACATGAAAGAATCGAAAAATTTGTTAAAAATAATGATTGACAAAAATCCGGAAAAGCAAACAGTTTCCATCATAATTGGGACTTGAAGTCCCACATAAGCATAAAAAGCCGTGTCTCCCGAACATCAGAGCGGGGGACACGGCTGAATTATTATGTATTTACAGATGTAGGAAGTGATGAAATAAGAAACGATACGATCAATTTTTCATAAAACTGGTTGCATAGCCTGCCTTAATGAAATTCCATTCATCTGCCTTCCACTTATTGTAACCGCAGTCAAGAAGCTGTATGGTATCTTCGCTGGGATTCACCGAATCAATGTTGAAGCCCTTATAGTAGGTCTTCTGATAGCAATACAGACAGAATATCGACTTTGCTGAATTGGTAACATCCTTCCAAGCTCCTGAAGTGATCATGGTAGCGTTCGCAGGTATATCTTTCGTGTAAAAGCCCACGCTATTCAGAAGTGTGCGGACAGAAACGCCCTTGCTCTTTGCATAGTTGACAATGTCATGCACATAGTCCGCATTTATCTGTGAACTGCCGATTCTGTTGTTAAACCAGTTTGCAGACTGCTCTGCAGCGTTACTGCGGTATTTACCGTTATGGTAAGGTTCACTCTTATGGTCAAGTCCTCCTAAAAACGGCGACAGTCTGAGTTCAGTGTGCCCCTTGTCTACAAGAATCGTTCTCCTTTTGTTGAAGGTATTGTCATAAACTGCCTTGATAGTGCCGCTGGCGTCGAGCTTTGTGATGGTCATAGTCGGTCTGTCATCCACACCGAGCCACTTTGATCCGGACGTGCTTTTTTTCTCTGTTCCAACTCCGACTAACGATGCCGTAAGTACTTTTATCTCGTTCTCAATGTCGCTGTTGTCCTTGCAGATATGTGCCATATACTCAGGGTCAATAGTCGCCTTCGTCTCGTCTGAGAGACAGTTGACATAAAGTTGTGCCGAAAGGCTCTCTAACAGGGTGGAACAACCGGCAACATATACCTGCATTACATGATCGCTGGTAGGTTTTGCAAGGTCAAGAGCTTCACCGCTGAACATAACGTTATTGGTATAGTGATTATAAACCAGGTGAACAAAGTGCAAACAGATGTTTTTTATGATAAAAAAAACTCCGAAAGCCGCATATAAAGCTAACTTTCAGAGTCAATAGTGTTGGTGCGAGTGATGGGACTTGAACCCATACGTCGTGAAACACACGCCCCTCAAACGTGCCTGTCTGCCTATTCCAGCACACTCGCATATTTATTTCCTGTCCCTCAAGACGATACTTATTATAACGCATGGAAATATAAATGTCAAGTGTTTTTTTGAAAAAAATAAAAAAATAATTATTTTTTCTTGTATCAGGATATGTTATAATTAGTTTATAATCTGAAATATGAATATAAGGAGGAAAACGATATGTTTGATGCTGAAAAAGTAAAGAATGAATGTGTGCAGTGGATAAGAGATTTCTTTGAGGAAAACGGCAAGGGCTGCAATGCGGTTGTAGGTATTTCCGGAGGAAAGGACAGTTCAATAGTTGCGGCACTTTGTGTTGAGGCTCTGGGAAAGGACAGGGTTATCGGAGTGCTTATGCCATGCGGCGAACAGCATGATATAGATATGGCAAAGCTTCTTGTGGATACTCTGGGAATAAAACACTATATCGTAAATATCAAAGATGCTGTTGATGGTGTTATAAAGAATATTCCTTTTGAACTTCAGCAGCAGAGCCTTACAAATCTTCCTGCCCGTATTCGTATGACAACACTTTATGCTGTATCCCAGAGCAATAACGGCAGAGTTGCGAATACCTGTAATCTTTCGGAAGACTGGGTGGGTTATTCCACACGCTACGGTGATGCAGCAGGGGATTTCAGTCCGTGTTCACACCTTGTTGTGCGTGAAATGAAAGAAATAGGCAGACTTTTGGGACTTCCTGATGTTCTGGTCGATAAAGTACCGATAGACGGACTTTGCGGAAAGACTGATGAAGATAATTTAGGGTTTACCTATGCCGAACTTGACCGATATATCCGTGAAGGAGTTATCGAGGATCAGGAAAAGAAAAAACGTATCGATATCATGCATGAACGCAATCTTTTTAAACTTAGCATGATGCCGTCTTTTGATCCGAAGTTCTGATTATTCAAACAACCGACTTCCAATAAAAAGGAAGTCGGTTGTTTAGTGTATATAGATTAACGATTGGAGTGATGGAATGCTTTTTTCGAGAGCCTAATAAAGACGGTAAAAAATACTTCTTATCCGTGATTCTTTTGCCTGTACGTTAGGGCCTTTTATGTCACTTCAGACAAGTGAACTGCATATGTGTGACATGAGAAATTATGAATATTATGTCGGAGATAAAATAAATGCAAAAGAGTATATAGAAAAAATAAAACCTGATTATGTACCTGTTATGTATTCAGGAATACAGCCCTTAGAAAAAGCTAACGGGAAATATGATTTTTTCTGAAAAAATATGGGATGAAGCGGACAGCGGCTTCATCCCGTTTTTATCATCTGTTAAAATCTTTTCCGAGAATGTCGGAAAGATTATCCATTATAGCTTTGGCTACATCAGGCTTATTCATTGAATAAACGTGTACATTTGTTATACCGTTTGCGTAAAGGTCGATTATCTGAGATGTAGCATATATAATTCCTGCCTGTTTCATGGATGTAGGATCCTGTCCGAAATAATCAACTATGCTTTTGAATTTCTGAGGCATGAAAGACCCTGAAAGTTTTATTGCCTTTTCAACCTGAACAGCATTTGTTATCGGCATAATTCCCGGAATTACGGGTACGGTTACACCTGCCTCACGTAGTTTATACATGAAATTGAAGAAAAGATTATTGTCAAATACCATCTGAGTAGTAAGAAAATCTGCACCGGCATCAACTTTTTCTTTCAGATGAATAATATCTTCCTTTTGATTTGCACTTTCAGGATGTATTTCTGGATAGCAGGCAGCACCGATACAAAAATCCCCGTCATTTTCTTTAAGTTCACGGATGAGCTGTACAGCATACTGATAATCCCACTTTGAACGATCTGTTTTTTCGAGTTCGGGAGTAAGATCGCCTCTGAGTGCCATTACGTTTTTGATTCCTGCCTCTTTAATAGCTGTTATCTGATTATGCACAGTTTCACGGCTTGATGAAACACAGGTAAGATGTGCAAGGGTAGGAACACCGAAACGGTCTTTTATGTTTTTAGCTATATCCAGAGTATAGCGGCTTGTTCCGCCGCCTGCACCGTAGGTAACACTCATAAATGACGGATTGAAGCTTGCGATTTGTTCGGTAGCTGATTTAACACTTTCAAATCCGGTTTCTTTTTTTGGAGGGAATACTTCAAATGACAGTGTCATGTTTCTTGTATTAAGAATATCAATAATTTTCATATATCATACCTCGTTCCTTTTATTTTGATAACAGTATCATTTTACTATAAACAAGAATGTTTTACAATAAGATATTACAAAAAAATAACATCCGATGAATTGCAAAAAGTTCATCGAATGTTTAAATTAATTTTTTTGTATGACGAAATATATTGGCTCGGTGTTACTCCGTACTTATGAAAAAATGCACGGGTAAAGTATGAAATATTATTGAATCCGCATTCAATGGCTGTTTCCGAAACATTTTTATTTTCGGATGATAGTTTTTCCGCTGCCATTTCAAGACGATAATTTTTCAGATATTGGATAAATGAAGTTCCTGTAAGACTGCGGAACATTTTTGAAAAATGGCTTTCGGAGAAATTACATAACTCTGCTGCTTGTGAAACAGAAATATTTTCATTATAATGTTCCTCAGCAAAGCTTATGGCTGTTTTTAATTTATCACTTAGTTTCAGTCTGTAAATATCCTGTTCATCTCCGGGACGGCTGTATTTGTAAAGATGGTACATTATTGCAAAAAGCTCGGATTTTATAAGCAGTTCTTCTCCTTTACCTTCATAATGTTTATTTTCTACCAATGTTTTTATATGGGGAGTAAGTATGGGGCAAAGTTCGTGATCAAGAGCTATATGTTCGGGAGAAAAAAGTTCGCCGCTATATAACGGATAAAGATATTTTTCGGCACAATATGTTTTGGTGTTATTTTCAAGGAGGTTGAAACGAAAGAGAATATTATAATAAAGGGCTTTATTATCACCGTCGGGGCGGATAGAATGTATCAGCTGAGGACGAATGAATATCATTTCTCCTTCTTTGAGAATGGTTTCGCTGTTTTGTACCGAAACAACCATACTGCCCTCGGAAATATATATTATTTCCATTTCATCATGCCAATGGAGCGGAAAACTTTTTAATACCTCAGGAATTCTGCAAGTGTATATCGCATATGGAAATGAAAGTCTGCCGTGCTGTTTTTCTTCGTGCATCCCAACCATAAATAAAACCCCCATTAAAACAAATTCAGCCAGACGGAAATCAAACATTGTTATAAATCAAACTTATTTCTTACCGATATATGCAGGAGATTTTTCTCTTTGTGTCAATTATGCCATTAATAAGCGGTTTGTGTTAAAAAATAATCGTTTTATAATTGTATTATAACTCATATCATTCTATAATACAATATATAATGGAAATAAAATATTTTACATATTGGTTTTATAGTTATTATAAAGAGTACTTGTATTTCCTGCAAGAATACTTATTTTTGTCGGGGAGGTGCTGAAGTTGAAGAAAATGAAATTATTTGATCTTGCATGGCCCATATTCATCGAAACAGCACTTTTTATGCTTCTCGGTTTTGTTGATGTATTCATACTCAGCGGCTATAATGATCTTGCGGCTTCGGCAGTAAATACGGCAGGTCAGGCGGTATCAGTAGTTACACTTGTTTTTACTGTCATATCGGGTGCAAGTGCCGTTCTTATCTCACAATATCTCGGTGCAGATAAAAAAACAGATGCATCCCGTATAGCAGCACTTTCAATCGTTCTTAATATAATATCCGGAATTATTATCAGTGTAGTGTTCACATTCCTGAGTGGTGTTATATTAAGCGGAATGGGTGCAGACGGTGATGTGCTTAAATTTTCATCACAGTATCTCAGCATAGTCGGAAGTACGATATTTCTTCAGGCATTTATGAATGCTGTATCTGTGATAATAAGAAATCACGGATATACAAGACTCACGATGTATGTTACGGTGGGAATAAACATTCTTAATGCAGGACTTGATTATATCCTTGTACAAGGACTTTTCGGTGTACCGGCACTAGGAGTTGCAGGTGCAGCATGGGCGACAGTTTTCAGTCGTTTTGTGGGTGCTGCTGTAATGTCAGCTGTACTTTTCACAAAAATAGAAAAGCTCTCAATATTCAAACTTATTTTTCCTTTGCCTTTGAAAGATATTGCAGATATTATAAAAATAGGTCTTCCGTCAGCAATGGAAACATTTCTGTATAATCTTTCACAGGTGGTTATTACCTCAATAGTGCTTACATACCTCACAGATACTGAACTTATAACAAAAACCTATGTTCAGGATATATCAATGTTTTTTTATATTTTTGCTGTAGCTATAGGTCAGGCTTCACAGATAATAACAGGTCATAATGTAGGTGCAGGTGAAATGGATAAGGCATACAGGGATGGTTTAAAAGCATATCATTATGCTCTTGGCTGTACACTTGCAATGTGTTCTGTCGGGATATTCTTCAGAAGTCAGCTTCTCGGTATCTTTACTGATGATGAAAACGTAATAGCACTCGGTTCAACAGTCATAGTTGTAAATCTTTTGCTGGAGCTTGGCAGAACTACGAATATAGTGGTAATTGCACAGCTCAGAGGTGCAGGAGATGTTTATTTTCCGACCATATGTGCTATATTTTCAATGTGGCTGACAAGTGTACTCGGAACTTATATTCTTGCTGTAAGACTGAATATGGGAATATACGGATTATGGGCAGGAATAACGGCAGATGAATGTATAAGAGGCATACTTATGGTCATCCGCTGGAGAAGCAAAAAA
>Ga0326511_10001979_pt1 | contig 16857 bp, 14 predicted proteins | sample 0_2496_0518_D_FD_203701 | JGI IMG/M metagenome (GOLD analysis project Ga0326511, IMG submission 203701) | Bovine rumen microbial communities from UC Davis, California, United States - 0_2496_0518 | ecosystem: Host-associated > Mammals > Digestive system > Stomach > Rumen | place: USA...
CGATATGTCCTCTAGGGCAAATATATCTATAAGAAAAGGGACGATAAATGTTATCTGTAGTAGATAATGTAAATAAAGTATAGTAATATGTTAGTAGCCTGTTAAGCCTTGATTTACAGGGAGTAGCAGGCTTTTTCTCTTAGTACTGTGGGAGTGTTAGGAGTATGGTGTTAGAAAGATATAATGTAGTGAATTTATGGAAGGTTGTATATGTGAGATATGGCTTAGATAAAGGAAAGAGACGATGTTTACATATAGATGATGTTTAAGTAGGACAATAAGGAGCATATGAAGAAAGCCCTGAACAGTTATTATTACTGCTCAGGGCCTTTTTTAGATTCTTTAGATATATGCTTCTTCAGATAGAGATATTGTTCTTGGAGTAGAGCAATCTTCTTCTCGATGGATGTAACACGTTCACTGAGTGCATCCCGGATTTCTTTAGATTGTTCATGGTGGAGTAAGTATTCAGCAATAGCCGCGTTTATTATATCGTTGGCAGAACGTTGCTGCTCATAGGCTAGAAGTGTAATTTGCCACCAATCCTTATTGCGGAGTTTAATTGCTGTACGGTGTAGCCCCATTTCATCAGCGTTTGGAGCGTTCATCTCATCAAGTATTCGTTGTTTCTTCTTACTAATATCTGAATTTTTCATATTTATAACCTTCACATTGTTAAGAGCGAGATGTAGACATATCTCTGCCCTATGATACCATATATTGACAATGCAAGCAATTCAATGATAATATGATAGACAACAAAAGCAACTAAAAAGCAACTAAAAAGCAACTAAAGGTAAGGAGGACACGATGAAAAAATATGATAAGCAGTTCCGTCGTAGCGTTCTGGACTATGTTCACAAGCATGAGGAACTAACTGTATATGAATGTTCCAGAGTATTCGGCATGGGGTATAGTACCCTCAATAAATGGCTTAGGCAGGAACGTATGGCTAAGGTAGAAGCGGAGAAGATGCAACCGATATTATTTAATGATGACGACCGTAAGGAAATCGTCAAACTTCAGCATGAGCTCCATGAGGCGAGGAAGACTCTTAAGGTTCTTAAGGACGCATTTGAGTTACTAGGCAGGTGAATAGACAGAAAGGCTGCTACACGTTCTCGTTGATTGTAGCAGCCTAATTTCCATGAATTTGCTGAAATCTATCATAAGCGTTGCCCACTCCATCAGTAAAACATAATGCCTATGGAATAGGCATTATAAGTAAATCCATTTCCTGTCCCAGCCGGGATTTATATATATCACTGTCAGCTCCCTCGTCATCTGCCTCCAGCTCAATAGCAGCATTAAGGGCGATTTCCTTAATTCTAAGGAAATGCCTGATGTTAACGTCGTCCATCCATGTTGATTCGTAATAACCAACAATACCATACTTTACCAACAGCTCGGTCACTCCCTTGGCAAGGGCATAGGCCAAATCCATGTACTTCACATAATAGGAATGTACAGATTCTTTTTCTTGATGTACGTCCAGTGTAATGGTCACATCACAATTTGCCTCTATGGTTTTTGGTCGCTCAAAATATACGTTTACAAATTTTCCCTCGCCGTCCCATATTAGTTGGGTACGCCATGGCACATTCGACCACACTCTATTAACAGTCACACCATCAACAGTTGATACTACCTCTATATCATCATAATATTCCATGACCCTGTAGTCACAGTCGTCATGGTTCCAATCCGGGTACAGATAATAGATACGCTCAACCAGCCCATAAACACTATCCCCGATATAGGAGATGGGGAATGTGAAGCTGTCATCATATATCTTCATTATAATTTTGGCCCATCCAGCCCCGCCAGGTATGAACTCCAGCAAAACAGGACAATTTTTATCCGGCATGATATTCCTCTCCTCATCATCAGTGCTTGAATAAAAAGCTATTCGACAATATTATGCTAAAATCCTCCGCATTTTACTGGCCGATATAGCTGGGAAAGCCCCCATCTTTATGCTACAATATGGTCAAGGAGCCATCTTCTCCCTTATGACGCGTTTGTGTAGGCATAGGGGCAGTAGGCGTGACGGAATCAAATCCTTCCCCACGTTCACTAGATGGCTCTTTTTCTCTCTTGAAGGATTATACTCCATTTGAATAGAAGTATTGTACATCCATTATTCAGACAGGAGGAGCTCGCAATGGAATACATAAACTACGACGAACAGTTCTGGCAACCTGATGTCCTAAAGAGAAAAGAACGTACAGTTGACACGGTAAGAAAATACGGCCACTTAGTGTATATCGCCCATAGAGGATATACTGAAGACATCCTCCCTGAAACCCATCCCTTAAATATAAAGCTGAAAACCTGCACAAATGATGAAGAGTATTTACAGCTCAAACTAACGGCAACTGAAGCCGCTTGGCTTGTATGCTATTCGTTGAATGATGAATATATAAAGACCCTTCTCTCTGGCAACGAAATCATCAGCTCCAAAGCCTATCGTGCAATTAGCTCTGCCAGTACCTACAATTCTTACGAAGACATTGACAACCTCCGCATCGAAAAGCCTGTCTCAGACTATTTTACCCATGATGATATAACTATTATGGATATTGCACTAAAAATGGATGAGCTTATCCTCAATGAATGGAAAAAATCATCATTAACAGAAGAAGAAATCGAAAGTGCACGGAACGCGGCTTTTGATTTGTTAATAAACGGCGTAGATAAACTCTAATATTTAATTCCTGCCTCATGCTGGCGGGCGGTTTCTTTCACCACTTCATCGTACCCGGTCAGGGCGGCGAAGGGGGCGAACTGGGCCGCCCGTTTTATCATGGGCATACGCTGATGAAACCTTGGCTCCGGGCGTGGCAAATTGATAATTCGCTCATATTCCTTAATATTCCTTGTTATTTTCATGCTCTGTGTCCTCCTATCTCGCTGTTTCTTGCTATGGTGCGGGCTTCCTCTTTGAGATTGGCCGCTTTTAGTATGGCATTTTTCCCAAATCTACGGCGGATAGCCAGCATGGCTTTCTGCAGGGACTTTTCCCTTTTCTCCGCCCGCTGGGCCTCTGCTTCCTGCTTTGTCCTTGTTTCCAAATCTTCAAAGAGGTTAAATTCCACCACAGCTTCTTTTTGACTTGTCAAACTGCCCTCCCGTATCAGCCGTCCCATGGTCACGGTAATGCGACGGACAAGAAGGCCAGGAATCGTGATGCGGTCATAAAGGGCCAGCGTTTCCTGCAGCAGTTTCCGTGAGGAGGAGGTATGCTTATCGAGGCTCACTGTGCCGTGGGCGGCCTTGGGCACCTTGCGTCCGTAGTGGTCGATATGCACGGGGCCGTCATAACCTCTGGCCATATTTTCCCGGTCATAGCCTACGTCCAGCACCACCTGATTGGTCACAAGGCCCTTTTCCACCAAATCAAGGATAAGCTGGTCGGTCATTTCCCAGGTGATAAGCCGTGCCTCCTGATGGGTATAAGGACGGTGCAATACCTGCCCACTGCTAAGGCTGGTGCTGGCAGGACGATATCGTTTGATGGCCTCCATCACACATGGTTCATAGCCCCAAGCATGGTCAATCAGCAGCTCCGCATTTACGCCAAAAGCCTTGTATAACGTCTTTTCTCCCCACGCGTCTAAGGACATTCGGGCAACATCCCCCATAGAGTAAAGCCCCATGCGGGAAAGCCGCTCCGCATAGCCTTTACCCAACCGCCAAAAGTCCGTAATGGGCGTATGTGCCCACAGCTTTTGCCGATAACTCATTTCGTCCAGCTCCGCCACCCGCACACCGTCCTTGTCGGGAGGCATCCGCTTGGCCACAATATCCATGGCGATTTTGGCCAAATACAGATTGGTGCCTATACCAGCGGTGGCAGTGATGCCCGTTTCTGCCAGTACATCCCGCACCATCGTCATGGCCAGCTCGTGGGCGGTCATCTTATAGGTGTCCAGATACGGGGTCGCATGGATGAAGACCTCATCTATCGAGTAGGGGTGTATATCCTGCGGGGAAATATACCGCAAATACACGCCATACACCCGGGCACTATACGCCATATATAACGCCATGCGGGGGATGGCCACAATGTATCCTATGGCAAGGTTCGGATTTTTCGCCAGCTCCACAGAATCACAGGATTCACCCGTAAGCCTTTTCCCGGGGGCATTAAAGCGGCGGAGGCTGTTGGCAAATTTTACCTGCTGCACCACTTCAAAAAGCCGTGCCCGCCCCGATATTCCGTAAGACTTGATGGCAGGGGTGGCCGCAAGGCAGATGGTCTTTTCCGTGCGGCTTTCATCCGCCACTACCAGATTGGTGGTCAACGGGTCAAGGCCACGTTCCACGCACTCTACCGACGCATAGAAGGATTTGAGGTCAATGGCTATGTAGTTTTTTCCCATTTCCATAATATGCACCTGCAATAATTAGTACAGTGTAATATATTCACATATAGTGTAACATAATTACTCAACGGATTCAACATGAAATATGTAGAACGCTTTACAGGTATTGCAGTGGTTGGCACAAAGCTATAGATAACAAGAGAGTTGAACAATAAATATAATTAGACTCGGGAATGATGAGGTGACGGCCAGTGGCCACTCAGTAACGCAAACTGTATATGTATTTATAAAGGTCACTGGCGAGCGTTACAGCCAGTGGTCTTTTTAGTTGCGGTACATTGTAAATGGCAAGGGAGATTAACATGCCTGACTTGTTTATGTGCCTATAGAAAAATGTTCGACGCAACAAAAAATAAAAATGTTGGGAAAAACATTGACAATCGTAGGGGAGGACTGTATAATGATAACTGTAAGGTAAAAATGTTGCTGGCAACACCAAAGAATATCTAATACAGAATAGACTGGAAGAGAAAGGGCGTGCATTTATCATGAAGGCAGAGAGATTCAAGGATTTAGCAAATGTAGATACCGTACAGGTGGCGGCTGTTGGGCGTGATATAGCTATCCGAAATGGTCAGGAACTTGATAGGGCTACGGATTATATCCTTTTGGGAACTTTGGCAGGCACTACTAAAGAACGGGCCATAGACTCTGAGGAAGAGTTGCAAAAGAATGTTGATGATAATGTAAAGAACTATTCAGCCAAGGCTAAGCTGCTGGGCTTCAGCGGCAAGTACTGGGACACTATCAAAGCATTTAGTGATGCAGCAGGTCAGAATGAGCTGAGAGCTGTTGCACAGTATTTTGACCCTGCGGAAATCAGTCGCCGGGATTCTGAGTATTGCACCTCATACGATGTATCGCTGTTGGGAACCAAAATTTTGGACCTGCACAAAAAAGATATATTGTTAGAGCATTGTGCAGGGATAGGTGGTTTTTTGACCGTGGCTACAGCTAAAAAAAAGGTAGGCAGGGCCATTGGCGTCGAACTTAATAAAGATAATCAGGTCATCGCTAACGTTCGTGCGTTTATTTCCAACAATGCTTTTGAGGTAGAACTTGGGGATGTTTTAACGCAGGATTATGGAGACTTGGAGGCTAACAAAGTGTTTTCTCATCCACCTATGGGAGTAAGGAAGACGGGCATTTATGAAAAACTTTATCCTCGACTGAAAGAACGACTGGCTGGAACTCGTCCTTCCCAGCGATTGGACTGGGAATACACTCTTTCGGCTCTTTGCAGCCAACGGAAAGGTGGCAAGACTGTAGTGGTAGTTCCTGATGGCATGCTGTTTTCTGTAGGCCGTGACATAATGCTGAGGAAACAGTTGACAGATGAGGGTCGCCTTGAGGCAGTTATTGCACTCCCCGCTGGCGTCCTTGCTGGAATTAGCATTAAGGTTAATCTGTTGGTGTTCACTGAGGGCAACAGACATGTCAATATGGTGGATGCTAGCGAAATGGGCATGAAAACAAAAGGACGTACCACGTTGAGTCTGGAAGAGATTGACCAGATTGTATCATGGTACGAGCAGAAGTCTGATTCTGAACACAATAGAATCGTTGATTTGGGTGAGATGGAGCAAAATGATTACACGTGGATGCCGTCGGCGTATTTCCGGGGAGACTTGTCTGCCCTTGAAAACCCCAGAAAACTGGGAGAGCTGGCTGAGTTAGGTCGTGGTGGTAATATAAAATCATCACAGTTGGAGGAATGGGCCAGCGACGAGCCAACAGAGTATCAGTATATCATGCTCAAGCATATTGAGAATAACGAGGTAGCAGACAATCTGCCCTATTTGAAGGAGATAGACGAGAAGAATCAGAAATCTCTGCTGAAGGCCGGAGACCTGCTGATTTCCCGTACAGCCCCCTTCAAAGTAGCTGTTATGCCTGAGACGGGCACGAAGGTTTTGGCTAATGGCAACCTGTACTATTTGCGGTTCGACCCCCAAAAGGTTAATCCTGTTTATGCCATGCTGTTCTTGAACAGCGAGCGGGGCAAGCAGGCTCTTGATGCTTTTTCCAAGGGCATGACCCTCAATATGCTCTCTCGAAGGGACTTGGCTGATATTGAGATTCCTGTGATACATATGGACAAACAGATGGAAATGGTTAGGCAGTACGAGGAGCTGTCCAAAGAGTTGAGGCAGCTTCGGGAGCAGGAAAAGGCCGTTATGGACAAGATGGCCGTATTGATGAATGGTTGAGGAAGGAGATAAGATAATGATTACTACAGAACAGAAAAGCAAAGTTGATAAAATGTGGCTTGATTTCCATAGCAATGGTATTGCTATTCCATCGGATGTTATGGAACAGTCTAACTATCTGGTTTTCCACCGTCAGTTGGATGAACTGGAAACCAGACGGGAGAAAAGAGCTCGTATAGCAGGTGAGCCATATGAGCCAAGGGTGTTTGTTACAAAAGAAGAACAGGATTATCGCTGGCATAAATTGATGGATATGAGCAATACGGAAGAACGGTTCAAATTATTTCAAGAGAAGATTTTTCCATGGCTTATAGCTTTGAATGACGATGAGGATTCGGCTTATGCCCGTTACATGAAAGACGCCGTATTCAAGATACCGACAGCTTTGGCCTTTGAAATAATCATGCAAGATATCAACGATTTGGAGCTAAAGGACGAAGACAGCAAAGGCGACCTCTACGAATATATGCTCTCTAAAATGGGGTCGTCTAAGATAAACGGCCAGTTCCGTACTCCCAGGCAGATTATTAAGATGATGGTGGCTATGGCGAATCCGCAGCCTACTGATATTATCGTAGACCCGGCGATGGGCAGTGCAGGCTTCCTAGTTGCCGCCTCAGAATACATACATGCCAAATTCAAAGATTCCTTCTATGATGAAGAATTTCTGCGACACTACAAACATGATATGTTTCATGGTTTCGACAACGATACCACCATGCTCCGCATCGGTGCCATGAATATGATGCTGCACGGCTTAGGTAGTGCTGATATTGCCTACAAGAATAGCCTTGGAGTAAGCAAAGATGATGACAAGGAAAATGTGGATGAGGATAAGGAAAAGTATACGCTTGTTCTTGCAAATCCTCCCTTCAAGGGAACACTGGATAATGCTCAAGTTAACCCTGAACTTCTGAAAATTACCAACTCAAAGCATACAGAGCTGCTGTTTCTTGCTTGGTTTCTACGTAGTCTCGCAATTGGTGGCAGAGCTGTCGCCATTGTTCCCAGCGGAGTAACATTCAGAAATGATAACGATTACCAGCAGATACGTAAAGCAATTATTGACGAGAACAGATTAGAAGCAGTTATTGCAATGCCCAGTGGAGTATTCAAGCCATATTCAGGTGTTTCTACAGAAGTACTGTTCTTTACTAAAACAGGGTACGGTGGAACAGATAAGGTTTGGTTCTACGATATGGAAGCCTATGGTATATCATTGGACGATAAGCAGCTCCCTGTAGAAGAAAATGACATTCCAGATATCATTGAACGGTGGCACAATTTATCCAATGAAGAACAACGTACCAGAAAAGACAAGAGTTTTTTGGTGCCAGTAGACGAAATACGTAAAAATGGATATGATTTGTCAATAAATACATATAAGGAAATCGAAATTGAAAACAAAACATATCGACACACAGAAGATATAATGAGAGACTTATTTTCCCTGCATAGAGAGATGAATGATGTATTATCCAATTTGGAGGATATTTTATGAAACTGAAGTTAAGTGACATATATGAACTGCAAATGGGGAAGACGCCTGCTAGGAAGGAACCCTCATACTGGAATGGGAATCATGCCTGGGTGTCAATTTCCGACTTATCAGCAGGTGGTAAATACATAGGAGAAACTAAAGAATGTATTACGGACGTGGGAATAACTGAATCTGGCATAAAACTTGTACCAAAAGGAACTCTTATGATGAGTTTCAAATTATCATTGGGGAAGGTTGCAATTGCTGCTAATGATTTGTATACTAATGAAGCAATCATGGCATTCAAAGACCGCAAAAAGTATCCAGTGGATAGAGACTATATGTACTACCAGCTACAAGCAATAGATTGGAGTGCTTACACTAAAAAAGCGGTAAAAGGAGCAACATTAAACAAAGCTACTTTATCTGACGTAGTTGTGAGCCTTCCCTCTATGGAAGAACAGGTACATGTAAGAGAGCTATTAACGACTGTAGATAAGGCAATTGATATTGCTTACAAACAGACAGACTTGATAAACGAGCTAATCCAATCACGGTTTGTTGAGCTGTTTGGAGAAATCTTGGATAAAGGCATACCACTGGCTCAAATCGCTGAAGTTACAGGTGGTTTGACCAAAAACTCAAAGCGAAACACGCTCCCAAAGCAGATGCCATATTTACGTGTAGCTAATGTTTTATTCAATCAGCTTGATTTAAGTGAGGTCTTGACCATTGGTGTTAAGGATAATGAGATAGAAAAGACAACGCTTTGCAAGGGAGATTTGCTCTTTGTCGAGGGTAATGGCAGTGTTGAACAAATAGGACGCGTAGCTGTTTGGGATGGAAGCATAGAGCCATGTCTTCATCAAAATCATCTCATAAAAGCTCGATTTAACAGTGAAAAGATAAATCCCGTTTATGCATTATTCTATTTTATGTCGCAAAAGGGACGTGCACAAATTGTTAGACGAGCAGTCTCAACATCTGGACTACATACATTGAGTGTGGGAAAAATTGAGTCTCTTGAGTTGCCGGTGCCTCCGATTGAAAAACAAAACCAATTCGCTGACTTCGTTGCACAAACCGACAAATCGAAATTGACCATCCAAAAGTCAATGGATAATCTTCGTGAGCTGCGAGATTCTTTGTTGCAGGAGTATTTCGGCTAATAGGCGAATACGATATTTATGAACGGAGAGGAGGACTGATTATGACTTCAAATTTTTCGTTCTTGCAAAAGGAAAACAACTTCAAAACCTTCGCTCCCCTTATGCTTCAGGCCGAGCGTGCTATGAGCATTTCCCCTATGCTGGCTGCTACCCAAGCACGAGCCGCACTGGAAGTTACGGTAAAATGGCTCTACGATATTATGGGAATTAGTCAGCCGATAATATATGGTGACAATGACAAGGCATATAGCCCCAAGCTGTCGGATTTACTGAAGGACAGGGAGTTTAAGGCCGAAGTAACTGACAATGATGTATATGAGCAGATGTGGGCTATTACCAAAATCGGCAATAAGGCTGTGCATACAGGGGAGGCCACTAAGGAAGAGGGGATGCTGGCTCTGAAGCAGCTTTTGCAGGTTGGCAACTGGGTGGACTATCTCTATGGTGAGGATGATGATTACGCTGAGCAGCGTACTTTTGATGAATCATTGGTGCCAAATCCAGATAGTGTTTCAGAGCTGAGCCATACAGAACAACAAAAATTGGCTACTTTGGAGCGTAAATTGGCCAAGACGGCAGATAATATGCTCCAGCAGGAGAAGGAACTAGCCAAGATTCAAACAAAGCTGAAGAAACAAAGCCAGGAACTGTCGGACAAGGATGCAGAGATAGAGGCTCTTCGCCGGGAACTGGCCAAGCAAAAGAGCCAGAATCAGAGTCAGCGTCGTTACAGCTTGGATAAGGCCACTGAGGCAGAAACCCGCAAGTACCTGATAGATGAAGCACTGGCAGAAGTTGGCTGGTACTACGGCAAGAACATGGACAAAGAAGTACATGTACAGGGGATGCCCATCAGTGAACGCAGCCCTGAAGGAAATGGATATTGTGACTATGTTCTATATGATGAGGCCCGTGTGCCTTTGGCAGTGGTGGAAGCTAAACGTACCAGCGTTAAAGTTGAAAATGGTATTTTGCAGGCTAAATTATACGCTGACTGTCTGGAAAAACAATATAGGAGAAGACCTCTTATTTTGCTATCCAATGGTTATAACTTTATCTATTTGGATGACCTTTCTGGGCATAAAAGGAAGGTGTCTGGATTTTTCACCCCAGATGAATTAAGGCGACGGATACATCAAAGAAATCATCAGCCCCTTACATCTATAAAGCCGAAAAGTGAGATTGCTGGCAGACCATATCAGCTTCATGCCATCCAATCTGTAGCTGAGGCTGCCGACAAAAAACAGCGGAAATTTCTTATCGTGCAGGCAACGGGAACCGGTAAAACTCGTGTGTCTGCCGGTATTTCGGATATTATGCTCCGCTCTGATTGGGCGTACCGCATTTTGTTCTTGGCTGACCGCAATCCACTGGTGCGGCAGGGAAAGAGCAGCTATACTGAGATTTTCGGAAATACGTATCCTTTGTGCAATCTGGTGCTGGCAAACAAAGACAAGAAAAATGAGATGGCGGAGAACCCAGAAAACAGCCGGATTATCTTCTCTACTTATCCCACCATGCTGAATTCTATTGACAGCCGACGCAAGGACGACGGTAGGCGTCTCTTTACGCCGGGCTATTTCGACCTCATTATTCTTGATGAAAGCCATCGAAGCATCTATAACAAGTATCAGGACATCTTCTCCTATTTCGACGCCATGCTTTTAGGGCTTACAGCCACACCAAAGGCAGATATGGACCATGATACTTATGGATTCTTTGATTTGACTAAGGGCGAGCCCACGGATAATTATGATTACAGGGATGCTGTGGAGCAGGGGTATCTGGTGGATTATGAGGCGGTGGATTGCAGTACTAGACTGATGACGGAGGGACTGAAATATAACGAGCTATCCCCTGAGGATAGGGAGGAATACGAACGTACCTTTGGCGATGATGATGATGTAGATGGTGCTAATACCCGAAAAAAGGACATTCGTCCAGAACAATTTAATAAAATTGTTTTTAATAAATCTACTACTGACATGGTTCTACAAAGACTGATGGCTGATGGAATATATGTCGATGATGGTGATAAAATTGGTAAAACCATTATTTTCGCTAAAAATCATACACATGCTGAGTTTATCGTGGAAAGATTTCATAAGCTGTACCCAGAATACGGACAGCATTTTATCCAAATTATTGATTACCAAATTCCCTACGCCGATGACCTGATATTGGAATTCGGTACTCCAGAGAAGATGCCACAGATTGCTGTTTCAGTAGACAAGCTGGACACGGGTATAGATATTCCGCCTATTGTCAATCTCGTCTTCTTCAAGGTCGTGCAGTCCTACAGCAAGTTCTGGCAGATGATTGGCCGTGGAACACGCAAATGCAAGGATTTGCTTGGCAAAGGGAAGGACAAGGAGAAGTTCCGTATCTTTGACTGGGGCGGGAATTTTGCCTTCTTCAGTATGCCGGAGAACCGTGGGAGCGAGCCGGGGGCTACCCCATCCATCAGTTCCCGGATATTTGCGTTGAAAGCTGATGTTGTGAGCATTCTGCATGAATCCGGTAAGGTTAAGGACGTCTCTACAACCGAGGGAACATCTTTTGAAGAATGGATTGCCGCAGAGGACAAGAATGGAGAATATACAGTAGAATCCGAACCTGACGAACAAAATGTTTACAGGCGATTTGTTTCCGACCTGTACAAAGGGATTTCTGGTCTAAACTTCGAAAGCTATCGGGTTAAGATGCGGCAAAAGGTCGTAAGCAAGTATCAGGATATTGGTGTTTTGGCCAGCCTGACCAAAGATGAGGCCAATGAGGTAAGGAAGGAAATCTCTCCGCTGATGGGCAACACGGATAACGACGCATTGGCAACACGGCGTTTCGACCATCTGATGCTGGCAGTGTTATTGGATTCCTTGCTGCAAAAGAATTCTGCCTTCCATGTGGGCTCGGTAATCAAAACTGTGAAAAAGCTCCAATCTCCAAGATACAACAATATCCCAGAGGTCAGAGCAGTTCGGCCTTATATCGACAGAGTGGCGACGGAAGCGTTCTGGGAAGATATCCCCTTGGGCCGTATCGAAGCAGCCCGCCGCAAGCTGCGGGATATTGTCAAATATATCGAGGTGGAAGAACAGCCCATTTACTATACCAATTTCACCGATGATGAATTGGCAGGGAAGCCTGCTCCCCATATAGAGCCAGTGGTGGTATCAGAATCCTACAAGGAGAAGGCAGAAAGCTACCTGCGGGAACATAAAGACCAACTGGCCGTTCATAAGTTACATACCAACCTGAAGCTGACCTCTGTTGAGCTGAAGGAGCTGGAACGCATCCTGTGGCAGGAACTGGGGACTGAGGACGATTATCGCAAGGTCTACCATGATTTGCCCGTCCAGAAGATGGTCAGAAAAATCGTTGGGGTTGATACTCAGACAGTAGAAAGCCTGTTCAGCAAGTTCTTGAAGTCCAATCGCCTTAACACCAAGCAGATGGATTTCCTGCGAACCGTCATAGATTATATCGTCAAGAATGGATATATAGATAATCTTCAGGATAGCCTTGGAAGAGAGCCATTTAATAAGTTTGGTGATGTCATAGATTTGTTTGGCGATAGCCAGAATAGTGAAAACGATATAATGTCTATAATGGATACAGTCAAAGAAATTACAAACAACGCCATCGATATTGCATAAACGCCCATTTTAGAGGCCCCCTATAGTATAAACCGGGGGCCTTTTTGTGCCTTTTGCTTCCAGCACGTTGCTAGTGAAAAGCGGGATTACCGAGGCCGGGTGATAGGCAGAGCAAACGTCTGCTGGCATCAAAAGTCTGTGCTTTCTGCAAATATTGATACAACCTAGCCAATCGACATATTAAGTGTCGGCCAGGTATGGGGGGCGAAAAATATGGTGGGAAATTATAATGAAAGGTAAGCAATAATAAAACTTTATGATATTGAAAGAATAGTTGGCATCGAGGAATGGTGCTGACTATTTTTTGTGTAAGAAAAGTTTTTAGGTTGAAATTCAAAATTTAATTTTTCTTTAATCTTTCTCTAATTTTTCCCGAGGGGAACACCCTCATATCAAGTGATTTAAGGCAGAAAATGAGCATTTCTGAAGGAAAAAATGTCTTTACCCCCCAAAAAGGGGAGGCGATGCGTCTATGGGCTTCCACGTGCGTTTGAGCCCCATAGACGCACTGTGGAAGATGTGTTACAGTAAGGGGAGAAACGAATATCTGTTAGCAACAAAAGGAAAAAATTTTGTATGAAGTTGATGCCAAAAAGGTGAATGCTGTATGGAAACGCATATTATAGAACGCGATGGAAAACCGATTTTTGTGTTGCTGGATGATGAGATGCGGATAGTGATGCCGGTATATAGATTTCTTGAATATCAAAGGCTAAGAAACAGGGCCTTCAATACATTAAAAGCGAACAGCAGTGATTTGCGATTATATTGGATGTTTTTGAGAGATAATAGATATATGTATGACCAAATTTCTCCAATAACTATTGCTGATTTCATAGACTATCTAAGGACATCTGATGATGGTGCTATTGTACTAAATAAGGAGAGTAAACGAACAAATAAGACCATCAATCGTATTCTAAGTACGGTATACATGTTCTATCAGTTTGAAGCGGAAATGAATGAGATAAACAATCCTATATTAGAACATACCAAATCAGATAATAAAACGAAACAATCCATTTGGAAAGTCAAAGAAAGAAGTTATGAACCAAAACTAGTAACAGATTATGAAATGGAGCTTGTACTAAATGCCTTAGATAAACGGAGGGATATTCTATTATACAAAACGCTTTATCTCACAGGGGCGAGGATACAAGAGGCTTTAGACCTTGAGATTGATTCTATACCGGTGCCGGATATGTCACAAGCAGTGGGATGTATACACCAGATTAAATCGAAAGGAAAGACTCGTGATTTGTATGTCCCAATGATGCTTATTAGGGAACTTGATGATTTTATATTTCAAGAAAGAATCCTTATTGATACAGACCATAGTTATATTTTTGTATCAGAGCAGAAAAGACAACTTGGCAAACAACTTACTTATCGTGCTGCTTATGACAAACTAAAAAAGGTGCAGGCGGAGGTTGGAGTTACTTTTAATTTCCATGACTTGAGGCATACTTTTTGTTCACATCTTGTGGAAACGGGAATGGATGTAAGTTTTGTACGGATTATAATGGGACATGAAAATATTTTTACAACACAAAAATATACGCATTTATCAAATCTATTTATCGCTGATGCTCTTTCAGAATATTGGAGCAAGAGCATGTTACTTGGAGGTTATACTAATGAAAAATAACATTGGCAGACAAAAGATTGTTTCAGATAACGATATTAAACTCGTTATGAGTAAGTTGAACAAGCGTAGAGACATTGTCCTCTACAAGCTACTTGCTTATACTGGAGTAAGGATACAGGAGGCTTTAGACCTAGAAATTGATTCTGTACCAGTGCCGGATATGTCACAGTTAGTAGGATGTGTACGCCAGATTAAGTCTAAAGGAAAGACACGTGATTTGTATGTCCCGATGAATCTGATGAAAGAATTATACGATTTTATTCAAGAAGAAAGAAACAGAATTGATACTGACCATAGATATGTCTTTATATCAGAAAAACAGGGAGAGTTTGGGAAACAACTTACTTATCGTGAAGCATATAATAACCTTAAACGAGTGCAAGCAGTTGTTGGCGTAAATTTTAATTTTAGCGACATGAGGCGTTCTTATTGTTTGCATCTTGTGGAACGTGGTATGGAGCCTAGTGTTATAAGAATCCTTATGGGTAATATGACGATATCCCCTGCTATAGAGTTTTACTATCATAGCAATATGAACGCCAAGGGAGTGCTTTCAAAATTCTAGGAGCTTTATTGTTCGTTGAATCGAGGTTGTTATGATGAATAGACCTGTTGGTGACGTATGGAATATTGTCGATAATGACGCAAAATCTCAGTATTATGGTACAAACTTTAAGTTTGATTTCTCTTATATTTCAAGTGGTATAATAAAAGATGTTTTCAAAGATTATGTCTGGCATAATTACAGAGTTGGAAATAAAAGGCTGATAACATTATATGCTGAGTGCATTGGCTTTTTTTATCACTTTATTAAATACGCTAATGAGAAAGGATTAACATCACTAAAAGAATTGAATAATTCAGCTGTTGATGATTATGTTTCCTATTTACATCTTGATATATCAGATAGAACGAAAAGACCATTAGCCTATAGTACTCAAAAAAAATGCTTAGATATCCTTAAAGCCGTAATCGGTTGGGGACAATTGCACAGACCTAATGATGTTCCTTTGATAGAAATTTTTACAGGGAATGAGTATACAGGTACAAACAGAAGACTGAAAATTGATTTTATTCCAGATAATATAGTTGCACAAATAAATGAGGCTTTAAAAAAAGAAGACAATCCATATCTAAAGTATGGAATTATAATTTTGCAATCAACGGGCATGCGTATAGGCGACCTTTTAACCCTTCGTATCGACTGCATTAAGCCACATAGGATAAGTGGTGGCTATACTATTGCGTGGTATCAGCATAAAACACGCAAGGCTAAGACTCCTATGCCTGTTAGAAATGAATGTGTGATAGCAATAAAGAAACTTATTGATATTACTAAAGAAATTCGTTATGAAGCCGATGTAAAATTTAGAGATGTGTTGATGATAAGGAGAGTTCCTTCTAGCACAAGAGTAGGAGAAGTTCGTCCTATTACCAGCCAGACATTTGCACAGGATTGGTTAAAAGATTTTATAAAGAGTAATAACATCAAAGACACAAATGGAGAGTATTACAATCTTAAAAGTCATCAATTTAGACGCACATTAGGAACAGATATGCTTTCAAAAGGTACTGATATCAATGTTATTAAAGAAGTGTTGGGACAATCTGACCCTTCTGTTACAAAGAGATTCTATGCTACTGTTAAGGATAGGGAGCGGGCCGAAGTATTCAAAGCCATTGGCATTATTGGGAATATTAACCAGTTACAAAACACTGATTTTGATAATGCTGAAGATTTTGAATGGTTCAAGGCCAACAAGGATAAGCGGGCATGCCTATGTGATGGCTATTGCACAAAACCCATTATAGACGGGCAGATATGTGAGAGGCTTTTGAAAAGGCAGAAATGTTATACTTGTAGCCGTTATATTACAACGCCTGAGTATTTGGAAGTTCATAAGAAACACTTGACAAATCTGGAAATGCAGGTTAAAGAAGGTGCTGTATATGGCGAACATTATGCAGAACATTTTCTGCCGACCATAGAAGTATTAAAGGTTATCATTGAAAGATTGGAGGCATTGAAAAATGGTAAATAATCTGGATTTTCAAGAACCTATAAGACCTGGTGCCGACCTAAATAACATAAAAATAGGCAATTCAAGATACAGTGATGATATATGGGATTTAAGACCATTTATTGCAGCTAAAACTACAAAAGAATCAAAAAAGTATATCCGTTTTGAATACATACATGATGAAGATATGAAAGATACAATCAAACGATACGCCTATTATAAATTAGGGAAAATTAAACCTCAGACAGTACAAGGTTATATCAATTGTAGTTTGCCGATGTTTAT
>Ga0326511_10001980_pt1 | contig 16850 bp, 17 predicted proteins | sample 0_2496_0518_D_FD_203701 | JGI IMG/M metagenome (GOLD analysis project Ga0326511, IMG submission 203701) | Bovine rumen microbial communities from UC Davis, California, United States - 0_2496_0518 | ecosystem: Host-associated > Mammals > Digestive system > Stomach > Rumen | place: USA...
TTTGTAAGTTTGGAGTGTGGAGAGTGGAGTTAGTGGTTAAACTGCTTTACTCTGTCATACTGTAAAAGAGCATTACTGTATTTTTAACCCAAATGGGCAAGAAGTCCCCCACCTCTAAGCGATAGCACAGGCGGTGGGAGTATGTCACTTAAGAGGAGATTTTCAAAATGGAAAATAAAGATATTATAGAAATTGCAAGAGAGCTTGGCATACAGCTGCAGAAAGAGGATGCATATATCCGTTTAAGTGTTGCACGTCAGGCAGCTGACGAGGATAAGGAACTTCAGGAGCTTATACAGAAATTCAGTGAACTTCGTGAGCAGATAGCAGACGATGCATCAAAAACAGACGAAGAAAGAGATGCCGAGGCAGCTAAAAAACGTGCGGAAGACCTCAGAAAAACTTATGCGAAGATCATGACCAACGAACATATGATAGCATATAATGACGCAAAAGATGATTTTGATGTGATAATGAACAGAATAACAGCTATAATCCAGAAATCATCCGAGGGTGAAGATCCGTATACAGCGGATTATTCTGCACAGTGCAGCGGAAGCTGTGCTTCATGCGGCGGCTGCGGCTGATAGAGTCAAGTGAGGTAAAAGGAAATGGGAGAGCTGTCACCGCTGATGCAGCAGTATAAGACCATAAAGGCACAGTATAATGATGCGATAGTATTTTTCAGGGTGGGCGATTTTTACGAGATGTTCTTTGATGACGCAAAAACCGCTTCAAAGGAACTTGAACTTACCCTCACAGGTAAAGACTGCGGACTTGAAGAAAGAGCCCCGATGTGCGGAGTGCCCTTTCACAGCTATGAAACATATGCCGCAAGACTTATTGCCAAAGGCTATAAAGTGGCAATATGCGAGCAGACGGAAGATCCGTCAAAAACAAAAAAATTAGTACAAAGAGATGTTATCAGAGTTATCACCCCCGGTACAGTAGTTGAACAAAGTATGCTTGATGAAGGCAGCAATAATTTTATCTGTTCGATATATACCGAAAGTAGTAAGACAGGATTGGCTTTTTGCGATGTATCAACAGGAGAACTTTATGTCACTCTTATAGATTCTGTTGATGTTGAATCAGCCGTAAAGGATGAACTTATTAAATTTTCACCCAAAGAATTACTTATAGGCGGAGATACAGAGCATTTCAGAACCCTTGAGACATTCATAAAGGATAAGCTTTCGGCTTGTATCAATACACCCGACGAGAAAAGTTACAGCTATGCCACAGATGAAGGAGTGATAATGTCACAGTTCGGGCAAAAAAGCCTTGATCGTCTGGGACTTCTGGATATGCCGCAGACCGTTATCGCACTCGGTGCATTGCTTCTGTATCTTCAGGTAACGCAGAAAAGCGGACTTCAGCGTATAAAAAATATTGAAATTTACAGTGAACAGCAGTATGTGCATCTTGATTACAATACACGCCGCAACCTTGAACTTACAGAACCGCTTAACAGTAAAAATCATAAAGCATCTCTTTTAGCGGTACTTGATAACACAAAGACCTCTATGGGAAAAAGACTGATAAAAAGCTATATCGAAAAACCGCTTATAAATCTTGGTGCGATAACCAAAAGACAGAATGCTGTATCAGAGCTTTTTGAAAATGTACAGATGCGTACTGCCCTTCGTGATTCACTTGCAGGAATGTTTGATATGCAGAGGGTAATAACAAGGGTAGTATACGGTTCTGCAAATGCAAGGGAACTTCGTTCACTTTGCTGTGCACTTAAAAAGCTTCCTGATATAAAACAAAGTATAAGTGATGCACAGTCGGGACTTTTGCGTGAAACAAGAGATGATATAGATCTTCTCACAGATGTTGCAGAACTTATTGACAATACAATAGAGGAAGAACCTCCGTTTTCTGTTCGTGAGGGGGGCATGATAAAAGCAGGCTGTTCTGATGAACTTGATGAACTCAGGGATGACATGGAGGGCGGCACTGCACTTATGACCCGCATTGAAAGCGAGGAGCGTAAGAAAACGGGCATACCCAAGCTTAAAATAGGTTATAACCGTGTATTTGGCTATTACATAGAGGTATCGAATACATATAAAAATATGGTTCCCGACAGTTATGTGAGAAAACAGACTCTTACAAACGGTGAAAGGTATATAACCGAGGAACTTAAAAATCTTGAACGCCGTATTCTCGGAGCAAAAGACAGAGCTAATGAACTGGAATATGCGATTTTTGAGAAGATAAGGAAAAGTGCTGCCGATGCGGTGGACAGAATATCAAAAACAGCGTCTGCCGTAGCGGTGCTTGATGTGCTTGCATCGTTTGCACAGGCGGCATTTGATAACAGATACTGCTGTCCGAAACTCAATAATACAGGTGTTATAAACATAAAAGAGGGCAGACATCCTGTTGTTGAAAAGCTTGTGACCGATTCACGTTTTGTACCTAATGATACAACGCTTGACACAGCCGAAAACCGTGTAGCAATAATAACAGGCCCGAATATGTCCGGTAAATCCACATTCATGCGTCAGACAGCACTTATCGTACTCATGGCACAAATGGGTTCATATGTACCTGCCGCAAGTGCGGATATATCAATAGTTGACAGTGTATTCACCAGAATAGGTGCATCGGATGACCTTTCAACAGGACAATCCACCTTCATGGTCGAAATGAATGAAGTAGCATATATTCTTAAAAAAGCTACAAATAAAAGTCTGCTCGTGCTTGATGAAATAGGCAGGGGAACATCAACATATGACGGAATGAGTATTGCAAGGGCGGTACTTGAATATGTTGCAGACACGGGAAAAATCGGTGCAAAAACACTTTTTGCGACACATTACCATGAACTTACTGTCCTTGAGGACAAAGTAAAGGGTGTAAAGAATTATAACATAGCCGCAATGAAACATGGTGATGATATAACCTTCCTGAGAAGAATAATTCCGGGTGCTGCCGATGAATCATACGGTGTAGAGGTAGCAAAGCTTGCAGGTATACCCGACAGTGTGATAGACAGGGCAAAGAAGATATTGAAGGAGCTTGAAAGCGGAAGTACACCAAGACGTACCTCAAAGAAAAAAACAAGCCCCGAACAGGAAGAACAAATAACTTTTACCTCTGTCGATACGCCTATAGAAAAAAGACTGAGAGAATTAGACATAAATTCTCTTACACCAATAGAATCCATGAACATTCTTTTTGAGCTTATCAAAATGCTCGACAAATGAGTGTGGAGAGTGGAGTTTGGAGTTTGGAGTTTGGAGTGTGGAGTTGAGTGGTTATTCCGTTTCACTCTGCTATTTTGAAAAAACTGTCATTCTGAGGAGCGTAGCGACGAAGAATCTTTCCGGAACAACTACTTTTCTGAAAAAGATCCCTCACTACGTTCGGGATGACATTGGGGCGGATTTGTTGTGGTATTTTAAAAATTGGTTGGCTGTCATTCTGAGGAGCGTAGCGACGAAGAATCTTTCCGGAACAACTACTTTTCTGAAAAAGATCCCTCACTACGTTCGGGATGACAGTCAACTCGTCATTCTGAGAAACTTAGCGTACATGTTATTCTGAGCGAAGCGAAGAATCTTTTTAAAGATCCCTCACTTCGTTCGGGATGACAGAGTATTTTGCTTTTTTCGTTGCATAAAAAAACCGGCAGCGAGCCGCTGCCGCCGTGCCGGAGGAGTTTCCATTTTGCCGTACAGCATAAAGGAGAAATGAAAATGTCAGTAATAAATGTTTTGCCGAAAAATATATCCGAGCTGATAGCGGCAGGAGAAGTTATTGAAAGACCAGCATCTGTAATAAAGGAACTTGTTGAAAACAGTATTGATGCAGGTGCGTCAAATATTACAATAGAAATACAGCATGGCGGAGTTACATATATGCGTGTGACAGATGACGGCTGCGGTATAGAAAGGGAAGATGTGAAAAATGCCTTTCTGCGTCATGCTACAAGTAAGATAACCGTTAAGGATGACCTTGATGCAATAGCTACTCTTGGGTTTCGCGGTGAGGCACTTGCATCTATCTGTGCCGTCTCTAAGGTCGAGATACTTACAAAAAATGAAAATGAACAGGATGGTACTCATTATGTACTGGAAGGCGGAGAGGAAAAAGCATTTGATATAATAGGCTGTCCTAAAGGTACGACTTTTATTGCGAGGGAATTGTTTTATAATGTTCCTGCACGAATGAAATTTCTTAAAAAAGATGTTACAGAGGGAAATGCTATAACAACACTTGTTGAAAGGATGGCACTTTCTCACCCCGAAGTAAGTTTTGCACTTATACGTGACGGCAGGCAGACTCTGCGTACACAGGGTGACGGCAAACTTGAAAATGCTGTTTTTCAGGTTTTCGGAAAGGATTTCTTTTCGTCACTTCTGCCTGTTTCGGGTGAGCTTAACGGCATTAAAGTGAGCGGATATGTGACAAAGCCTGTGTCAAGCACACGTTCCAACCGTACAATGCAGATGTTTTTCATCAACGGAAGATATATACAGTCACGCACAGCAGGGGCGGCTCTTGAACAGGCTTACAGAAATATGATAATGACAGGCAAATATCCGTCATGTGTGCTTATGCTTAATATGAATTGCTCACTTTTGGATGTAAATGTACACCCTGCCAAGCTTGAAGTGAGATTTACTAATGAAGAGCCTGTATTCAACAGTGTATATCATGCGGTACATTCCGCTTTGACAAAATTTGATACACGAAACGAGGTCAAATATCCTGCCGAACTGCTTATGCCAAATCCAAAGGTTCTTATCCCTCCGGTTGACCGTGCGGAGCAAATGAGTATTTCTGCTCCTGTTGTGAGCAGAAGACCTGTTTCCGTTGTCAGTATGAATGACATTAAAGAGGAGGATGACGAGCCTGAAATATATATTCCTCCCACACCCAAAAGAACAGAGCCTCCGAAAAATATTTTAAATGCCGTACCTGTAAAGCGTGAAGACCTTATCGAAAGATTCGGTGACCCCGAACAAAAAAATGAAACTGTACAGCAGACAGAAGAAGTGATTCCTCCGCCCGAAGAATACAAAGATACTGAGACCTCTCAGAAAGAATTACCCCCTGTGCGTTATATAGGTGAGGCTTTCAGCACATATATCATACTTGAATATGACAGCAGCCGTATAATGTTCATAGACAAACACGCTGCACATGAAAGACTTATATATGAACGTCTGCGAAAAGAAAACAGAGGGGCTAATTCTCAATTGCTGCTCACACCCGTATCATTTACAATGGATATTGAAGAATGTCGTGTGATACTTGAAAATAAAGATTTGTTAAGCAGCGTGGGCTTTGATGTGGATAGCTTCGGCGACAGGACTATAATAGTCAGGAGTGCCCCCGTAATGCTTGAAAAAGAGGATATTGCAGAGTCGTTTTCGGAAATAGCGGATTATCTGTGCAAGCATAAAAAACTTATAATATCAGAAAAGATGGATTGGATATATGCAAATACGGCTTGCAGAAGTGCGATAAAGGCAGGAAATAAAAATTCTGATGAAGAGCTTATCGAGCTTGCAAGAATGCTTGAGGAAAATCCCGATATAAGATATTGTCCTCACGGAAGACCTATATACTTTTTTATGTCAAAACACGAGCTTGAAAAACAATTCGGAAGAATACAGTGAAAACGATACTTTTATCCTGAAAATGTGACAATTCTCTTAATTATTTGAAAATTTATACGAAATTATTGATTTTAAGATATTAATTTGGTATAATAAGGTAAGCTTATCCTATTTTAGAGAATTAAGAGGTGCTTACCCATGAATAATATAGATGAAATAACAACAGTACCGGTTGAAGAAGAAGCAGCAGAGGAAATTGCTGTGAGCGAAGTTGAAGAAACAGACGAGGAAGATGTTATAACAGATATAACCGAGTCAAAACTTACTCCCGAAGAACAGATAGAGTTTCTTAAACGCAAGCTTGAGCAGGCGGAAATGGAAGCAACCGACAAAAATATTGCCCTGATAGAAATGACAGCTTCAAGAAATGCACTTTACCGCTCACTGCAGGATGCACAAATGCGTCTTTCCGAGGCGTTCAGCCAGAGAGAAAATGATGTTGAGGCATATCAGAAGGAGCTTGACACAAGACTTGATGAAAAACGCAGACTTCAGGAACAGTGTGATACCCTTTCCATAAAGGCAAAACGCTATGATGAGCTTACCGAAAGCGTAGTAAAAATCAAAATGAAAGCTGAAGAAAGAGCCCACAGTCTGATAGATGAAGCACAGGAAAAGGCTATGGACACAATAATGCTTATTGATGACATAGAAAAAGAAATAAAACTTTTCCGTGAAGACATCAATTTTCTGAGAAGGGATATAAAAATAGGTACTGTTACTCTTGATGACAGACTGGGGAATATTTATCTCCGTTTATGCAAGAATCTTGACAGACTTACAGATATAAAAGAGAATTTTTATCTGAAGAATTCTCTTCCTATGGATGACGAACATTTTGATGACCCGAAGGGCAGTGTACCTGTTATAACCTATCCCGAAATGCCTGTATCAGAATCACAGGATGAATAATACGAAAAAATATGATTTTTATGGGGACACTCTCTTTTCGGGTGTCCCTTTATCAATCAGACGAAATACGAAAATTCCGAGAGACAGGGAGTGATTATATGGGAACTTATCTTAATCCCGGCAACGAGGGTTTTAAACGCATATTAAAAAGTACTTATGTTGACAAGACAGGTATGATAGAAATAATCAACCAACGTATAAATACAGCAGATGACCTTATCTGCATAAGCCGTCCGAGACGTTTCGGAAAATCGTATGCGGCACAGACACTTTGTGCATATTACGATCATACCTGTGATTCCCACAGTTTATTTGACGATAAGGAAATAAGCAGAACGGAAAATTATGAAGCACATATAAATAATTATAATGTGATATATCTTGATATGTCAAATCTTCTCGGGAAAATTGCTCCGGAATCACTCATTTCTTTTATTGAGGAAAGTGTTACCGAAGAGTTACTTTCAGAATACCCGTCATTGAAAAAGGGGTCAACATTTGATCAGACATTGATAAATACTGTCGAATCGGGAAATCCTAAATTTATAATGATAATTGATGAATGGGACGCTCCTATAAGAGAAACTCCAAAGATCACTAAAGAATATCTGCGTTTTTTAAGAATGCTGTTCAAGAGCAGCAATACTACCTCGAAAATATTTGCTGCCGCATATATGACAGGTATCCTGCCTATAAAAAAAGACGGCTCGGAATCAGCAATTTCTGATTTCAGAGAATATACAATAATTTATCCCGGGTCTTTTGCAAGGTATACAGGATTTACCGAAACAGAAGTAAGGCATTTATGCGAAGAATATAATATGGATTTTGAGCAGGCTAAAAACTGGTATGACGGTTATGACCTTACGAAAAGTGAACATATCTATAATCCTTATTCGGTAATGATGGCAATGCAGATGGGAGAATTCAGGTCTTATTGGAGAAAGACTTCAAAAGCTGAATCACTTAAAACTTATGTCGGGATGAATATGGATAATTTGCAGGATAAAATAGTAAGGCTTATCGGCGGAGAAGCTGTTGAAGTTTATACGGATGATTTCGAGAATGATTTTGAAACATTCAATTCAAGTGATGATGTACTGACCCTTATGATACATCTTGGGTATTTAGTTTATGACAGTGAAACATCAAAGGTTCATATTCCGAATGAAGAACTGAGGATAGAATTCAAAAGACTGCTAAACAGACCAAGCAACAAGAGGCTTAGTGAATTGGTACAGGCATCAGAAAAGCTGCTGAAAGATACTCTTGCAGGAAATGAAAAAGAAGTAGCCGAAACTATAATGCGTGTACGTGAAACAAATTATGCTCCCATGTTTTATAATAATGAACAGTCACTTCGTTATGTTATAAAATTTGCATATATCATATGTATCGATTATTACCTGAAAGTTGAAGAACTGCCCACAGGACGAGGCATAGCAGATGTAGTATTCATTCCTAAAAAAGACACATCACTTCCGGCTATGATAGTTGAACTGAAATGGAACGAAACGGCAGAAAGTGCTGTTGAACAGATAAAATCAAAAAATTATCCGGCTGTTTTAAAAGAATATTCGGGAGAAATACTTCTTGTCGGCATTAACTATAATGAAAAAACAAAGGAACATTCCTGTAAAATAGAAAATATATATATCAATTGACATTAAACCTTTCAAATTGTCATTATGAGGAGCTTAGCGTATCTGTCATTCTGAGCGAAGAATCTTTCCGGAACAACTACTTTTCTGAAGAAGATCCCTCACTTCGTTCGGGATGACATTGGGGCAGATTTGTTGTGGTATTTTAAAAATTGGTTGGCTGTCATTCTGAGGAGCGTAGCGACGAAGAATCTTTCCAGAATAACTGTCTTATTCAAAAGATCCCTCACTACGTTCGGGATGACATTGGGGCAGATTTGTTGTGGTATTTTAAAAATTGGTTGGCTGTCATTCTGAGGAGCGTAGCGACGAAGAATCTTTCCAGAATAACTGTCTTATTCAAAAGATCACTCACTTACGCTCGGGATGACAGGATTTGGTAAAAATAATTGTTGTTTATTATAATTATGACAAGTCACAATTACACCGTGCATTAAAAAGTCTGTGCTTTCATAGTATTATATGGGTGATAGCATGGAAAAACTAAAAGTATATCTCACATATTCCGCTGTACTGATCTGTGTATTCTTATTCGGAGGACTTTTGTATTTATCACTTGAGGAAGAACCCGAAACAATTTATACAGTTGCCGAACCGAAAACGGTGGTAGTCATAGATGCAGGTCATGGCGGAGAGGACAGCGGTGCTGTGGCAAACGGTGTTTATGAAAAGGATATAAATTTGTCGATTGCCTGTACTCTGAGAGATTTTTTGCAGACAGCAGGCTATAAGGTCGTAATGACCAGAACGGAGGATGTATCCGTTTATGACCGCAGTGCGGGAACAGTCAGGGAAAAGAAGGTTTCTGACCTTGAAAACAGAAGAGATATTATCAATTCGGATGATAATAATATACTTATAAGTATTCATCAGAATAAATTTGAGCAGTCAAAATACAGCGGAGCTCAGATGTTTTATTCGGGGAATGATGCAAGGAGCGAAAAATTAGCTTTAGCAATAAAAAATTCTGTAACATCACTTTTACAGCCCGAAAACCTAAGGGAATGTAAAAAAGACAGCGGTTCGATATATTTGCTCAAAACCGCAAAAGTACCTGCTGTGATAGTTGAATGTGGATTTTTGTCAAATGAAGATGAAGCAAAAAAATTATCTGATGAAGCCTATAGAAGAAAAATGGCTTTTGCTATATGCTGCGGTTTTCTTGAATACATGAAAACGACTTAAAAATGAAAGGAAAATGAAAATGGCTGATAAAAGCAAAACAATGTATGTATGCTCAGAATGCGGATATGAAAGTGCAAAATGGTACGGTAAATGTCCGGGATGCGGTGAATGGAATACCATGACGGAGGAATTCCGTGAAGCTGTAAGAGGCAAGATAACAGCACCTGCACGAATGAAAGCAGCGGCAGTTCCTGTGCCGATAACGGAGATAAGCACCGAGGACGAGGCACGTTATTATACAGGTTCAAAAGAACTTGACAGGGTGCTTGGCGGTGGTATTGTAAAAGGTTCTCTTGTTTTGCTGGGAGGAGATCCCGGTATAGGTAAATCAACAATACTTTTGCAGATATGTTCACATCTCGGAAAGATACTCAAAATACTTTATATTTCGGGTGAGGAATCAAAACGTCAGTTAAAGCTCAGGGCAAAAAGACTTGGTGTAGACAGTGAAAATCTTTTTGTTATGACCGAAACAGATGTTGAAATAGTATCAAATCAGATACAAAGCGAAAAACCTGACCTTGTAATGATCGACTCCATACAGACAATGAATTTCAAGGAGCTGAGTTCATCGCCCGGAAGTGTTACACAGGTCAGGGAATGTACAAATATTCTTATGCGTACCTCAAAAGCACTTGATATACCGTGCATAATAGTAGGTCATGTGAACAAAGACGGTGCTATAGCAGGCCCGAAGGTGCTTGAGCATATTGTTGATGCGGTGCTTTATTTTGAGGGAGATAAACAGATGTCATACCGCATACTTCGTGCGGTAAAAAACAGATACGGGTCTACTAATGAAATAGGAGTATTTCAGATGACCGATACAGGACTTACCGAAGTGGAAAATCCTTCGCTTATGCTGTTGTCGGGCAGACCGAAGAATGTAAGCGGAACGTGTGTAGCGTGTCCGATGGAGGGCAGCCGACCAATACTTGCCGAAATACAGGGTCTTGTTACAAATTCGGGTTACGGCAATCCGAGAAGAATGTCCACAGGCTTTGACTATAACAGGATGTCAATGCTTTTGGCGGTGCTTGAGAAACGATGCGGATTTTACTTTTCAAGTCTTGATGCCTATATAAACGTAATAGGGGGATTAAGACTTGATGAACCGGCAACAGACCTTGCTGTAGCACTTGCACTTGTCAGCAGTCTGAAAGATATTGTCGTTCCTGAAGATGTACTCGCATTCGGTGAGATAGGTCTGACAGGAGAGATAAGAGCAGTAAACCGTGCCTCGCAAAGAGTTTCGGAAGCTGCAAGGCTCGGTTTTACAAAATGCATAATGCCCTATCATAATATAAACGGAATAAATCTTCCCGAAGGAGTGTCAATGGAGATCATTGGTGTGCGTACCATTCCGGATGCCGTTGCTGCTCTTGCAAGGAAGTGACAAGAAGTTCAGCAGGTTTTATTTTGTGTATACATCCGCTGTCATGCCTGTTGTTGACGCTTGTCACACATTCAAGTTTACAGCAGCCTTCACGCTGATAGATACAATTTTCATCACAAAAAATCATTGTCATATTAATCACCCGATATTATTATTGACAACTGATACCTCAAATATTCAATCAGCAAAATTCTGTGAAAAACATTAAATGCTTGAAAATGAAAGTGTACTGAGTTATAATTATCTTGTAATTAGTATTGTGGGGTTTTTATAATGATAAAGATAGAAAAAAAGCTGCTGAATAATATGACATTTATTGATTTATTTGCTGGATTGGGAGGTTTCAGATTAGCACTTGAATCATTAGGTGCAAAATGTGTTTACTCGAATGAATGGGACAAGTATGTTCAAAAGGTGTATACCGAAAATTTCGGAGACACTCCCGAAGGGGATATTACAAAGGTTGATGAAAAAAAAATACCGGAACATGATATTTTATGTGCGGGATTTCCGTGTCAGGCATTTTCAATCAGTGGGAAACAACGAGGGTTTGAAGATAGCAGAGGCACTTTATTTTTTGATGTTGCGAGAATAGTTAAAGAAAAAAGACCGAAGATAGTTTTTATGGAAAATGTAAAAAACTTTGCTTCACATGATAACGGTCATACACTTGATGTTGTGAAAAGAACAATGGAGGAATTAGGTTATAATTTTTATCAAAAAGTTTTGAATTCTGTAGACTATGGTATACCTCAAAACCGTGAAAGAATATATATGGTTTGTTTCAGAAAAGATCTTTATGTTAGTGAATTTAATTATCCTGAGCCGTTCCCTCTTGCGAAACATTTAGAAGATTTTCTGCTGAATGACGAAAGTATGGTCAGTCAACTCTATATTGATAGACCGGACACATACTATAACAATGTCATTGATAATGAATACAGAAATAAACCTATAAGATTGGGCATTGTCAACAAAGGTGGACAAGGTGAAAGAATTTACAGTACAAAAGGGATTGCAATCACTCTTTCAGCTTATGGCGGAGGAGTGTTTGCTAAAACCGGAGGATATTTGATCAATGGAAGAACCCGAAGATTGCATCCCAGAGAATGTGCCAGAATAATGGGTTATCCTGATTCGTACATAATTAGTGACAGTTCGAGTCAGGCATATAAACAATTTGGTAATTCAGTTGTTATTGATGTGTTACAGTTTATTGGAGAAGAAATCGGAAAGGCAATGAAAAAAAGTCACTAAAATAATTATTTATTCAGATAATATATAAAATCCCTGTCACTTAATCCCTGAATATTTTCCTTGCATCTGATTGAAAATATAACATTAGCATTATATGTGTTTGAAAGTTTACGTATTTCAAATTCATTTCCACGCTTGGAAAACATAAATTCGTAACCATCCAATATAAAACGCTGATTATGTGATATTTGTGATGAAGAAACAAAAAGCTTATCACCTGCTGTTCGGATGTTTGTAATGGAATAGTTAAAAGACTCTATATATTTTTTAACAATTTCTATCCTATTTGCTCTTACATTGTCTGAACCACTTCTTTTGATTCTGTATTTTGCTGAAATATCAAAATAATCGGCAATATTATCAATTGGAATGATTGTGTAATTATTTGATATAAAAAATTCTACATTTTTTTCTTTGTATGTTTGAATTATCCATTTTGCAAATATATCAGAACCGTTTTCCATATCTATATTTTTTCCTTTAGTTCCTGCTTCTCTGAAACTATCGAAGTCTTTGTTCATATATTCCATGATACTTCTGGAATAGATATTTATATCTGACTTTGACGAACTGTAAACGAATTGTCTTGTATTAATATCCGGCAGCAATACAAACTGACCGCACTGAGCCGGTGAATGTTTAGCATCAATATAAAAACAATTTCCGTTTTTGGTTTTGACCAATATATCGGGAACAGTGGAATCTGCTCCCCCTTTATGTTCAAATGCTGCATATTCACTAAATTTTTCATTAAGATACTTAACGCAATTTTTTTCAAATTCTTCCCAAGATGACATATTTTACCTCTCCCATTTAATTAGTTAAAGTTAAAAATTGTACTTACAGGTATCTCCAATACATCTGCTATATTAAAAATGACTTCAAGCGATATATTGGTATTCATGTTAGGAGCTTCGATATTGCTGATATGAGTTCTGCTGATACCAACTTTTTCGGCAAGTTCAATTTGAGACATATTTTTTAGTTTACGTTGAAGTGCGATATTGAGACCAACACGCTTATATTTTTCTTTATTGGTTATAAAAATATATGACATAGAATCACCTCTCAATAATTATATAGCATCATAATATATAAAAAAACAAATAAAATATATGCTTATGCAAACATGAAATTTGCATAAGCATGATTTTTAATGTTTAGTAAATGTATTAATTTGTGCAGGTACTTCTATTTTGGAAATCCCCTCAGCTCTAAAGTTTATTAAAGAAAGGAGAATAAATATAATGGAAAGAAAAATTATCAGAGATGTATTATTTCTTATGCAAAAATCATCTCCTGCAAAAGCAGAGGACATAAAAACAGGTGATAATCTTAAAGACACACTCATAGCAAACAGTGAACATTGTGTAGGACTTGCGGCAAATATGATAGGCGTGAGAAAAAATATAATTGTTGTTCAGACACCTTTAGCACCGATAGTTATGTATAACCCGAAAATAATATCACATTCTGAAAAAAGCTATGAAACCGAAGAAGGCTGTCTTTCGCTTGATGGTGTGAGGAAAACAATGCGTTGGGAAGAGGTAGAAGTCGAGTATCAGGATCGCACCATGAAAAAGCATAAGGGCAGATATTCGGGTTTTACCGCACAGATAATTCAGCACGAGATCGACCACTGCAACGGAATAATAATCTGAGTAAAAAGAAAAATGACTGCTGTAAAAATAAAAAATTACAACAGTCATTTGCTGATTGTTCAGGGTGCGAATATACTTCCCTGAATAGTCTTTGAAATTTCGACTTTGACAGGTTTTTCGCTGTCATCGGTGGGGTGCATGAAAACGCTTTGCACAAGTCCTACTCCAAGATACAGACACGCTGCCGATGAACCGCCTGAACTGTAAAACGGGAGAGTTATACCGATAACAGGAAGGATTCCCATTACCATACCAAGATTTATAACTATTTGTGTTATAAGCAGAGAAAAGAAACCGATACATATATTTCTGCCGAGATTATTACACGCAATTCTTGCAGTGTGCAATACTCTGAAAAGCATTATGGCAAACAGGAGTAATATTGCGACACAGCCAACAAAACCAAGTTCCTCTCCGGCTACGGTGAATATGAAGTCATTTTCCTGATAGGGAACCATGCCGTTTTCAACACGAGGGCCGTTAAAAAGTCCTTTTCCGAAAAGACCGCCCGAAGCGATAGAGATTTTGCCCTGATACTGCTGCCAGCCATATGAACGCAGCATTTCATCATCATTTGAGAAAAGTACAAGCAGACGGCTTTGCTGATCAGAATTCATAAGCCTTGACCATACAAAAGGCACAGCAGCTATCGTGCCGACAAGCAGAATGATGAAATATCTGAGCTGTACACCTGCCGCAAAACACATTATCAGGAACATACAGCCGAAAACCAGTGCTGCACCGTCATCACCCTGCATATGTATAAGTCCCACAGGGATAGCGGCGTGTATACCGAGTGTAAGAACACCCAAAAAACTATGCAGACGGTTTATCTCGGACAGGTATGCAAGATGTTTTGAAAATGTGAGAATGAAGCATATTTTTGTAAGCTCAGACGGCTGAAATGTCATTCCTCCCGGCAGCCGTATCCATCCGACATCATCTGTTCCCGCAACCTGTATTCCGATAAAAAATACCGATACAGTCAGTGACAGTGCTATTCCGGCGGCTAACCACCAGCATTTTGCAAGGAAATTGTAATCCGCCACAGATATAATTATTGCCGCAGCATAACCTATTATTATTGCCATTATCTGTGTTCTTAAAAAGTTTACGTCATCCCCCCGCTGCAGGCTTGCAATAAGTATACATCCGTAAACCGACATAGCTGTTATAAGCAGCCAAAAGGTTTTGTCCGTTCTTTTGAAATAATCTATTATGTGTCCTATTACTATCACCTCGAATCAGTTTGGAGTGTGGAAAGTGGAGTGTGGAGTTATAGCGTATCCGGTTTGATCGTCCTCACAGAGTTTTACTGATCGTTTTAGTTGATGGCTGGAGCATCTTCTTGATTTCTTCCAATCACTATTAAAAGAATGATACATTTTTTCGTCAATATAGTTCGTTTCAAATAGTAAATCAAGCCAATACAAAGTTTCAGAACTTTCTTTCAAAGCAATATATAATTTTGAAAGAAAATCTTTCCTGCTGATTGCACATTCACTTTCTGCAATATTTGCTCCGATACTTGTTCCACTTCTGAGTATTTGTTTAGACAGAACATATTCCTTCTTTTCATTACATAGAAATTGATATAATCTTATGATTCTGACAGCAAATTTTTTGCTTTTAAATTTAACTGTATTTTCATTCATAACTTCACACTCCACACTAATTATATAATTGTATTTTCTAAACTTCAATAGAAAAAAGAATGTTTGTAATATTTTTTTTGAAATATGCCTTGAAAAGTACGGAAATATGTGTTATAATACTAAAGTCTTTGAAACCGTCACTTGTGATGGGGTTCAGAGCATGGTGAAAACCGTACTTTGAAACGGACAGTCCTCTGCACATCCTGTATGTGTGCATGAATGTCTATAATAACAGGAGGAAGAAAAAATGGACGCACTTAAAACTATTGCACAGTCATCTTTAAAGGAAAACAAACCTCAGTTCGAGGTCGGTGATACGGTTCGTGTAAGCGTAAATATCCGTGAAGGCGAAAGAGAAAGAATCCAGATGTTTGAGGGCACTGTTATCGCTAAAAGAGGCAGCGGTGTCGCTGAGACCTTTACTGTACGCCGTCTTTCATACGGTGTTGGTGTTGAGAGAGTATTTCCTGTAAACTCACCTAACGTTGTTGATGTTAAGGTAGTAAGAAACGGTAAAGTTCGCAGAAGCAAGCTTTATTATCTGCGTGGCAGAGTTGGTAAGGCTGCTAAGGTTAAAGAGCAAATCAAATAATAACCGTGGAAAAGGGACATTGTTTTGTCCCTTTTTTGCTATCCGCTGTTGAGGGAATAAGAACATGAAAAATGACGTTCACAAGATCAGTTCCGAACAATTCTATATCAACACTGCTGACAGTCTTGCGGCACTGAAAAGTGCAAAAGGATTTATTTATACTGTTATTGCTGCAGCAGTGGTGCTGAATTGTGTATTTCATTTGTTTTTCGGGATATTCCCTGTAAAAAATATAAAACTGAAAGGTAATGACGAGGTTGCTGTTGTGGCAGGAATTACCGCCGACAGCTATGAAAAGGGAGATGTTATTCTCTGTATAAAAGACGGTGATTATTATTGTGCGTTGGTGTCACAGCCTGCCGCATCGGCAGCAAATGGTGTGTATATCAGCACTCCCGATGGACAGAGAATGGTTGATCCTGAAAACATCTGCGGAAAAGCCGAATTTGTTGTTCTGCCTTTCAGTTGCTTCGGAGAAAACACTTATCAATTGGCAATCAGCATTAACAATTTGAAAAAATGGCAACCGCAATCCCACCGGCTTTAGACGGTGGGTTAAGGTTGCACAAAGCGTAGCTTTGTGATATAATAACTATATGAGTACAAAAGAAAATCAAAGTTAAGGCGGTGGAGAGCTAATGTTAAAAGCATATAAGTATCGGATATACCCAAATAAAGAGCAAAGAATACAAATTGCCAAGACATTCGGCTGCTGCCGCTTTGTGTACAATCAAACATTAGCTCATCGCCCAAACACCTATTCTTTCGGAAGGATTAAGGCTTTTAGCCTGATAAATAACGAGTAGGGACGGTTCAGCCCGATTTTACGCCTGTGTAGTTAGTAGGTTACGAGGACGATGAAGCAGGAAGCCCATTGGCTTTAGACAATGGG
>Ga0326511_10001981_pt1 | contig 16832 bp, 17 predicted proteins | sample 0_2496_0518_D_FD_203701 | JGI IMG/M metagenome (GOLD analysis project Ga0326511, IMG submission 203701) | Bovine rumen microbial communities from UC Davis, California, United States - 0_2496_0518 | ecosystem: Host-associated > Mammals > Digestive system > Stomach > Rumen | place: USA...
CGCCAAACAGCAGGTCGGCACCGTGGCTCTGCGGTCCCAGCAGCTGCTGTTGGCCAACCTTCACCATAGGCAGCAGCTGCTCCGTAGAGCGGTAGCAGAGCGACAGTCCCCGCTCCAGATCCTGCCAGAGCCAGTCCAGTGTGTCGGCCACCTGGTTTACCAGCAGCAGCCACTGCGGGTTGCCGGGCTGTGGCTTCAGGCCGTGGTTCCTCAGCAGCCGGTGTGCCGTCTCTATGCGCACGTCCCTGACCGTCAGCTGGTGGCCGGTGGTGGCTACCAGCTGCCGCAGCTTAAGCACGTCGCGCCAGTCGGCCTCTGTCAGTTCGTCCCATGTAGAGGGCACCTCTATGTAACGCTGTTTCATTTTCGATTTACGATTTTCGATTTACGATTTACGATTTTCGATTTACGATTTTCGATTTTCGATTTTTTTGAATACAACTTTTTTGTTCTCCTAAATTCCTTGATTCCTTAGAATAATCACACGTTGTTGGTCATGCGGTCGCCCGCGCTCACATTGTCCTCTTTCTGGATGGTCTTGTGGTAGAAGCCCAGCCAGAGGTCTTGCTTTCTGGGGAAGTTGATGTGCATGGCATCGTTCAGAGCCTCGAGCACCACCTCTTCGGCAATCCTTGTGTCGGCACCGTAGAAGATCTTCAGGGCGTAGAGCATCTGCGAGCCGCTGTCCGACTTACCGTCGATGATGATGTTCGACAATGCCGGACTCAGCCCCATCGACGAGGTGGTGGCAGAGTCGGCCATGCGGCTGATGTCCTTCTGTGCCTGTATGTACTTGTCCAGATTCAGCTCTATAGGCTCAATCTTCCACTGCTGGGGGCGTCCCTGGTCGTCCACGAAGTCCACGCAGGTGAAGAACTTCCCGGCATTGCGCTTACCTGCCATGACGTCGGCTATCTGCTGTGTCACCTTGTCGCGCAGCTTATCTATCTCCGTAGCTATTTTCTGGTCGCTCCAGTCGGGATGGTCGGCCTCCAGTGCCATCTTCTTCTCACGCCAGTAGAACTCCGGCTCATGCACGATGTAGGCGGCGGCAATCACATTCTCGTTCAGTGCCCTTACAATCTCGGCTATGTCGTTGGCATCCTGCATCCAGGGTATAGAGCCATGGAACGAGGGAATGCTATACAGGTTGCGCCCGAAGGAGCGCAGCGTATGGTAGCCTACAGCCACCTCATGCCGGGTGGGGTTCCACTTGTCGAACATAGGCAGCAGCTCCAGCTGCCGCAGCTGCTCCAGGTCGCCGTAGAGCACCTGGCGTATATCCTGCAGGCGGGGTGTGCGGTTGGTGTCGGGCCACACCAGCAGACAGTCGCTGCTGGGCAGGCATTCCAGCGAGTGTACCCGTGCCTTGCCGTTGCGCACGGCCTTGGCCATGCGGTAGCGGGTGAAGTGTCCCTGCATGTGGACATACTCTGTCAGGGCCTCGCGCACGTAGCGCCCGGAGTCCCATTCGCTGAGCCACTGCGTCACCTCGCGGTCTTCCGTCCACACCTGCTGCCGTTCGTTCTTCTCGATGTTCCAGCGGTACATGCCCAAGCCCTGACCGTAGATGAGTCCCACCTTGCGGGCCAGGATGCCGGGGCCTATATTGTTCTTCTCCAGCAGGTCGCGCACCATCACCGGCATGCGGCTGTCCGGGCCCCAGGGCACTACCTGCACGCCGCCGATGGTCTGAGGGTTCCTGTCCCAGCCGCGGCTGCCAAAGTCTAACCACGACGACAGCAGGTCCTGACGGCCTGACGACGACAGCGCCACGGCGTAGGTGCCCACGCCTGTGTCAACCATGCTGAACCTGCCAGCACGATCGACAATCTTTCCGTTCTTCAATTTTTCTTTCTCCATAACTGATGGCAAAGATATTGATTATAATGTACACGCGAAAGGACACCCGCAGGCATTGTCGTCACATTTCCGGGCTATGTCGAACTGTTGCGATTGCATGTCTTCCTCGGGGCGGGCCGGCCCCTTCGTGCATACACGCACGTACTTTATTTATTTTCACTTTCAAAAACTCCCATTCCATCGGTGATTCTGGCATGCAGACCGTTGAAAAACGTAGGGTTTTTCCGTACTTTCTGCCCTTTTTTCTGCCCTTTCGGGTTTATTTTCGCTCCCGCCAGCGTTGTTTTTGGCGTTATTTCGGGTCTACGACGGCAGTTTTGCCTACATTCTTCCACACGCTGACCCAGTCCTGGCGCATGATGAGGTACTTCAGCGCGTCGGTCAGGTTGGTCGATTCCTGCGGCAGCCGGTGGGTGGGCAGTTTGTCGCCCTTCTTCTGCTTGCGCACCTCCTTGCGGCCTGTGCGCTTGTCTTCGGCCACCACCACGGGGCACGTCTCCATCTCAGCCTTCAGGTTGGGGCACGTCTGACCGTCTATCAGCAGCACAAAGAGCTGCCGCTGCAGCTGCCGCGCCATCAGTGCCGAGAAGAAGTTGTATTCCTGATGCGAACCGATGTTGCCCTGTCCGCGGCTCATCAGCTGCACACGCCAGCCCGTGCGCCGTCCGTCGGCATCCACCTCAATGGCCTGCTTGATGCGCCGCGCCATGTCGTTGCCCTGCCGCTGGTAGTTGTTCATCGCCCGGTCGTGGTACAGGCGCAGCAGCTTGTAGCGGTGGGGCTTGAAGTACTCTATGAAGCGGTCGGCCAGCTGCCGCTCGTTGTCGGGCGGCAGGGTGTAGAACTCCTTCAGCACGCGGTATTCGCGGCCTTGCAGCTGTCCTATCACCAGCGACTTCATGTTGCCATCGTCCATGCCGCCGTCTATGGGACGGTCGCCCATCAGGTAGCGCAGCACCGACGAGTCCTCCTCCCAGCCGTAGTCGTGCTGCTCTACCACCTCCGGCAGCACGCCGTCCTGGTAGAAGTCACGGGCTGATAGGGTGGTGTAGAACAGCTGGTCTTGCTGCAGTTTCTCGGGGATACTCAGCAGGTTGGTGTTGATACCCTCCAGACCCGCCGCCAGCTCTTCCTCAAAGAACTCCTCACCCAGCACATCGGCATTGATCAGCGTCGATGCCACCATGAACAGCGTGGTGCCGCAGCGCAGCTCATTCCACCGCTGCTGCCACCGCTCCACGTTACGCTCAGCGTTCTCCGACTGCTCCCTGACATACCTCCGCCGTGCCTCGTTCAGCTGCTGTCCCACCTGCAGCAGCAGTTTGATGCGCTCCTTGTCCATGAGCTTTGCCAGCTTCATCACCCAGGTGTACTCCCCATGGTGGTTAGGGTTGGGCATGTCGGTGGTCAGGCTCAGCGAACGGTACCAGGGCGACTCGCCGTAGCGCGCACGGTAGCCGCGCACGGCCTTGCGTATGTTGGTGAACTTCTCCTCAGGCCAGTACTTCACCTCGTCGCCGAACAGGCCCACGTAAGAGCGTCCGGCGCCGATGGAGGGGCGGTCAAGGCTGACGAAGGTAAAGGTAAAACCGTTCCAGAACGTCATCACCTGCTTGTACTTGTCGATGACGTTATACATCTGTCGCTGCCACTCCACGGGCGGTATGCGGTCGATGACGAACTCCCGGTCCTGCTCCCACCCTAAGAACCTCAGGCCCTCCAATACCGATGGAATCACGTTTTTATGCAGGTTGGAGTAGGTGTCGCACACCCAGACGAAGGGCGCGCCGGGGCACTCCATGACGGCCTGCTGTATGCGCATGGCCTGAAACTGTGTGGTCTTGGCACTGGCACGTCCCAGTATGCCGATGAAGTTCTGCGGCATACAGAGGGCGGCCACCATGGCATACTGATTGATGTAGCGGTGCTCTGTCTGGCTATTGTTCTCCGGTAACTTCATGGGCCAGTTCTATGGATGAGTCGAGCATCTGGTCGATGTCCAGCGGCACGGCACCTATCTCCATGGCCAGCCGCTGCTGGTCTTTCTTGCGGAGCTGCTGGAAGTAGGGGTTCTGCAGTATCTGCTGACGGTTGGTCTGCGGGATGCCTACATCCTGGGCGTTGGTGCCGAAGATGTTGATCATCTGGGTGTGGTTGTTCGTCACGCCCTTGTCGCCATCGTCGGCCTCTAAGCGTTTCAGCGCTGCCGCCTGCTTGATAATCTTCGTGTAGGCCTCGAAATCCTTGGCCTTGGCCATGCAGATAACGTCGCCCGTCTTCTCGTCGTGACCTACAAACGACCGCTCCCACATCAGGGCGGCGTCCATGAGCTTCTGGAAGAGCAGGTTGCGCCATGCCTCCTGACGGATGTCGTCGTGCTGGTAGAACAGGTTGACGGCCTCGCCCGCTATGCGGTGGGCCACATGGCGCGACAGGTTGCGGTCGTTCATCAGCCAGTCGATAGCCGCCTGACGGCCCTCCCTGGCAGCGATGCCCGCCACGAGGAACAGCAGCTCCTCGTAGGCGCGCTCCTCGGCGGTCAGCTCACCCTTGCTGCCTTCGGCTATATAGTCCTGCAGACGCAGGAAATGACTCTCAGTGTAATTCACCGTTTTATTTACGATTTACGATTTTCGATTTACGATTTATAACTCCTAACTCCTAACTCCTAACTCCTAACTCCTAACTCCTAACTCCTAACTCCTAACTCCTAACTCACAAAGCCAGCAGGCGCTCTATCTCTTGCAGCTTCAGTTCGTACGTCCGGATGCGCTCCTCACGGGATTGGTTAAGGTGGGGTTTTGTACCCTTGGCAATCTCGCTCTTGGCTCTCCAGATATTGTCCTGCGTGCGCCGCTGCTCCTCCATCAGTTCGCGGGTGGTCTTGCAGCGCAGGTCGGTCAGCTGACGGAGGTGCTTCATCAGGTGGTGCTTACCTAACAGCTTGTGGTGCTCCTGGTAGTAGTCCAGCTCTTCGGTACACTGGCGGTTGTCGATGTAGGCTTCTAAGAGTTTTCCACACAGTGTGGATAACTCTGTAAGTGACTCACAGTCGCGCAGTTGTGCGTAAAGTTTTACGTAAAGGTTGTATTGCGAGATGCGGTGGCCCACCAGAGCGTGCATCTCCACCGGGCAGTCCGGCTCGTTCAGGAACGGGTAGCGCTGGCGCAGGGTCTGCTTTCCCGACGCTGAAGCGACGGGCACGGGAACGGAAGCGACGGGCACGGGAACGGAAGCGGCGGGCACGGCGACTGGAGGGGTGGGCACGGTGGCCTTGGGTGCTGCCGCCTGTTGCGCTGCCGTCTGTTGTGCTGCCGCTGGCTGCTGCCGTTGGCGCTTTGGCTTTCGTCTGACGTATGGGTACATAACTGGTAATAAATAAATTGCGACCGCAAATTTACAGAGAAACTTGCGGCCACAAAAAGACAAGCAAAAAGCCCCTCCTATAGGGAGGGGTTGGGGTGGTCATCAGCCTGGAGTCTGCGATGGGGCAGGCAGTCCTAAGTAGGTGTTGATGGTGGCGTTGTCGGTGACAGGGATGTCGGTCTTATTGATGATGGCCACGCCCCATCCACGCTGCTCGGCACGCAGCTCGAAGTGGTTCAGGTGCGCCTCGTTGGTGTCCTGCTCCTGGGCCTGCTGCATCACCAGCGGGGCACAGGGACGGCCGTAGAGCTTGGCAGTGGTGGCCGACGAGTCGCACTCCACGACGATGACGCCCAGGTTGGCGTTCATGCAGTTATTCTTGAACTCGTTGATGGCCTGCGACGTGCCGGGGTGGTCGAAGTTCACGTGGGGCAGCAGACCGCGGCTGTAGGCCTCGCCCTCCAGCTCGTCGCCACAGTCCAGCGAGTTCTGGTTTACGAAGATGCCGATGGGCAGCTTCGTGTCGTCAACGGCGGTCAGGGCCGTCACCTTCACGTTCTTCTCGTCGGTGGTCATCGTGTAGTTATCGAAGTCCAGGACGATGATCACGTTCTTCTTGCCTCGCGGCGTTCCGGGATTGGCACCCTCTTTGGGTACGCTTACCATGCTGTATTCGCTCATAATCTTAAATCTTTTGAATCTTTAAAATCTTTGTTCTGTTAACTGAAAAGCGCCCGAGCGCCCGGCGAGGGTTACTCGCTGGCGCTACGGGTGTAATAGGTGACGTTCTCCTGAACGGTGGTGTCGTCGCTCAGGGTGTAGGTGTAGTTACCCTCGGTGCCGCTACGCTCATACCAGCCCTCGGTCACGGGGTTCTTCTCGCTGTAGCCCTCGCCGCTGGAGTCAACGGGGGTGTAGGTGTAGGTGGGTTCAGCAGCCTGCTCGCCCACGTACTCCGGCGAGATGTAGGCAAAGATGGCTTCGGCCATCCAGAAGCCGGTGCCCTCCCACCATTCGCCGAACACCTTCACCTGGTAGTCCTGCTCCTGGAAGCGCAGGCTGACGTTCTGCGGGTTGTGCGACATCAGGTGCTTGAAGTTCTCCTTCGGGGTGATGAAGAAACAGCCAGTACCGCGCATACCCTCCAGCTCGGCAAACTCGAAGTTCGAGAAGTCGATATCGTTCTTGTGGGTGCCGTCCTGGTTTTTCAGCCACTTATACTCCTCCAGATACTCACGGCGGTAGGCGTCGGCCAGCACGGGGTCTATGTGCACCTTCATGCGCTTCTTGGCGTAGAGGGGATAGTTGTCGGCCACCTGCTTCACGGCAGCGTCGATCACCGTGCGCACATTCTTCTGGGCGGGATCAATCTGGATGCCCTTCTGCAGCCAACGCACGCCGCTCACGGGGTCGCCCTGCTCAGCTTCGGCATCATCCAGGTACTTGTCGCAGAGCTGCGTCAGGTAGCCGTCCATCGTGGCCTGGGGCGTCGAGGCGCTGTACTGTCCGCTCTGGTTGGGCTGCAGCTCAGTGAAGCGGCCTGTAGCCAGGGCCTGCTCACGGTCTTCGTCCAGCTTGGGGAAGATGAGCTGCTGCAGGATGTAGCGCACCACAGGCATGGACTGCAGTGTGGTGGCCTGCTCGTCGTAGAGGTAGCCCAGGATATCCTCCATGATGTCGGAGGGGATGATGCTGACGTTGATCTTACACTTGTAGTTCTTGATGGTCAGCGGGGTGAACTTGGCGGCACCCGAGGGTGTCCACTGGGGGACGAACTGCTGGAGCACGGTACCGATGACGCTGGCCTGGGTGGCGCGCACCTCGGTCTTGTCGGTGATGACGGTGCTCATGAACTGGGTAGACTCCGTCTGGCCGAACAGGCCGCGCAGAATCTCCTGACGGTTCTGGTCAACATACTTGCCGAACTCCTGCTTCAGCTCCTGCGTGTCGATGGTAGAGTCGCCGCTGTAGGCTGCCTGCACCTTACCCTGCATGAAGTCGCAGAGGAACTTGTTGTGCTTCAGTGACAGATCGACACCGGCTTTCTTGGCGGCTGCCTCGAAGGCCGACACCGTGACCTGCTGACCCTGACCGTTACCAGGCTGTGCCTCTAAACGGGCGATGGTGGCCTGCATGTCTGACACCGACTTCTTCAGGTCGGCATTGCGGGCGTTCAGCTCACTCTCACGCTGACGCAGGGCGTCCAGCTCTAAGCGCTCCTGAGCCGTCAGGGGTTCGGCTGCGTCCTCGCACTTGGCCAGGTCGGCGGCGAATTCCGTGACGAACTGCTCTCCGTACTTCTCCTTCAGGGTGTCCATCTGCTCAGCAGTGAGGTGAAGACGTCCCTCGGAGTCCTTTGCGAAATTCTGGATGCCGAGGACCGACATGACCCAGCCGGCAACCATCTTAAATTCTTTTTTCATACTCAAATAATTTAAAAACTAAAAAACCTAAAACTCAAAACTATCTGACCTTCCTGATAGGCTCAACTTCTTAACTCCTTGCATACGCTGCCAGCTGCAGCCCGGCACTAAGCCGCCTGACCTCCTCAGCCGCCTCGCCACTGGAGCAGATGCGGTCGGCGAGTCCCACCTTGACGGCATCGGCGGCAAAGAACATACGGCCCTGCAGCAGTCCCTCTGCGTCGTCGGCCAGACGGTCGCCACGCTGCCGCCTGACAGCCTCCTGGAACTGCCGGGCCAGCGGATTGAGCTGCTCTTCCTTCATACCCTTGTAGTCGCCCTTCAGCGCTGCCTCGAAGGGCGCGTTCTTGTAGGTGCTCAGGTCGCTGTAGATGTGGTGAATCTTGATGCCGTGCTGCTCGTAGTACTTGGCATAGTCGATGAGCTGGGTCATCACGCCGATGGAGCCGAACTCGGCACTGATGTCGTTGCTGGCCGTCACCAGGTCGCAGTGGCAGGCCACATAATAGGCTGCCGAGGCGCACAGATCGCACGAGGCCACCACGGCCTTGCGCTTCGTGTGGCAGTAGCTGATAGCATCCAGCATGGGCGCAATGGCATCGACACAGCCGCCGCCGCTGTCCACGTCGAGGCGTATGCCCTCGATGTTATCCGCGTCGGCAGCCTCGCGCATCATGGCGGCTATCTCCTCGGTGCCGTAGCCGCACATCGTGCCGAACTTCATCATGTCGCCCCGGAGGGCTACTATGGCCACGGAGCCTTCTGGCGCGTCGGCGTAGCTGTCAGCGGTCGTCAGCACGGTGCCGCCGCCGTCCTTGCCCATGACGGCAAAGCAGGCCCTGAGGGGCTTGCTGTCGCTGAGCTTCACGCTGTCAAAGCCTGTCATGTCGTGCTGCAGAAACTTGTCTATCAGCACCGCCTGGGCGTCGATACGCCGCAGGTCAACAAAGAAGGCTTTGTTCAGCAGCGTGTAGTATAATACTGATAATGTCATAATTACATAAACGTTTACGCCCCAAAATTACATATAATAAGGTGAGCGCGAAAGGACTCCGCACCCACCTCTTTTCGTGCCCCGCAGGGCTGCCGGTGACGACTATTCGCCGCTGGCGTTGATGAGGGCCAGCTTGGCCAGCGGCTTGCGCTCCTGGTACGACTGGCGGCGACCGTCAACGGTCTTGTACTTCGTCTCGATGAGGTCGTGCATCTCGAAGGAGCAGTCTTCCATCAGCTTCCGGCTGGTCAGCTCCTCACCCTTGGCACCCTCGGGACGGAAGCGCATGTGGACGCCGCGGATGTTGGTCACGGGAGAGAACGACTCGGGCGTGTTGGCGCCCGTACTCTCTAAGCTGGGGTAGAAGGTGCCCAGACCGTCGAGCTTCACGCTGCGGCCCTGTACGATGAGCTCGCGCGTGCATGATACGAGCTGCTGCAGCACCAGCACTACCATCTCGTAGGAGGCCAGCTTGCCGTGCTCGGTCATGTGACGGGCAAAGCCCTTCAGCGACAGAGGCTCCGTGGCCTCGGCCTCGCCATAGTACTTACCATAGCCGCGCGAAGCGGTGTTCTGGTTCTTCCTCACGTTGACGAGGAAGGTAAATTCATTTCTTGCCATAGTGATTTAAGGTTTAGGTTAAGATTTAAGGTTGGCATCAACGTTGATGACACAAAGGTAACGAAAACAGCCCGGCACGCGGCAGACATTTCGCCCGGAGCAAGCCAGACCTTTGCCACCGGCAAAGGAAAAATTTGCTACGGGCAAACCCGCCGGGGCGGCAGGACAGACCCCCGCCTGAAGTTTAACCCAAAAAAAGTTAAAACCGGCGATTTCGCGGTCTTCAGTCCTTCGGGTGGCCCAAAAACTCACGCAGGGCGCGCTCATGGCGCTGGAGGTTCTTCAGCAGCGTGTCCTCGCAGTCGAGGCCCAGACGGTAGAGCCGGATGTAGTTCCTCACGGCCTCGGTCTTCTGAACACCCCGCAGCAGTTCCTGTTCCACATGCATGTGGAACTCGTAACTGAACAGCCGCCGCAGCTGCTTCTCCACCACATGCTGACGGCGGGGCGACAGGTAGTTCCAGATGGCGGGGTTCTTCTGGGTCATCTGACCTTCAGCACGGCGGGCAGGCAGCCAGATCTTCAGGTTGCCCACCGGCTCGGCCGTCAGGTTCCTGGGCCTGCGCTCCATGAGGTGCCACACACAGTGGTAGAGGTCGAAGGTCTGGGGAATGCGGATGCCGCCCGTCTGGGGGTCGATGTCGAACTTCCTGACGGCCCAACGGGCCAGGTAGTCGGCCACCTGGATGACGGCTACACGCTGCTGCCTGTACTTCTCGTATTCCATGCCTCTGAATCTTTAAATCTTTAAATCTTTTAATCTTTGTTCTTTGTCCCTGACTGTCGGCAAAAATATATAATTTTCTTCTAAAAAGCGAGAAAACGGGCAAAAAAAGCCCCGGTGCTGGCTCTTTGTCACTATTTTTCCAAATTCCACCTCTTCCGCTCTTTCCTCCTTTTCTTTTTCTATCTGTATTTTTAGCCGAAAATCTGTATTTATCTGTATATCTGTAAAAATACGCTCCAAACGTCTGTAAATCAGTACTTTTGTATTTACAGATACATCTGTATCGCTATCTGTACCACATCTGTAAACCGTATCTGAACTGTAGCTGACGGCCACCGGCAGCCCTCCCTAACGGCCAAAAATACAGATACACAAATGCCGTTTTCTATCTGTATCGGCATCTGTATCGCTATCTGTATTTCCGCTTTTTGCATGTAACTCCCTCTTTTTCTTTATGTTAACACTTTCGCAACTTCTTTCTATACAGATATACAGATAAAAGGCTAAAAATTAGAAAGGGCGAGGGGAAGAACGGGGCGGCCAACGGCGCGCATGTAAAGAAAACGGAGTCCCGACGCCTCTGTATGTGCGTCAGGACTCCGTGAAAAGAGACAGAACTTATGTGGAATATGAAAGATGTGCTTCAGAACGGCTGTCCGTCGTGCTTCTCAGCCCACTCCCGGACCGCCGCCGACTCGCTGTCTTGATTACCTGCATCAGCAGCAGCACGCGTGCCCTCCAGGTTATTGTCAGCGGTACGCAGGTAGAAGCACTCGGGATGCTTGTCGTTGCCGTTGGCGTCCTTCACCCAGGTGTCGTTGTCGAAGACGCGCCCCTGTGAGTTCTGGAACTCCACGGGGTTGAGCTCGGCTATCCAGGGCGCCCACTGTGCGAAGGCACGTACCACCATGGTGAAGCCCTTCATAGTTACCTGGTTGCGAGGACGGGCGGTGCGGATGAACTCGTTGTAGCAGTCCTCCTTCGGTATGAGGCGGTTGACATGGCCGCCGTCCGGAGCAAAGTATGACTCGGCCCAGTCCTTGAAATTGTCGCCCATGCGGCTCAGGAGGTTGCGCTTGGCGATATTACCCATGGGCGGCAGCAGGCGGTAAGGCTCGCGGACCATCGACAGGTAGAACTGCAGGCACTGCAGCAGGAACGAATAGTCGGCGTTCCACTCGTCGGCACTGTAGGCAGCGCTCCAGAGGTCTTTGTTGAAGTCGTCGCGCACGCTGCGGCTCTCTAAGTAGTTCTGGTCGTCGTCGAAGGTCTTCTCGTGATAGTAGTCGCCGAAGACGACATACAGCAGTCGGGCGTTACTCGAGGGGTCGAAGTTGGCGGGCACGTAGTTGGTGGTGAATACCAGCTTAGGACTCTGCTCAAACGACAGCGAGTAGCTGCTGACGTTCTTGGGGTTCACCTCCATGCCCTCGGTAATGGAGTCGAAGAAATTGTCAACGGTGACGCGCTTCGAAAGGTCGTCGATGCGCACGATGTCGGTATGGCGGGTGACGCGCTCAAAGATGAAGGCATTCTCTGTGAGGTGGTCGTTACGGCCTGACTTCTGCACGATATTCTTGCCTGCATGGTCGAAGATGTTGAAGAAGACGGATTTACCTGAACGTCCGTTCGACTTGGAGTCCTCGGCTATGCGGTTGTCCATGGCGTAGGGTGCCCATGCCCGGCTGCGTGACTTGAAGGAGTGCATGAGGTAGCCAATGGTAAAGATCTTGTTGATGAGACACCGCTTCTGCTCCTCTATCTCCTCACGCGAAAGGTGTTCGCCTGCTATGTCGAAGGGGTGCAGCTCCTTGTAGGCCAGACGCTGCTCATCGTCGCTGTAGGGCAGCTCCATCTCCTTGCGCCAGTGCAGGCGGCTGGTATTAATGAGGTAGCTGAAGTAATGGCTCGTGGTGGCGTCGGTCACGTCGATGTCGTAGGCGGGCTGACCGTCGCTGTAGCGTGCCGGACTGCCGTCAACCTCGGTCTTGCGGGTAATATGGAACATGGGCTTGTCGATGTAGCGCAGCTCATGGTCTATCACCTTCTCACGCCAGCAGAACGTCTCGATGCGGGCTTCACGCCACCGCTCAAACTTCAGGCCCTCATGGGTGACGGTGGCCACACCGTTCTTGAAGAACACTAACTGCGAGAAGGCCGACGACTGGCAGAAGTCAAGGGCTATCTCAGGCAGGGCGGCCAGATAGACGGGCGACAGGCGGGCGTCGGTCAGCACGGCGTTGCGTACCTGGTTGGTGACTACCACGTTGCTCGACGTGCGCAGGTGCTCGCCGGGGCGGTCGGGGTCTTGCTCGTCCTGTACCCACAGGCGCACGAAGTCGCGGATGTCCTGGGGCTTCTTGTGGGTCACTACCTGGTCAACGATGCGGATATACTGCGGCTCGTCGATGTCATCATCCTTCAGACGGTAAAAGCCATGCAGGCGCAGGAAGTTGTGCAGCGCCGTGGGGTCGATGGTGGTGCGCGCCTTGCCGGTCTTCTCGCTCGTCTCGGTATGCCAGAAGCAGGCGGGCACGGCACGGTCCATCAGGTCCTGGTAGTCGGTCTTGGTGGGCTTCCAGCCACACCAGTCGCGGAAATCCTTGCAGGGGCGCCCGCGGTTGTCACGCTTCTCTAAGAGCCAGCTGGGCAGCCACACGGTCTTGATATGGGGGAAGGCCAGGGCCTTGAGTGCGCCCTGACGGATGCCGGTGGCGTCGAGGTCGGGGATGTTGTAGAGGTCGCCGCTGTAGCGCACGATGCTGGCATACTGCTCCTGAGACATGACCTTGGTCTCTGAGTTGGCCCACAGGGGTATGTCGCCACGGGCGGCCACGCAGAGGGCGTCGCGCTCGCCACTGCAGAGCACCACACGCCAGTAGCGGGTCATGCCACGGTCAGAGCCTGCCTTCGGTATGTCGGAGATCTTCTTCGTCTGCCAGTCTTCGTGCTCCTGGGCCTGCTCCTGGTTCAGCCGCTTGTGCTGCTCAATCATCTCACGGTAGCCGTGCATGTAGTCGGCGGGCATGGCGTTCTTGGGGTAGTACTGGAACCGCCACTGCTTCTCTACCTCCTTGGGGCGGTAAATCTTATAGAAGCGGTCGGGAGCGCCTTCACGCGGATGGTCGATGATACACTCTCGCATGAAGATAGGGTAGCGGTCCGGGTCGCTGTGCCACTCTAACAGGCGGCGGTTCTTCACCGTGCCGTACCACTCCACGCAGTAGTAGCCTAAGCGCTGGCACACATCCTTAGTGACCATAGGCCCTAAGAGCTTCAGTTCCTGGTCAGTGAACTCACGCAGCTCCCAGTACATCTTACCCTCCTCCTCCTCCGGACGGGCATCACGGTCAACACAGCGGCTCTTGTTCTCCTCCTTCGACAGCACGTCGATGATGCCGTAGTCGGCGGCTATCTGCTTGCAGGCCTCGCCGAAGCGGCTGCTGTCCATGCCGTGGTCTTCCATCCAGCAGTCGATGGCGTTACGTCGTATCTGGTCGCCGCCGTAGTCCTTGACGGTCCAGATGCCGTCCTTCTGCTTCAGGTGGGCCGACGGGGTCTTTTCATCGCGTATCTTGAACTTACCGTGGGCATCCACGTGGCGTATGCCCTCGTAGAGGTCTTTCAGGATGTCAAGGCCACCGTCGGTCTCGTCGAAAATGCGTTGTTTTAAGTCTTTCATATTTCCGCTTACAAATTTACAGGTTTACACTTCCCCGGCGGCGGACAGCCGACCTCTGGGGGTGCGGGGGGCAGCAACCCATGCCGCCCATGGGCGGCGGTCACTCGCCTTCCAGATCCCACTTGTCGGCTTCCGCGTCGATGGGAAGCCATACATCCTCCCACCGCTGGCCGCTGCCGTTCGTGTCGTAGTTCAGGCGGGCGTCCTCTTCTTTCTGCCAGTAGATCTTCAGGCCGATGGCTATGGCAAAGTCCAGCTCAGCGTTGGCGCCACTGGAGCTTTCCCAGTCGCCAAGCATGTAGATGGCATCACACACCATCAGCTGCGACAGGTCCTTGTGAAGCATCTCGGCGTAGCGGTTGAAGTCAAAGCCGCAGCGCCTGAAGGCCTCACTGCGAAAGTCAAGGTCTTCCTTCAGGGCACGCTGCCACCATGCCGATGCCGGATTGAATACGCTGTGTCCCTTACTGCGCAGCATCCTTTCTGCCGCACGGAACTTCTCACGGGTCTGGGGGCTGATGACCTCCTCGCCAATTTTTCCACTGATGTAAATCTTCATAGTCGTTATAATTTTATGGTGAATAAAAAGCTGTCTCTCAAAAAACCTCCGCCCCGCCGGGCGGAGGACTAATAACCGAAACACGATGATAACACAACAAAACACACTAAGACGCCCCTACAGTTACACCCGATGTCACTTGAATACAACCTGACTGGAATGTCAATGTACCTGGCTACATCAGAAAGGGGAAATCCGAGATGTCAAAGATCGCCATACCCGGGATTCACACCCGGAAGACTGCCTTTTCAGCCTTGTTTTGTCGGTTATTACTCTTGTTTGTCATAGTCCCCTCACGGGTCATCGCGCCACAGGGAGGACTCGAACCTCCAGCTCATCCTAGTCTTTATACCCGTCCCGTTGCACCATTTACGGGTTTTCTGTGGCTGTGGTTTTATAAACGACCGCTCGACCAACGGTCGCTTGCAAGGCAAGAACTTGGACAACCTTTTCCGTTCGGGCGGATTTGCAATCCGGCCGTCCGTTCGGTCGGATTTGCAATCCGGCCGTCCCGAGTATAGGGATTTACAATCCCGTCACCCGCCGCCGTCCTCAGTAAACCTCGCCAATCTTTCCGCTGATGTACATCTTCATTCCGGCATCTTGTTTTCGTCCTCAAGACGGTTAATCACTTCCACTATCTCGCTGGAGATGGCGTCGACGCGGGCTGCCGCGCTCCGGAGCCACACGAGGCCTTCGTAGCCTGTGGCATAGTCCTTGGCCAGCTCGCCGGCAAGGATGCGCATGTCCCATGCCAGACTGTCGGCACCGGCGGATACCTTATACAGGTAGTCGTGCGCCTCCTCCGAAATCATCTTGCATTTAGGATTCAGGTCTTCACTTAGTTTCTTCATAATACTTGTTATAATATCTTGCTTGGCTGTACTCTCCTTCCTTCTTTCTGACGGCAAGAATATGCTCCCTGACTTTCCTGAGCATCCTAACGTGCTTTACGACGTGACCGATGTCAGTCACGGAGGAGATAACCGTTTCGTCTATATTTATTTCCTGATTCATTTACTCATTGCTTTTTCAATCATGTCTCTACCAACGATCTGCCGGATGCCGTCAATGAGCTGCTGGCGTAATCTTGGTGTCCGTTCGGGCGGATTTACAATCCGGCCGCCCCGAGTATAGGGATTTACAATCCCGTCACCCGCCGCCGTCCTCAGTAAACCCTCCTGGCTTCTACCTTGAGCGCCCAGGGCTTGCGGTTTAGCTTAAACTTAACACTCACACTGCCGGCGTCCGTGCGTTCCCCTTCTTCTGCCAGCCAGGAGAACATGGAGCCTTCCGTTAAGGCCTTCTTGAATGACCTGTAGACTGGTACATTTAACTGTAAATATCTGTGCTTCTTCTTCATAATGCTTTACTAAATTATACGTTCCGTCATCCCCTGCCTGCGCAGCCGGCCTGCCTTGGCATACACCCTGGCCGTGTCCATCATGTCGTGGACGTGCCGCAGGCGGTTAATCTCACTTACCACGTGACGGATGTCCGTCACGGGTAAGTCCAGAATAACCTCGGTCAGTCGCAGCTTACCTTCCCGATTCATACGCCGCCAGTATTACGATACCCTAAGCAGCGCACGCCTGACGAAGTTCAGGCCGCACAGCTGGGCCATGGCACGGCGCTCGTCGCCCATGCCGCCACACTCCACGATATAGGCCGACGCCTCGTCAAGCCATGTTACCATCTCACGAATCTCCTCTGTCTTCAGATGCAGAGTACGCACAATTGTTTCTTCGTTCTCTTCCATATATTATTAAAAAGTTGTCTAAGTTCTTGCCTTGCAAGCGACCGTTGGCCGGGCGGTCGTTTCACCATCTCTCATCCCACAACCACCAGCAGCACACACAGGCAGACCACCAGCAGATTGGCCACCACCACCTCGCCATGGGTGAACACCTCGCCGTCCTCGCCGCAGAGGGCGGTAAAGGTGGGACTGGGCGCAAGCCACCAGGCGCACACCAGATCCCACCGGCCCAACCGGCCTTGCGAGAGCCATAGTTCGTATAAGGCAGTAATGATAAACTCGATGATACTCTTCATCCGGCTCTCCTGGAGGGCCGTCAGGCGCTGAGCACTGCGCGTAGTCGTCGTTGTTGACATAACAGTTATGTATTTGACACAAAAAATCCACGCTACGAGCTGTCAGGTTCATAACTGCTGAAACCCCGGGGCATTGTCTGCTACCCGACTCGGCGTGGAAGATATTCCGTTTCTTGTAAGTGGGGGCACAAAAAAGGCCGGACGTCAGTCCAGCGGTTCTCATGCCGCAGTTATGATTTGACGCTGCAAAGATAGCAAAACTTTGCGGAACGCCAAAACTTTTCAGCACTTTTTTTGCATTCAGGGCGAAAATTCTGCGGCAAACCATAACAAAGCCCCCCATTTTTACTTGAAGTCCAGGCGCTGCCGGGCATACACCTCGGCAGGCTCCAGGCGCAGCTTCACATACGCACGATGGCGGCGGCGGTACGACTGCTCCTGAGCCTTCAGCAGCGTGCGGTAGGCTATCACGTAGCTGCGGGGACGGCTCAGCGCCTCACGCTCGCCCGTCAGGCGGTTCTCGCCGCTGACCACATACATCGGAA
>Ga0326511_10001982_pt1 | contig 16828 bp, 27 predicted proteins | sample 0_2496_0518_D_FD_203701 | JGI IMG/M metagenome (GOLD analysis project Ga0326511, IMG submission 203701) | Bovine rumen microbial communities from UC Davis, California, United States - 0_2496_0518 | ecosystem: Host-associated > Mammals > Digestive system > Stomach > Rumen | place: USA...
AATGTCTCGCAGCGCCTCAAAACTGTCCTCGTTGTAGATTCTGCCGAGGCTCACGGTGTAACTCCTTCCAGTATCGCGTTAGCGGCCCTCGGGTCGTAACCCTCCTCGAATCCCTCGTCAAATTGCAGGGCAAGCGCAGTCTGCGTGTGGGCGACCTTGTATTCCGAGGTGCATATGGTGTCGTGGTGCGCCCCCCCGTGTGCGACGAGCAGGATTCTCGTCATCTCGAATCCGTACTTCCTGCCGACGCCACCGCTATTCCAGCCGAACGAGAGCACCTTGCCGCCATGCTTGACGATGCGAGCCATCTCCTGCTTGTGCTTGGCCCAGAACGAGCCTTGCGTTGTCTCCATCGTGACCTCGCGTCCTACTCCGTGGTAGCACTCTGCGACCTGGCGAGAGCTGTATGGAGGGTCATAGAGCACGCCATCGACGCTCTCGTCGTCGAACTGCTTAAGGAAGTCCAGCGCGTCAAGATGGTAGTCGGCGTCGACATCTGGGTTGAGGTCGTTAGTGACATGAGCGATTCTGCACCCGCACGAGAACGGGTCAATCCAAAGGCCTTCGCCCATTTCCTGTTGGACGAAGGCCCCTATCGGCATTATCGAGAACGTGTTCTTGCTTGGCATTGCCCAAGCGCGCTCAATCCTGAGCGGCATAATTCCTCCAACTCGATATGCTTATGTACCTCACGCGCCCACCCGCCTAGCGAGACGGCGTACCGCGCGAGCGCTCATGCCGTAGTTCGCCGCCACGACCTCTGGCGGGCACCCGTCGCGCAGGACGCGCCTGACCTCCTTGACGTTCGCTGACGAGTACCCGCAGCAGCGAGGGTTGAAGGTCTTGATCTGGGCAACCTTGCCCATGGGACACCTCCCTATAACAGCGACGGCCCCGAAGGGCCGTCTGTCGGTTCTATTTGATTCGGGACTACTCCCACAGCTTGATTGACAACGTGCCGTCATCAAGGTCGATGCCGTGCTCCTTGAGCTTCTTCAACTGCTCGCGCATCTGCTCGTGCTCGTCAATGATGTCGGCAAGCGTCCAAACGTCACCGTCGTAGAAGCACTCGCGCTTGCCGTTTCGTGACAGGCCCATCTCGATGTTGCCGTTCTCGTCAAGCGAGAAGTCAACCGCCTCGATGCAGCCAGTCTTGTTCCAGTTGCCGAGCCATGTGCGGTGATGCTCGTAGACGTGTGCGTAGACGCCCCAGCGCGTGTCATCGTCAAATACCTCATGGTCATCCATGAGGTGCGTGTCCCATGAGCAGGTGCCCCACTCGTCGAGGACCATCTGGTAGAACGGGGACTCCTTGAACTCTTGGAAGGTGTACTCCTTAGACCAGTCAGTGAGCCTCTTGGGGTTGTAGCAGCCGTCGCGCAGGTTGGTGACCTGCGTTCGCTGCACGCAGACGGTAACGATGTCGTAGTAGCCGCTCGGTACAACGCGAAGCTGCATGTCAATGATGTCGCCCTCGTGGTACTCGCGGCTGCTCATCACCTTTGGCCCCAAGCGCTTGTACTCGATGATTCCATCGACCCTGCTTGCCGTCTCGTACATGAGACGCAGGTCGCGGATGTTCTTTGGGTCAGGTCTCGGCTCCACGTCAGTCACCGTCCCATACGCCGTCTGGGCGCATCCTCGCAAAGGCAAGGAGCTGCATCAGTGGCCGCTTCGCGTTGCCCTCGGTCGCGTCCCAGTAGTTGTCGCTCGTCTCGTCACCGAGGGCAGCGATTGCCTTCTCCAACACGGGAATGGACTCCGCGCCGGTCATGCCGTATATGGTGCGAATGCCATTCTCTCCGAGCACGTCATCTCGGTGGTAGAACTTGCCGTAGTTGTAGGTGGCGTTGAGCCACATTTCCGTGGTCCCGCCCACGGCATAGTTGCCGCCCCTCATGAAGTGCGGCTCACTGAGCTCGATGACCTTGTGGGTGACGAGGTCGTTGAGGGTGATGTCGTAGCTCACTCGGCATCACGCTCCGCGCGCAGCTCGTCAAGAACCTCGCGCCACGCCTTCTTGCGGCCACCGCGCATAGCCATGAGCACCGCTGCCTCGTCGATGATGTCCTGTGCGTGGCGCTCCATCCACTTGTCCATGAAGCCGTCGATGTACTTCTTCCAGTTGACCTTCGGATTGCCCTTGCGGTCGGTGCCGTAGGGGCTGTATCCGTAGTCGGCAGGCAGCGCGTCGGCGATGCCCTTCTTGACCACGGCGTCAATCACCTTGGCTACCTCGTCGCGGCCAATCTCGGCGACCTGCGCCTCGATGGGCGACGTGTCGAAGCTGAACGGAATAGTTACCTCATGGAACATGCCAGACCCTCCCTCGAATCTATGCGCTTCCTAGCCATGGCCTTGCGGATGCGCCACTCCTTCGTCCTGCCCTCGTGGTAGCCGATGCAGTAGCAGAGCACTGCGACGCCGATGACGAGCAGGTTCGCACATCCCGCGCTCATGCCACACCACACGCCCTCAGCGCCTCGTCTGCGGTATCGACGAGGACCTTGCGCGAGTAGCGGACGCAGAGCTTGCCGTCGTAGGTCTGCGACGGGAAGACCCAGCAGTCGCCGCTCCCGTTGTCGAACTGCACGATGGGCGTGCCCTCGCCGCGCTGCTCCCACTCGATGCCAGCGGCGTCGAGGGTTGCCTTGACGCGCTCCATCTCCATGTCCCCGCGCTTGCGGGCCTCAATGTCGATCATTCTGTCCCTCTTCCTCTCGCGCTCCTTAGATTGAGCGTCATCTGCCCAGTCGAGTGTTCGTTCCTGTACTCCCAATACATTCGCGTGTACTCGTATGAGTCTGCGAATATCCTCTCTGCCGCATTAACTAGGCTTGGTTCGTACTGCCTTGCGGTATCGAGCTCCCAGTCATGGCTCCTCCCGAACGGGCAACCAACACACCCCGTCCTCTTGAAGCCCCATAGCTCGTAGCAGTCGGAATGACGTATGCCGAACGCCCTCTCGTAGTCAGCCTTGTCGCGTTCGGAGAACCAAAGCAGCGGGCGGTACGTATCAACTCCACCCTCGTGTGCGGTAAAGCACTTGCCAATTGCCGCCCTTGCACCGCCCTCAGACTTCCTTATGCCGGTCAGCTCAAGGTCAACGCCAAACTCCTTGTTGGCGTTCTTGGCTACTTTCTTCTTTGTGAACTCACAGCACTTGTTGCTTATGCGGAACCACGGTGGATTGCTGGCGATGAACTCTTTCAGCAACTTGAACCTGTCGATGTCGAACCATCCTGGATCGTCAGTCCTTGTCCACTTGTTGCACCACCACTTGATTGCCGACGTCACCTCTGGGTACCTCTCAACCAGCACGTCAAATGGCTCGTCTTCCCACTGGAATCCGTGCCGCTGTAGCCGCTCCATATGTGCGCTCACATACTTCGACATGAACGGCTGACCAAACTCCTTGCAGCACGTGGGTATCGACTTGACAGGCTTGTACCTGACAATCTCGATGCCATACCTGTCTTCCAGATAGTCCAAATGCCGCCTTGTGGCTCGGTACTCGATCCCCGTGTCAAACCAGACGTAGGTCAGCTCGATTGGGGTGACCTTCCTCACATGCTCGCAGAGGTCGAGCATGCAATCAGAGTCGCCCCCCCCCGAAATCGACACCAAAGCGTGTTCGTGTTTATCGAACACCTGTTGGCACTTCATAATCGCATCGATGATGACGCCATTGCCGGACGCCATCGCCCTGTTGACGAAATCGTCCGTCATTCTTCCTCCAAGTAGTTTCTGCCGAAGATACGGATGAAGCTCTCGTGGTTGTCCCTCTTGCGCTCGCGCTCCTCCCACCTTCTCTGGCAGTCGGCCTTGAGCCACCTATCAAGCGTTCGGTCACCGCTGTGTACGCCATAACGGCCTTGGTGATGCTCGTGACACAACCAGACCGTGCAGCCCTCGCGGTCGCTTATGGGCCTGCGTGACGATGGGTAGATATGGTGTTGCTCCACGTTCGGGTTCCCGCACAGGAAGCATCCGTCGAACCTCTCTGGGTACAGGCTTGGCTTTTTCATCAGTACCCCGCCTGTGGCGTCGAGTACTCGCGCTGCAACTGGGAGTCAACCAGCTTCACTTGCAGCTTCGTGCTCAGAACCGCCTCTAGTGCCGCGCGTGTCATGACCTCCGCGACGAGCATCTTCTCCCTTGCCTCGGCCACTGGCTCGATGCCCTTGATGACCTGCGCTATGACCGTCGCTGGCATGCCCTGGTCTTTCAGCTCAAGGGTCTTGGTGGCCTTGAGGACGTAGTACTCGCGGTCTCTCTTGGCGTGCTCGATGCCGCACCTGCGGTACTCCTCGATGTGCCTGTCGAGACTCGACCTTAGCTGCTGCTCCTCCGTGTACAGGTCGTACTGAGGTGGTGTGTCGTATGCCTCGGACGGGAGGTAGTCGTACTGGGACATGCAATTCCTCCGAAAAGAAACGGGACGGGCCGTTGAGACCCGTCCCATGGAACCATCTGTGCTTGTGCCTCTAGCTCAGAGAGAGCATGTCGTAGTACTCCTTCTGGCCGTCAACGCCGCGAACCGGCACCCACTCGCCAATGAACTCGATGAGCTTCTGGTAGTTCTTGCGCTGGGTCTGGTGAATCTTGCGTCCCTCAAGGCCCATCTTCTTCGCATCGTTGTGGAGGCAGCGGAGGAACTTGCCGAAGTACGCCTTGTAGTCGTGGGCGCACTCTTCGACTACGCCGCCCTTCTCCCACTTGAGCTTGAGAAGGCTGGACACGCGAATACGAGCCGCCCGTTGGATGTTCGCGTCCTGCCAAGGCTCGACGAACTGGTCGTTCTTCAAGCTGTCCACGTCTGTGAGAATGCCTTCAACGGTCGTTGCAACCTTGCCGACCGTCGTCTCGACCTTGTCGATCTTGTCATGGTCCTTCTCGCGGTCGTCGGCGAGCTTTTGCAGAAGGCTGATGTTGGCACGCAGAACCATCTGCAACTCGTCGCTCTTGTCGTGCTCATCCTTGCTGTCATCGTCATCGGGGAACGGAATCATGAGCTCTGTCATTGTGATGCTCCTAATCAATTACTTTCTGTCCCTAATCATCTGTGCCATGTTCTGCGCGAATGCCGCCATGCTGGTTATGGCCTTCTCGAACTCCTCCTGAGTTGCCTTGTCGACGCGGTCGAACTGGTCGAACGCCCAGACCTTGCCGCCATACTGGCGAAGGTACGCATTCGTCGCAGAGGTCAGGGCCTCGATGTCGCGCTGTGCGCTGTCGGTGCGGCCTTTCTCGCCGAGAAGCTCGTTGGCCTGCTCTAGCTGACGGTCCAGCTCCTGTTTCTTGCGCCACATCTCCTGATACTCGCGGTTGAGCCGCTCGTTGTCCTGACGGAGCGAGTCGTAGTCCTTTGGCTTCACCTCGCGCACGACCTCGCGCACCTCCGGCTTGGGCTTCTCGATGCTTTCCAACTTGCGCTTGAGCACGACGACCTCAGTCTCGGCGTCTTCCTGCGCCTGCCATGCGTCGGCAAGGTCCTGCTGTGCAGCATCAAGCTCCTGCCTTGCTTGGTTGCGCTCGCGCTCCGCCTGCTCCTTCGCTGCCTTGATGCGCTGGTACGCCTTATTGGTGGACAGTCTGCCCTCGTCCCAGTCGGCGAAGTCGGCGGGGTCCAGCAGGTCGCGATTGTCGGCGATGGCTTGTGCCTTACGCAGCTGCGTTGCGGACGTGCCGAGCTGGGCGGCAACTATCACGTCGGTTCTACCCTCGCGCAAATTTGCGCTAGGGTTGATTGCCTTGCCTACCAGCATCCGCCCCTTGGCGTTGATGCTCTCGATGCGCTCTAGCCTGCGGGCATACTCAAGTCGCTCCGTCCACGTGAACTCCTTGCGCAGCTCGTTCTCCGTTATCTCAATGCGAAGCTCGTGCTCGGCATCGCGGGTGTCCATCATGCGGACTTCGATTTGCGGCCAGCCGAGAGACTTGCACGCCCTCAAGCGGCGCTCACCAGCGAGAAGCACGTACTCCTTGTTGACCACGGGCGGATTGATAAGGCCGTTCTCCTTGATGTCTTCGGCCAACTCCTGGATGTCGCCGAAGTCCTTGCGGATGCGGTCGCCGACCACGATCTTGTCAATGTCAATCAGCATTGTTCGCCTCGCCTCCCTGCTGGTACTTCTCCTGCATTGCTGCGCTATACAGGCGCAGTGTCCTCTCCCACGGGGCCGTGCTCTTGACGGTCTTACCGTCAACGAAGCTGTCGTAGCCGTAGGTGAAGACGCCAAACGTCCAGTTCTTATCGACGGTCACGCGCTGCTGTCTTGCCTGAGACACCTTGCGAAGCATGCTCCCCTGGATGAAGCCGATGGTTCGATTCGTTGGCGATACCTCTAGGAAGTCTTCGACGTACTCGTTGAGCATGTATGCGTCATGCAGCTCATGGATGCACCAGATAGCAAGCCCGATGGTCAGCGGGTTCGCGCCAACGGCATTGTTTATCTTCCTTGCTTGGGTGGTAATCTCCACGAGCAATGGTGCGTGTTCGCGCGCGTAGTTCACGACCTCGATGCGAGTGGGTGCCACGCTTATCGTCTTGCCGTCTTCCTTGTAATACTTGTAGATACCCTTGAGCGCACTGGACATGGCGGTGCCGCGCTCCAAGCAGATGATCGACTTGGAGAGCGCCGCGACGGCGTTTGAGTTCTTGGTCTTGATGAATTGACCAGCAGAACGAGCCAGCGTGTTGTCGATGTAGTCGAAGAGTTCCGCTGCGCTGCCACCGCCGAACTCGACCTTCATTGGGATTGGCACCCCGCTCTTGATTACACCGCGCAGCCTGTGCTGTCCGTCAACGACCTTGCCATCACTTGACACCTGAATCGTTTTGCTCGCCTGCGGGTTCCACTTGCCGCTCGCCATGTCTCGTGCGTACTGATCGACTCTACCTGGCTGGATGTTCCTCTGCTTCTCGTAGTTGACGCCGAGAAGGCGCTTGGCGACGTCAGGCGTCACCAAGACCCATTCGAGCCTGTAGTCCGAGCTTTGGCTGTCGATGATTGGCAGGTCAAGTTGCTCAAATATGTCTTGCTTGTCGAGCGGCTGCATGGCGTAGTTAGCCATGAAACCACCTCCATTCGTGGTATGATTCCTCTTGCTGAGGAAGCGGCTCGGGTTCGGTGACCCAAGCCGCTTTTCCTTTTTCCTGTCTTACATGGGCTCCAACTCGTATCGAGACCAGTCAATCGTGTCCAAGTAGCTCGCGGGCTGCGACTGCTCGTTGAGGTAGCTCTCGAAGTGCCCCGGCCTGAACAGCGTCTCTGGCCTCAAGAACTTGTCCTGCTCGGTGCCGAGCCATTGGGAAACCTTGACGTCGATCACGTGCTTGAAGTCATCGAGCGTGTAGCCATCGGCGAACCTGGCCCGAATCAGCCTTCGCGTTGACTCGGTCTTCGCCCGATACCGCTTGCCCGTCTTCTCGTTGAGGTAGTCGATAACAGCGTCGTAGGGCACGTCGTCGGGCTTGCCCGACAAAGAATCTGTGTTTCCAACTGTGTTATTAACTGTATGTATATAGTCATTTCCCCTGTGGGGGAATTCCATTTCCCCTGTGGGGGAAATGCATCTCCCCTGTGGGGGAGATGGGTGCAGTATCGCGTGCCCCTTGTCGCTGAGCGTGTACCAGAGCGTCCTGTCCCACTTGTCCTTGTTGTAGTTGCCAGCTATGACGTAGTCGTGCTCCCTCAACGCCGTCAGGGCCTTTTCGACCTGCTTCGCCGTCAGATACGGGAAGAGGTCAGACCACGCCTTGACCGTGTTGTACGTCCAATAGCGACCGTCCATGCAGTTGCGCCCGTTCGCCGCGTTCTGCTCAACCCAAAACCCTATGGCATTGAACAGGATTGCGGGGGCTAGGCCGATGTCCGTGGCAACCTCGACGCTGAAGCTGTGGTTCACTTACTACTCCTCGTAGGTGGGCTCTTGCGCCTTGGCGAGCCAAGACTTGGCGAGGCCGATTGCGACGTCCATCTGGGCGGCGGTGATGTCCGTGCCCATCTGGTAGCCAGCGTCGGCGAGGGCCTTGGACTTGAGCACCGCCAGAGCGACCTCGCCGCTGTCCTTGTCGCGCAGAGAGGCCAATTCCGCCACGATTCCGTTGAACTCGTCCTGAGACTCCTTGGAGGGCAGAACGGGGTCTGAAATCGGCTCCTGTTGGCTCTCAGAGGCATCCGCATGGGTGTCGGACACGACCTCGGCGTGGACCTCGGTTACGTCGGGTGCCGCCCCCATCTCCTCGCTGATGTACATGCCTTGGAAGTCTGACGGGAACGCGAGCCGCAGGGCAACCGCGCGGGCGCACTTGTCGATCATCGTGCCCGGCATCGTCTTCCAGACGCTCTGGTTCTTGTTGTACTCGTCCAGCGACACCTCGGCGTAGGAGTCGGTGCGGTCGCTGCGGTGGACTCGCGCCCATCCGCCGATGAGCACCTCGCCAGCCGCCTTGTAGGTCGCTGTGCCCTCGCGCTTCCGCACCTCGCCGTTGCGGTCGAGGTACACGATGCCGTGCTCCATGCCCTTGTAGGAGGGATGGGCGTTTGCGCGGCGCTCGAAGACCACCTCTGCGGTAATCATCGACGCGGGACCGCTGCCGTACTTCACGAGGAACGCCTCACGCTTGAATGGGTTGAGCTTCTGGGAGCGGCAAAGCTCCATGAAGAAGACCACCTCCTGCGGGGTGGCCTTGTCGCAGATGTACTGGTAGACGTCCTGCTGGCTAATCTGGATAGCGTCGCCAGCCTCGTCGGTGAACTGGATGACCTGGTTCTGCGCCGGTGCGAGCACAATGCCCGTTGGCGCCTGCTTGAAGTTACTCATGGTATGTCGATAGCCTTTCCTTGGCGTCGGCCTTGTCGATTGCCCACTTGCGGACGATGATGTCGTGCGCCTTGCCGCGCTCTAGCCCCATCACGCAGTCGATCTGGCTCGGTGCGAGGCACGCCTGCCTGTCGGTGAAGTAGGCCATCACCTCCGACGTGAGCGATATGTCCTTCTGCGTCAGTGCCATCAGCGCACCTCCGACACCCTCAGACCGCCGTCCCTAAGCTGCGTGGTCGTGTACTCGGCCAGAAGGTCGGGCTGCTCCTCGGCGAACCTCTTCCTGTCGAACTGCGACGCGGAGGACTTCACCCACGTGACCCTGTAGACGTCTGACTGGGCACCCTTGCCGCTGCCGACGATGGCCCTGAGGTCGTTGGCGAGACGCTTGGCCTGCTCCGCGTACTTCCTCTCGCAGGCCTTCGCCTCCTGGTAGTCGTGGACCAGCGTGTCGAAGTGCGCCATGTTCTCCGGTGTCGCGTACTCGGTGGAGCCGATGCCGAACATGTCGAGCAGGGCGCCAGCCTCCGAAGGGGTGCCGACAATCTGGGGCAGCGCGTCCTTCTCGACGCACTCCTTCCAGAACGAGTCAACCGCCCCGTTGACGAGTCGGACGTCCTCCTCGTCCCTATCGACGCGGTGCTCGACGTAGTGCTGGCCCCCTATGAGGGCCGCGACGTAGGCGAACGACCATCCAGTGACCGAGAGGTAGTGCGTGACCTGCGTCATGTAGTAGTCGGGGACCCCGTCAGCCCAGTCGCCCTCGCGGTTCTTGCCGACCGTCTTGATCTCAAGCACGCCCCAGTCGCCGTTCGCGTCCCTGACCATCCCGTCGAGGTTGGCGTGCGCCCACGGCCTCTCCTTGGAGACGAACGTGGCGTTGCCCTCGCTGACGATGAACTCTGGGTGCATCTCGGCGAACTTGTCGCGGATGATGGACTCTAGGCGGTTGCCCCACTCGACGGCCTCCTTGTCGGAGAGGTCCGCTGGCTGCTTGCGCCCCGTCTTCTCCATCCACACCTCGACGGGTGACCTGTAGGCGCTGATGCCCATGATTGCCGCCACGTCGGAGCCACCGACGCCCTTGGTTCGGAAGCCAAGCCAGTCGTCGTCGGACTCCATCTTGTAGGCGGCGAAGCACTCAGGCTCGGTCCAGTCGGGCAGGGCGTACCCGTCCAAGCGCATCACAGCTCGCCCCTGTCCACGAGGTTGCGGATGGTCTGCCGCGTGCGCTCGTATTCGTTGAGCCTCTTGTCGAGCCTCTCGATGTCATCGCCGATTATGCGAGACATCTCTGAGATTCGGTCGGACACGGTGCCAACCTGTTCGGGCTCCGTGCTGCGGGCGTCGTACTCCTCGATGTCCTCCATGACGCCATCCAGCTCAAGGGCGTCTGCGGTGGCGTTGAGCATGTCCGCGACGAGGCGGCACTCCTTGGCGTCGGTGAGGTAGTCAGCTAGGAACCCGATGACGGGCTCCCACGAGTCGATGCGGACGCGGTTCCTGCCGACCTTGCGCAGGGCGCAGGCCATGATGCCAAACAGCGGGTCGTACTCGTCCCCGTGCTTGGCCTTGGTCACGGTCTTGGAGCCGTCATCGAAGAAGACGACCGTCGCGGGGTCGTTGATGATGACCTTGGTGGGCTTGGCGCCGTTGCCGCCGCCCACGAAGCCAGCCTCCTTCGCCCACGCGAACAGGGCGTCGAAGAAGCTGCCGTCGATGTCTTTCGTGGTGGTGGCGCTGAGCGTCGTCTCGACGCCAGACGAGCATGTGTACACGTTGACGTCTGCGTAGTCGAACAGACTATAAATCGGCCTATGCCTGATTGCCACGGAATCAATCGGCTCGTTTGGCTTTGGAAGACTCAACTTACTCCTCCTTCCCCCATGCTGGCTGTCCCCAGCACAGGTGCATGAACGCGAGCAGCGTGAGCCGCAGCCAGTCGTGCTCGGTGTCCTTGAGCATCTGCTCAAGCCTCTCGCGCACCTCGTCGCTGAGCTCGTACCGCTCCACCACGGCGTCTAGGCCGTGGAGCTTCAGGAACGTGGACTTCTGCATCCACACGTCCATGCGGTTAATTGACTTGCCGGTGTTGTTGACGAACAGCAGACCGCCGTCCTGCTTTGCGTTCTCGTTCTCGATCACGGTCTGCTGCTTGAAGTTGTCGAGCATGCCCTCGCTCGGGTAGCTCTTGCAGTGTTTGGACTCGCCTGTGAGCACGAGGCCGTCCACGACGATGCGCAGGTCGCCCATGTCCCTGTTGCCATGGAGCGCCACGCGCTCGCACACGACCTCGCCAGCCCAGTCGTTGATGACGTTCCTGATGCTGGACTCCTGGCGGGTGCCGATGTCCTTGGGCCGCGTCTTCACTCCGCGCCTCCCTCTACGACCCTCAGTCTGTCCGCGTGGACGCCGAACCTGTTGGGGTCGCTCGCTCTCAGGCCCAGCTTCCTCGCCCTCGCGGATATGGATCCCGCGTTCGGGTGGCGCGGGAAGAACTTCATAAGCGCGGTCGGTCCGTGCCTCTCGTAGTTGAGTCGGAGGAACTCGTCCTCCTCCTCGGTCCACGGGTTCCAGCCGCGCGACACGCCGTTCTCCTTGCAGACCCTCAACACGACCTTCCTGCCGACGCCGAACCTCGCGCCTATCTGCTGGGCGGTGAGGTCGGTGGTCTCGCGCAGGCGCAGGATGGCATCGACCTGCCTCCTGGTCAGCTTGCGATGGCTCATGGCATGGCCTCCTCCATGAAGGCCGTCTGCTCGCGCCAGCTCTCGCGCCACGCCCTCGTGTCCTGCGTGTCCAGCATCCCCGCCACCGCGAAGGCGGCGAGCAGCAGTATCAGGACGATGCAGCCGTATGGCGTCCCATCCATGCCGAGAAGTCCGACTCGGTTATCCTCATGCCGCGAGCCGACCCGTTCGGGAACGTCGCGCTGAGCCTCCCGTCCCTGACGGCGCGGTAGATGCTCTGCCTGTTCACGCCTGTGAGGGACTCTAGCTCCACGGCTGTATAGGAGCGCTCTAAGCGAGGGGATCGGGACTCGGTCTGGCTCGCCTTGACATACAGGACGCCGTTGATGGTGAGTGACTCCGGCATCTGCGTATCCATTCATGTTTCACCCCATTCCTCATGCGTATTGGTGCTCTGTTAAAATGGGGAACCGTCTCGGCCTTCGGAAGTTGAGACGGTTCTGAGAGGGGCCTCCCAGTTGGCGCTGGAAGGCCCCCGCAACTTCTCTCTCACACCACATTGCATAGCGTCTCCCAGAGGTCAGCCGCACGCCCAATGGCGCGAAGCCCCCTTAATGACGCCAAACCCCTTGCGTGGTGTCAGTGCATTCATTCCAGACAACGTGCCTGTTGTGGTTCCGTGTCTCTCGGTGCCACGTCGGGGACGAATCCCCCTAGCATGCCCTTGCACCTGCCGTCTGTGTCGCAGGCCTTCTTCCCCGTATGGAGGCGGGGACCACATGCGTCGCTTGGCAACTGTCCTTGCGTCGTGGCACGCGGATGCGTGGTAAGCGCTCGGGCGCGGCGTCTGTGGTGCTGGGCTTCCCCAGCGGTGGACTCACTCGAATCAGGTCGCGGCTAGACATGTGGTGCTGCGCGATGAAAGGAGAGGAGGTGAAGACATCGACCTTGCGACTGCGTCGGACGGAGTTGAGTGGAAATCCGTGCAGAAGCCGAGTGAGCCCATCGCAAAGGAAGCCCCTCCCCCTCGTGACCACGACTGGACTCCATGCAGACCCGCACTTCTTTTTTCTCGCGCGTTCGTTTCCTGCTCCGCCGGAGCGTTTGCATCGAGTGCTCGTCCCCAGTCGGGGTCACGAGAGGGAGGGTGATTCGCTAGGAGGCTGCGTAGATGGCGTTGCCAAGCTCATCGGTGGACATTCCGAGCCACTTGGCGAGCCTGATGGCCTCAGGAAGGAGAAGGTGGTTCTTGCCGGAGAGCTTGTTGTAAAGACTTCCACGACTCATCCCGAAGGAGTCAGCAAGTGATTCCATGGTCGTGCCATCCTGCTCAAGTCGCTCCTTGACCATGTCGATAATGCTGTTCAAGTCTCTCACCCCTCTAGGTGTACAAAACTTTGTATGGTTAAATAATTGCACATCAGGTCTAGGTATGCAATCATTTGTATGTACAAATTTTTGGACGCTATGGAGGCCTGAGATGACGTACGGCGAAGTGCTTTCGTTCTATCTCGAAGAGCTCGATGTGTCCCAGAATGAGCTTGCTCGTAGGTTGAAGACGAACCCTTCTACGATCAACGCGCTAGTCAAGGGTCGTGCGAGAAACCCGACGTTAAAGATGGCGCGTGATATAGCCGCCGCTCTTGGAGTGTCGCTTCAAGAGATGGTGGACAAGATGGATATGCTCGGTAATGATAGCCAGTCCACACAATAACAGGCATGTCAGCTCAAAAAGCATCGAGCCCCCGTTGCAGCGAGGGCTCGAAGGGGGCTACACCACCACTGGACGAAGGGCGGGTGGCAAGCTATGGCAAAGCGTAGCAAAAGAAGGGACTCTTGGGGGTCCATAACGGAAGTCGAGCGCGGCAAGAGGTATGTGATTCGGTACTGGGCCTCAACGGACGAGAGGGGCTACAGGAGGCATTGCGTGACCGTGAGGGGCACCAGGGCCGACGCCGAGCGCAAGAGGGCGGAGCTGATGCTCGACCACTCGAAGGACGCGCCGTGTCCCACCGTTGGCACGGTATGGCGCGGATACGCCCTGCCCGACATGGAGCTCATGGTGGAGAGCGGCGATCTGTCGAGGACGACGCTCGACCAGTACAAGAGGTGGTGGAAGAAGCACGTCGATCCGAGGTGGGGCTGCGTCCCGTGCGATGACGTAAGGCCGCTCGCCGTGCAGCAATGGGTGTCCCAGCTCGGATACAGCCAAGCGACCAACGCGATGCCGATACTCAAGAAGGTGATGGGGTACGCGGTGCGCTACGAGTTCGCGGTGACGAATCCCATGAACGAGAAGTACGTCATGCCGTCCAGGACAACCGTCTCGAAGAGGGACGCGGGGACGTGGAGACTGGCCGACCTCGGGCGTGTGTGGGGCAGGCTGTACGGGACATGGATGGAGCCAGCGTTCATCATCGCGGCGTTCGGCGGCGTCCGCGTGGGCGAGTCCCTTGGGCCTCTGGCTGGCGAGGTCGAGCACCGCGTAATCGACGGAGTTGACGTCGCGCTCGTGCCAATACGAAGGCAGGTCGAACATCATGGGAAGGTGGAGGAGCGCCTAAAGAACAGGCAGAGTTCAAGAACCGTAGCCATAGCTGGGAGTGCCGCTGTTAGGTTGTGTGATATAGCGATGTCTAAAAATGCCGAGTCGTTCCTCACAGATGACGGATTCGGCGGACACGTGACGCAGGAGAGGTACACGGCGAACTGGCGCAAGCTCGGTATCGGTCACCCATTCCGTAACCTGCGCAACTCATACCAGACTTGGATGAGGTGGGAAGTTGGCATGAAGCCGTACTACATAGAGGTGGTCATGGGGCATCAGGTCGATGGCGTGACGGGCGAGCACTACGACCGCCCGTCACCTGACCAGATAGCAGAAGCCGTCGCTAAGGCGTGGAGGGACTACATCGACGGCGGTGGCGTTGACCCACTCGCCTGATTGTTGCGCTTATTGCACATTGTTGTTTGACGCGAGTAACTGCAAGACACACTAGGCAAAATAGGGAAACAAATCGTGGGTACTAGGCCATCTACCTGCGTTTTTGTAAAAACAGGCTTATCGGCCCACTTCGCACCTTTCTTTTCCCTCGTTTCACTGGAAGAGTTTCCGCAGGTAGTTGTTGTGTCTCGTGACACACGTGTCCCTGGTTTCGCCCATTTGGGAAAAGTTAGGGAAATGCTTTTGATTCAATATTTTATATGTACCGACATAGAAAAAGGGCCCCTCCCCCACGTCTGGGGAAGGGGCCTCGGCGCTCCCATGGGTATCGGCCATAAGTAGGCCTGCTACAAGCGCGCCTGCGGGGGATATGCCCCCGCCTCTTGTCAGACCGTTTCGGGCCGTCACCGCCGCTTGACCTTCCCGCCTATCCGCCCCGTGCGCGCGGAGCGGAAGACCCCAGTGGTTCGTGTCGGCGGGCGGGTACCTTTGTGCTCTGAGCAGGGAGATTATAGCAGAAAGCCCCACCCGACGCATCAGGTGGGGCCACCGCTCAGCCGAAGCCTTCGCGGGCGATTCTGTCGGCTGGCACGGCCCAACTCCCCTACGGGCTAACCAGACCACGCAATGTCTGCGAGTGCGGAATCGAACCGCACGTGCCAGCTTATGACCTCCCCGCCTATATTAGCGCTCTTTTCTAGCTACCACGAAGGTCACCTGCTCGACGTGAAGGCAGTTCTTGCAGATTGCGTCGCAGACCCTTACACCGTGGTTCGTCGCGCACGAGTACGGGAGCAGGTACATGGGCTCCCCGCACTTGGGGCACCTGTCCTGCGTCTCTATGGGGTCCACTAGAACATCGCCCCCGAGAGGAGCATGGCGCAGAAGGCGACGACCCACTTGGCGGTTGCGAAGATGCCGATGCACGCGAGGAGCAGGGTGACGCCGAGCGCTACGTCCGCCTGACGCTCGCTGATGCGGCGCCTGCGCATGCGGCTCATCGCGCGTTCTCCAACATCCCGAGGGCGATGTAGCGACGCTTGCCGCTGCTTGCGCCGATGTAGCTGCCCCAGCAGTAGCCATCGTCACCCAGCACCACGGAGTCGATCTCCACCTTGTCACCCTTGGCGTACCTGACTTCCTTGCCGCCGCTCATGATGACCTTGCCGGTCTTGGTGGAAGGGGCGTCCCGCACGCGGAGGAAGTCGCTGCGAACCGTCACTGTCTTTACCATGTCGAATCCCTCCGTATCGTCGGTGGCGCCCATGAGGGCGTTCACCTCTCTGGCAAGTCTTGAGAACTGGTTTGTCAGCCAAGGGCCGGGGCAGTCGGTGTCCTGGAACCACTTGTGCTTGGTGAGGAGCATGTAGCCCTTCGGGAGCCGTGAGTAGTCGGCGCTGCCGCAGTAGTAGGCTCCCTTGTAGCCGTATCGCTTGCAGACGTCTGCGCACAGCCTGACGAGGCTGTCCCAGCATGCGTCGGTCAGCGAGCCGTCGTTGAGGTTGGCGCACTCGAACGTGACGGCGCGGCAGTCGTTGCGCCAGCTGCCGCTGGTCCATGCACGGTCCTCCTCCTCGACGTAGACGCCGATCCGCCCGTCGCTGCCGATGCCGTAGTTGGAGCTGGCTCGGCGCGACGAGGGCCTGAACACGGAGGCGCATGCCTCGACGCTGAGGTTGCCGTCCATGTAGTGCGGCGTGAGCGTGTCGATTCGGTAGCCGTTGCGGCTGCTGTGGTTCGGGCTGATGCTCACGTAGGTCGCAAGGCTGCTGTGGCTCATCGCGCGTTCTCCAAGATGCCGAGTGCGATGTAGCGGTCCTTGCCGCTGGATGCCCCGATGTAGTGGCCCCATGCGTATCCGTCATCGCCGATGACAACGGAGTCGATGGTCACGGACTCTCCCTTGCTGTATCGGACTTCCTTGCCGCCGCTCATGATGACCTTGCCGGTCTTGGTGCTCGGGGCGTCGCGGACTCGAAGGAAGTCGGACCTGACGGTGACCCGCTTCTTGACGCCGAAGCCGTCATCCTTCGTGGTGTCTGCGGGGACGGTGTTCATCGGCCATCCGCCGCCCACGAAGCCCGCGCCAGTGGGCAGCAGGCGCTCTGCCACTCCCCTGCTCGGGGTGCTGTCGATGATGTACGGGGTGGAGCCAGAGCGGCTCACGATGCCGACGTGGCCCGTGTTCCTGCGTGATGTGCCGAAGAACACGAGGTCACCGGGCTTGAGCTTGGACTTGTCGGTGGTCCAGTGGCCGCTGCGGTAGACCCAGTCGGACTGGCTACCGTCCCCATTTTGATGACCCTGCCACCTCGGGATTGTCAGCCCCGCGGCCTTGTAGGCGCAGGTCGTGAGGAACGAGCAG
>Ga0326511_10001983_pt1 | contig 16825 bp, 19 predicted proteins | sample 0_2496_0518_D_FD_203701 | JGI IMG/M metagenome (GOLD analysis project Ga0326511, IMG submission 203701) | Bovine rumen microbial communities from UC Davis, California, United States - 0_2496_0518 | ecosystem: Host-associated > Mammals > Digestive system > Stomach > Rumen | place: USA...
TTGCGCCATCCATACACTTTTTTCTACTTTCGTCACCCTCACGCTCAGCCTTGTTTCATGCTCACGTTGTGGTGTGTATGGCTTTAGGGGTTCCCAGCAATTCAATGTGTAGTTTTTCGTGCAGATTGCTCTACACGCGAGCTGTTTGTTGCGTAACTGTAATGTTAGCCTACTGCGTAACCTACGCAACATTTAACTCTGTTAGTTTGTGATGCCGGCGCTGGAAATACATTGAACGCAGCGTTTCATAATTGAGACTGACCGTTCTTGTCTGCAGCCAACCTTCCGGCAGCCAGCGGACCAGCTCCTTCCAGTAGCGTTTGTTTTTTGTTTCAAGATATTTCTGACGGAGATTTTCCAGAAAATTCAGAAAAATCTCTGTTTCGATACCAACGCAGGCGTCGTCCGTTTCGAGCGCTCCGTCGTAGTCGTCCAATTCAAAACAAGATTTTGTGATCGGCGTGGACGCCAGCTTGTGCATCTTGCTGGTGGAGTTGGCGACGGTAGCAACCTTGTATGTGTCATACTGAGACCACCAGTATTCCGGCGCGGTGATATCGACCCATACCTGAATCTGCCGCATAAATTTTCTGTCCGGAGAACCGGCTTTAATAAGACGCTGCGCAAGATCGATATCGTTTTCGCCGATAATGTATTTGCCAAAATCCCCGTAGTGGCTGTCAGATTTTGCCCAGGAGGCCAATGCGTTACGCATTCCTCTGACGGCAGGCTCAAATCCTTCCACTTTCGTATGTTCAAATTTCAATGTTGAATAACCCCTTCTTTCTTCTAAGCATAATAAACGGCGTAATTACCGGTGATGGTATAGGCTTCCGCGTTGGTATAAACCCATACGTCCACCACGCCCCAGCTGCATCCGCAATCCATGACGGTGTAGGTGCCGAGACCTTCGATATAAATTTTGTCTCCATAACTGATGCCGAGCGACTGACGCTGGGAATTGTTGAGCGCGCAGTACCCGGGACGGACGCCGTAGCCGGAAGCGGTTGCAGACCCCTCCTGGAAACCTTCCTCCGCCGTGTAGCCGGTGATATACATGGTGCCGATAAAACCGCTGTTTGATGATCGGCTTTCTTCTGTGATTTGAACCGGCTCTGTCGCAGGTTCCGTGACAGTCGCGGGTTCTTCTGTCTGCAGTTCCGTGTCAGGTTCCGGTGTTTCTGTGTGTGGTTCCGTGACGGGCGTTTCCTCCCCGGTTATCTCCGTTTCTTCCGTAGTGTGTTCCGTGGATAGAAATTCCACCTTCGGTCTTGACGTTGCGACGACACCTTTATTCCACGGAGTCGCCGGGTTGATATACAGGTCAAAAACCTGTTCTGTTGTTGACGGCAGCTGCGCCAGCGCTTTCTCGTTGACGTGCCGGACAAGCAGGAGAAACGATAAGATCAGGCTTGCCAGCGACAGCGCGATTGCCGCGATACGAATTTTATTATTCATAAGGTTCTCCTTTCTGTTTGTTTAATACAGATGACTGTAGCTCGTCATGGTAAAGTATTTACCTTTTTTGGTGTAGCCTTTGCAGAGGATCACGTCGTCCTCTTTGACGGGCTCCATCTCGTATAAGTTGTTGAAAATGGTAAAGCAGGATTCGATTCCGCTGCCGATAGATTGTGTGTAGACGTTGTACCCGAACACCGCGTTGTCCCGTTTGCGGCGGGCCGGGAACACTTTTTTGACCAGCAATTTCGGACGGTCTTCCTCTTTACCGGATACATAGCCGGCGTAACCCATGACCTCCGTGAAGTTGCGGACCTTTAGCAGGTCGCTGAGATCGTTCAGGCCGAGGGACAGGATCAGTTCTTCCGTATCATGGAGGATTGCCGTCATGTCGGTGATGGTGTAGCTCTTCGCTTCACCGCCTGACTTTGTGGTGCTGACGGAGTAAGTGCGGATGATTTCTCCGAGAGGCGTGTCGTCCACTTTCTCCTTCGCGATCTTCTTCGCCTCGCCGCATTTGAAGGTGTTGTAGAAGATTTCCGCGATGCGGAAGAGTTCACGCTGGTTGCCAAAATCGGAGAAGAAGTCGATCTTGATGAGGATGTCCAGTTGACGTACGTCAAGTGAAGTCTTTTCGTTAAGATCCGTCAGCAGGTCAATAAAGCTGTCGTAGTGCTTTTGCTGAGACAGAGAATAGAGCTCCTCGCCGACTTTTTCGCCGATATACTTGACAGACGACAAACCTTTTGCAATGATATTCTTTTCTTTGTCAAAGAAGAAGTTGCTGCGGGAGACTCCCCATTTGGGGAGGGTAACTTTGATGCCGCGTTTTCCGGCAAGCTCCGTGCCGACTTTAATATCGTCTTCGTTGGCGGCGTTGTTCAGATACGACGTGATAAATTCAATTGGATAATAATGTTTGAAATATCCGTAGTAATAACCGAGCAGACAGTAACTGACGCTGTGACTGTAGTTGAACATATACGCCGACGCATCCTCAATCACTTTCAGATACTCCTTCAGTTCCCTTTCCGCTTCTTCTCTCGGTTTGTCGGAGCGGGAGCAGTAGCCGTTGACGATCTGCGGCATCATGGATTCCAGTACGTCCATCTTCTTTTTGGCAATACCGCGTCGTACCGTGTCCGCTTCACTGCCGGACAGGCCGCACATTTCCATCAGGAATTTTGCGACATCTTCTTGATAAACCAAATCCAATTTGTTACTTACGTTTGATTTCTGGAGTTAATGCAGAATCCAAATCCACACCACGACAAATTCTCGCTCGAAGTGTTGAATAATCTATGCCAATGATCCTCGCCCATTCTGCCATTGTATGTTCCTCGCCGTTATGACGTATAATCTTGTTACTTTTTTGATTATTGCATTGTTCGATATGATTCGCCCATCGACAGTTTTCCGGGCAATAATCTTTTGTATTATCGATACGATCCAAAGTACATTCCTGTGCGGAGGCATTTTCATCATAACCAGCAGCAATCGACCATCGATAAAACGACATGTAATCGTTTTTCCACTCGTCACACATCATGATGCCTTTTGCCCCGTAGTACTTGTAGTTGTCTGTTTTTGGATTATAACAGCGACTCTTGATTCCGGCCCAAACACGATACAATCTTGTTTTTGATAAACCGTGAGTCTTCATCATTGCAGAAACCATCTCGCTATGAAGACATCCACATGATTTTGTGTCGCCGGTTCTTAAATATGAAGTAGGGACTTCGATTGTATTGCCACAATCGCATCTGCATTCCCATACTGTACTTTTATATTTTTCAGACCTAACTCTTTTTACTGCTGTCAATCTTCCAAATTTTTGTCCTGTTAAATCGAGTAATGTTATCACCTCCTTTATTTTTTTTGTTCAAATCAAACGTAAGCCGGTTTCCCGGTCATTATCTTTCGATAATGTGCAGACTATATCTTCATCCGCTTTGGATGCCGACCGCTTCGGGTCGCTTGACCCTACTCCCATTAGGGATAGTCGTTGAACGTTCCGCTGTTCGCGGCTTCGCTGCTGATTGCCCAATCCATATAATTTTCGACATTCGCAATTCAGCATATTTCATCTGTCCGCTGTAGTTTATATGGCTCTAAGGGTTTTCCAGCAATTCGATCGGTTGCAATCATTCCTTTCGGAACGACGGGGCTATGCGACTAACCCAAGATTCTTTTCAAGAAGTTTGTCGATTTCCTTTGTTGGATTGTGGTGTATTTTCCGTTGAAGTAAGTCGTTTCTGTAAGATGTGCCGGACGGTCTGATACAGGCCGTTACCAGCGACATATCGAAGATACTGCGTGGGCGGAACGTCTTCAGACTTTGCGCGGCAAAAGACGATTCAAACTGGAAAATGGCCGACTGATCCCGGTCAATATCGTCCCAGACTTCTTCGTCGTCAAAATCAATCTCATAGGTTTTCGGGTACGGAATGCCGATATAGCGGCATGTGTCACGAATTACCTTGACAGATTTCAGAATCAGCATGTCGTACTTGATAAGACCGGCGAGATGCGCGTTATCCATATCAAGCATCAGACACTTTTCGCCGTCTTTATCGAACGAACCGTATTCGTCCGAAAGAATGACGGGGCTGATAATAATGCCCGCCGGGTGAACCGACTGCGAAACCTTGACGTCACGCAGACCTTCAAAGAAATAAAAAATTTCTTTATATTTCTTTTTCGTTTCTTCCGGTAACTCCGCAAATTCTTTCTTAATTCTGGCAATATTATCGTAACAATAAGGATTATCTTTCCCTTTATCGTCCTTCTTTCTGCCGTGTTCTGTATTCCACCGGAACATGAGAGCGCGTCCGACTTCATCTATAACGCTTTTTTCGACAAGCGTTCCGAAAGACGCAACTCTTGCGGTATAATCCGCGCCGAATTTCTGTATGATGTGTTGGAAAATGGCCGGTCTGTCTGTATCGACAACGTCAGTATCGATGTCGCCCGGTTCAATTCTGGTCTCATTTGCGAAGCGGGAAAACAGAGTCCCCCACGTTTCCGGGTTCATATCAATAATGTCTGTGATGTATGCGACTCTTGAACCGCCGACGGATCCTCTCGCCGTACCGACCGCCATTCCGCTGTCGCGGCACCATGAAATAATCTCAGACATACTGAGCATAAACCCTGTCATTTCCAGTTTTCTCAATACGCGGAGTTCTTCTTTGATGGATTCACGGAACGCCTGTTCTTGTGACGCCGGAATGATTCCTTTCGATAATTTATCGTTGAATTTTGTTTCAACCAGCTCGCAGAACCTTCTGTCGTCCTCCTCCCGTGAACCGTACAAAATCGGATATTTGATAGAAGTGTCGAGCTCGATATCTTCCGTTAAATCGCACAGGCAGTTGGTGTTTTCGATTGCCTGCAAGAAAACCTCTTCCGGTAATGCGTTCTGTTTACGGAACGCCTCTACCAGCTCGTCGTAGGTTTTGTATGTCAGGTCAAAAGAATCCTCGTCGCCATAGGATTTGTTCTTGGCTTCCGTGAGGATCTGACGGCACTCCGCTTTGTATGGCGTGGAACTGTGCGTATCCGTGCCGGCAATGAGCGGTTTGCCTGTCATTTGTGACAGCCGCAGAAGGCGCTGATTGAAGGCAACCTGATCCGGATGACGGTGCGGCTGGATTTCAAGAAAGTCGTATTTACTGACCAACTCCATATAGCGCGGATGGTCTTCCGGCAGTTTATTCAGCGGAGACGCAAGACATGCACTGGTGGAGATGATGTTGTCCGACATCGAAAGAAACTCGTCGAAGCTGATGCGGTTGGTATAGTAAAAATGATCGCTGTCACACGACTGTGTGACCAACCGGTTGAGTTCCCTGACGCCGTCCATATTTTTCGCGAGTAAAACTGTATGGTAATTATCGCGAACCTTTTCTGTCAGCGTTTCCGTCAGATAGATTTCCACGGAATGGATGTAGCGGATACCGGCTTTTTTGCAGGCCGCCCATTTTTCCGTCCAGTTCAGTATTTTTCCATGTTCTGAAATCGACAGAGCCTTGGAGCCGTCGCGGACGGCGAGATCCACATAGTCCTGATAATTGGTACAACTGTCAAGCAGGCTATAGTCGGAATGACAGTGATACATGATATAGCTGTTCATTGGAATCACAGCCTTTCTTTTTGGTTGTAAAGCATTTCAAAAACCTCTTTGCCTTTATCTACCGGCGCGTCTTTGTCTTCCAGCAGACGGCCGCGGTTGACAATACGGTAAACAGGGAGATAATGTTTCAGTCGCTTTATATTTTCATCCTTACGTGGGTCTATTTCCGCGTCAAAGGCAACGGTGACAGGAACGCCGAACTGCACGAGGATCTTGAACTGTCTCGGAGACAGGTGCGACGTGAGCGCCGCCGCGCAATTTTTAATGCCCCACGTATGCGCCAGCATGACGGACTTCGCCCCCTCGAACAGGATGACTTCGTTAGCTTTTCGGATTTCCTCCAGGTTTTCCCACAGACCGTAGACGGCGGGGACGGCCCCGAGTGGTTTGTAGTAGGTATATTTCGGAAGTCCTTTTGCCTTATAATCCTCATCCACGGTTCTGCCGCTGACGTTGATGATGTCACCGTCCACGTTGCGGATCGGATAGACGATGCGCTTGCTGAATCGGTCGTACCTGACGCCGAACTTTCGCATGACGTCGTAAGAAATCCCCTCGTCCGCCCAGAGTTTCAGCGCGGCTTCGTTCCATTCATACCGCTCCATGTAGTCCGGAGGAAGCGTGGAAGAATCGCATGGCTTTTCCGGACGGGGTTCTGAAAACCTTTTTGCGATCCTCGTCGCCTGTAATCTTACAGGCGCGGTGATATCGCCGGAGAGCCCCGCGTATTCCTGCAGGATCTTGGCGGCGCGATAATACGGCACGCCATGGAATTTCATGACAAAAGTAATCACGTTGCCGCCCTGTCCGCTGGAAAAATCGTAGAACTTTCCCGTTTCCCGGCGGACGGAAAATGACGGGGTATGTTCCGGCGGGACGGTGAAGGGACTGATCCCCCAGTATTCGCCGTTCTTTTCTTCGAGGTCAACGTATTGCGAAATATAATCCACAATATCAACAGCATCCAGAAGATCCTGCGCTTCCAAAATTTCTCACTCCTTAATACGGTTCGATTTGTTCGTGCTGTCTTGCCTGTTCGAATTTGATCAGGTTGCCGGTAAAAAGCAGGTCGATATACTGCCCCTCCGACATCTGTTCGCCGTTGCGGTTCAGGATGATACGGAGCTTTTTGTTGCCGCAATCGACGCCGTCCTGCTGGATCTCCTCCGGCGTTTTGTTTTCGATGATGGCGATAGTGGAGGCATTGCGGGCGATTCTCGCGGAATCCGCAATCTTACCGTTGGCGGTTGTCTGAACCGCGCCCAGCCCCGCGATATCCAGCGCGCCGCAGATCTGGTTTTTGACGGTATTGGTAAAACTACCAAGCTCAGCGTAGCTTTCAAATGCGTCGCCGGAACCGGTGGACTTGAAATAATCCACAATCAGCACGTCAAGCCCCATAGTGTGTTTGATTTTTTTGACGACGGTGTAAACTGTCTGAGAATTGAACACCGGCATATAGACGTGAACGAATTTCTTTGTCTTGATCCACTGCCTTGCCTCTTCGATTTTTTTCTTTCCTTCCTCTCCGTAGTTGCCGGCCTTGATGTCGTGGAATTCGATGCCGCTGATGCGGGACATGAGACGAGCTGTGAACATGCGGGATGACAGCTCGCTATCCACATACAGGACGGCTTTGTCTTTTTTCAGCAAGTCCACGGCGCAGTTGAGCAGCATCATGGATTTGCCGGACTTTGCCTCCGCGCCGAAGAGGAACAGCTCGCCCCTTTCGATGGTGGCGTAGCGGTTCAGCTCATGGAACGGGAACGGGATGCCGGCAAGGCTGCCGTCCTGACGAGCTTCGATCTCGCTCCATAGCTGGTCGACGACCTCGCTGTACCGGGGCACTTCCGACGTGGAGGAAAACTCCATCATCACATTGTCGAGGGTGTTGTAGATTTTTTCCTCAATGTTCGTCTCGGAACTGGTAAAGCACAACTGCTGACACTCCGCCAGTTTGTTGTAGGTGTCCCTTCTGAGAGCCGCGTTGAGGATGTTGTTGACGAGGAGCTTATATTCCTCCGGCGTGGTTCGTGCAATCAGCCCCGCGTTGGAAATAAAGTCGTTGATGACTTCCACCGTGAGGTGATCCGTCTTGTGCTGTGTCGCCGCCCGCATATGGAGGATGTTGGTGATGTTGTAGGCGTCGATTTTTTCGATGCCCTTCTTCGCCAGCTCTGAGATGGCAAAGTAGAGGTAACCGTTGTCCGAATCCGAAAAGTGGTTCGGACGGAGATTCTCGGAGAAAAACGAAAACTCCGGATGGAAGATCAGCGAGGCGACAACGCCGGACTCGCTTTGAATGTCTCTGATGTCGCAGACGTTCATGTTTCGATTCGACCTCCCGAAAGTTGATAATACTCACATTCGCGGTGAACGCCGCAGATGTGTTTGCAGGTGAACGGGTTCAACTTCGGCCGCCAGTCCCGTTCGCTGTTGATTTTTTCGATTGTTTTGACAGCCCAGTCCTTCGCCTCCTTCGCCGCCTCTTCGCGGTACGGCTCTGTGATGACCGTGCCTGTTCGGAAACAGTTAAAAGTGAGAAGGCTTGCGTTTGCATGAAATGAGGATTTAATTGCCTCATTATAGAGGTATAATTGCCTCAAATAGGTGTTCAGCGTCCGGTCGGTTTCTGTCTCGCCCTTGCCATGAAGCGCCCGTTTTGACCGGGTTTTGAGGTCTCTGGACTTATGATCGGTAATGCGGACAAGCCCGTTTGCGTCCTTCGTGATCAGGTCGACGAAACCCTGGAACGGATAGCCGCCGACGGTGAACGTGACGTACTGCTCAACACCTATAACGGTTTCAGAAACTTCCGGCAGAGTTGAAAAATACCGCAGGCCTTGCGTGAAATAATTGCGGTAGATTTGCTCGCTGGGCGGTCTGCCAGAAACCTCGCTGCGGAAATCTGTAATGTATTTTGCCAGACATTCCGACGCCGTCAGTAAACCGTTATAAAACGACGCCAGCAGACGGTGGACGAAAGAGCCGTAGGAAGCGAAGAACAAATCTTCCTCATCCACCGAAAAGATGTAGTGGAGAAGGAAGCGGTAGGGGCAGTCTTTGAACGCGCTGATTCTGGAAAAGCTCCACGTCATGGAAGACGTGAGCAAAGAGTAATCCATTTATCAGAACGGGCAGTCGTCGGCTTCACCGCCCTCGGCAATATCCATAGCCGTTGTGACGGTGGGCTTTTTCGCGGCCGGTGCGGGAGCGGAACTGCCGGAGCCGGACTTGCTTTCCACGAACCGGACGTCATCCGCGACGAAGCTGATGGAGCTGCGCTTGTTGCCGTCCTTATCCTCATAGGAATCGGACTGGGCGGTACACGTCACAAAAATCGGCGAACCTTTTTTGAAGTAGGTAGTGACGAAGTCGGCGCGTTCCCGCCATGCGGTGACGGGAAAAAAATCCGTCACGGGTTCCGCGTCTTTCCCTTTGCGGCGGTCAACCGCTACCGTGAAACGGGTGTAGTGCAGACCGCTCTGGGTGAGTTTGAGTTCCGGGTCCGCGGTAAGGCGGCCGGCGAAAAGTGCCTGGTTAAAGTTGAGAGACATAAGCAAAACTCCTTTGAAAATTATTTTTCTGATTTGTCTTTAGCGGGCGCTGCGGATTTTTCCGGCGCAGTAAAAATCGCCGTCAGTTCTTTATAGAACTGCGCGGCGACTCCTGGATCTTTGATGTCGTAGTAATTGTTGCTTGCTTTTTTGTTGGCCAGCTTTGTGAATTTCTTTGTCAGCTCAAGAACTTTATCGCGGTCCTCATTGTGGGTTTCCAGCCACGTATTGACGAGCGTGTGAGCATGATCGATGATGGACTTTGCAATTTCAACGTCCTCCGCCTGTTCCGCTTCTTTCTGGCGAGAACGCCACGCGTCGGGATCTTCTTCCGTTGTGGCGACGTTGAAGTATTTCAGCAGGAAGTAACGGGAGCTGTAGGAAAGGCCGGTGCCAAAAGCCTGCGCGGCGTCGGACTGCTGACCGACCAGCGTCCACGGGATGCTGACGCGATCCTCCGGGTTTTCGTCGTTGACCCACGTCCATGTGATTTCGCTCTGGACAATGATGTCGTTGACAGTTTCTTCGATTTTTTCCGCGTTCTTGGTGATTTTGGTTTTGGTGTAAGAATAAGGGTTCACAGTGGTAGTGCCCGGTGCGATTGAGGGGAACAGAGACACGCCGTATTTTTCCATGAGGCCGGTAATCTTTTCGAGGATCAGGTCTTCGGTGACGTATTTATACCCGTAGCCCTGTTTGTTTTTGCGAAGAACCGCGACGGGTTTGCGGATTTTCGCGAGCTTCTGGTAAATGTTAAGTTTTTGTTCTGACATAATTCTCCTTTAATTGTTCATTTTAGCACGCCGCTTCTTTTTTATATCACGAAAGAAACCTTCGTCCGTTTCCGGATGATACGTCATGATACGCTGCGGTTCTTCTTCCAGCACACGGATCACTTCAGCGCAGTCACACGGCGCGATGGTACGCGGATAGAGGTTGGTGCTTGCCCGGAAAACCTTGAAGGCTTCTTTCATGGCGCAGGAAAGAAACGGCGCGAAAATATAGACGGTGAATGCTTCCTGTTCAAAGGCGACGTTCCACACTTCCACACGGTAGAGGCGGTGCTCGCCGATGATGGTTCTGACGGTACGGTCTGCAATACGTTCATTCATGACAAAAGCTCCTTCGATAAGATTGATTTATCGAACATTTGTTCGGTTTGCAGACTAATTGTATTACAGAAAAATGTAATTGTCAAGTGAAAGTTTCAAAAACCAGTACGATAAAACGGACGGCATTTTGACGAATTTCAGTATTTGTTAAACGTATCCCAATATGTATGATTGCACATATAAGACGTATCAACTTCTACTGCACTTTTTGTTTGTTCGACAAGCGGGCATGATTCTAATCGCATGTATTTCAGAAACATTTCCGCCGTCTGGCTGAGCGCCGTTAGAAACGCGGCTTCGCCCGGTTGTGTGATTTCTTTTTCAACAGAGAACTGTTCGTCTATTCCATTTCCCGTTTCGATACGGATTCTGGTGTTCCAGTTATGCTGCATGATATGGCTTCCCTTCTGTAATTATAAAATCAACCACCGTGTTTCAAAAGATATTCACGGGAGACGTTCTTGAAACTGAAATCATTTGACGGATCGCGGAGCACGATCCCCTCCCGTAAAACTTCCGGATTGACAGCGGACAGCGCCGTTGCATATTGTTTGAACTCTTCCATATCCTTTGGGACGTAGTAATCCTTATCTACAATAGGAACCCACTTCATGCCCCATGAATCAATAATATCCTTCCCGTCGATAGATGTCAGACGTCCGATATCTGACCGGATGAAATTAAAAATATACAGGTCGTCTTCTTTCAGTTTCAGCGGATTTCCCTGAACACTACCGACAGCCTCGCCCTGAATACAAATATAAGACAAATCCGGGTTATCAACAAGATAATCTCTCAGATGCTGCTCGATATTATACTTGAACGCCATTTCCCAGTAGATATTTTTATCATGCCAGCATTTCTGGTCTGGTGTTTTCTGACGAACATTTCGGGATGTAACGTAAAACTCAAACTTCTTTTTGCCTTTGCGCTCCAATATATAAGTCGCGCTCGTTCCGTCAAGTTTCTCTGTGACGACAAGCGGCTTCTCGTATCCGAGAACCCACGGAAGATTTTCACAGCGCTCTTCATCTGTTTTATGGACGTAAGGAAAATGTGTTGGGAAACCCAGCGGTTTATCTTTCTTTTTCCCGAACAGGAAGAACATAATTTTCTTTCCGGTTTTATGCCGCATGATTTTGCGGATTAACGGATTTTTGAAAATCTTCTGATGCCTTGCCGCCATTGATTTGTATTTTTCATTGGCGTCTCCATTCGATTTTCTGACGTTATCTTCTGCCGCGGAATAGGTGACATTCAATATGTCCGTTACGTCCGTTCTGATATCTTTATCCGCCAACTCGGGGAATAACGATAGCGGCATCAAAAGTCCCTGTGAAAAAACTTTACACATTTTCTGTGTTTTGATTTTGTAGTGTTTCGCCTCAAGAAACGAAAACCGTTCGTCGTCAGACGGAACTTTGCTGTCCACTTCAAAATAAACAGCTTTATCCCCAGGCTTCAATTCATTCAGCTTGACGACACACCACCACCCGTTGGTTCTTGCGTGCTCAACTCTGTCATAGCCGGGAATCGGTTTGACTTCGTCGACGGTAACAATATAGGCAAGCGCCCTTTTCCCGTCAATCAGCAAAGTACATCATCCTTTCTTTTGAAAAATAAAACACGCATTTTATTATCCTTTCTTTTTTATTTTTTTTATGCCGATAATCGTGACAACGATTATGATGACGACATCGATAATGAGCGATATCCACATTGGCGATAGCACCCATAACCACGACCACTCAATGATGTGGCACAGTTTTAAAACGACAAAAATGATGGCGATCAAGATTGACCAGTTCAGTTTTAGCGTGGCTCGCACGGTATTGTTTTGCATTGTAATATTTCCTTTCCTTATTTCGGTTCCGCCTTCGCGGACGGTTTATTATTTGGAACAATTCGCATTGTTTCTGGATCGTAGACGCCGCGTCCGGTAACGTAAACCTCAAATTCGCCCGGAACGTTTTTGTTGACGCGGATAAAGGCGTCAGAGTCATCGCGGATAATCTCGCGGCATTGAAGCCAGCACTGAAAGAGCGCCTGCAGGCGCTTGGCGTTGAGCTGCATTTTGTGATGTTTCAGGTCCGGCTGGATGTACTGCATAATTTTAATGCCGTCTTGAATGGCTTTCGTATAGCCTTGAATGTAGCCGGAGCCGAGGCGATTTGAAAAATTCTTTTCCATAATTCCTCCATGTTGGTTAATATCTCCACCGGTCTTTATATCCGGCGTTTGCCATGATTTCGTTCAACATGTCAAACAATACCGCATAACCAAGCCCCTTCTCACTCGGCACCCAGATTTTTTGCGGGTTCCATTCGATCCAACCAAACTTGTCAGGCTCGCCGTTATATTCTGGATCGAAATCAGGATTGTCGATCCACTGTCCACCGCCCAAGCAATAATCGTATTGTTTCGGATGAGTCTTCTTTAATTTCTGAAATCTGGTTTCTCCCTCTTCCATATGAACGCCGTAACAACAGAAAATACACCCCGTCCTTCTTGCACCTGTTGTTGAAAATCTACCGCTTCCATCTTTGATAATATCTCCATACACAGACGCATATGGCAGTCCAAATCTGATAATGTATTCAAGTACATCCTGTTCTGTCCAGAATGACAGAGGCAGCGAAGACGGATGTTTGCCGTCGAACGCGTTGCATCCCGTTCTGATCCACGCCTGTCTGCGTGCAGCAGATTCTTCTGCCATCGTCCCGATGTAAGCATTGGTGTGCGTACGTTTATGGTATTCGTTAATGGGCGATTTTTTCATAACGTCACAGCACCGGTGAGATATTCGCGCCGGCAGCTCCTGACAAATCGGCAGCCATTTCTTTTTATTAAATTTGGAAAGAAACTGTTCTTTATCTACCCCGGCTCTGCTTCCTTTTCGTCCATCCGGAGCCCCATCAATTCCTTCCGTTTTTTCAGAATTGTTCTGTGTCCGCGTATTGTCCATATTTCCTGATACAAATCCGTCTCTCGGATAGGAACCCATGAGCATTGCGCGTCGCATGCTCTCTCTCTCTCTTTTTTTTCTCTCTCTGCGGGGCGGCGTCTCGCATAGTAGATCGCTTCAGAGACTTCCTTACTGATAACAGGATAACCGTATTCCATAATCACTTCCGTAAATTTCATTTTCGGACGGACGATTTCACAGTTTTCTGTCTGTCGTACGTGGTGCTGAATTTCCATATATTCCAATCCTGTGTTGGAGAATAAAGCAGGAACATCCGGATAGACGCTGCGAACCAGGTGTAAAAGAACAGTACTGTCTTTTCCACCTGAATAAGAAACGTAAACGTTCCCGCTATAGGCTTCATAAAATTCAATAATTCTTGCAATGGACGTCTGTATCTTTTTCTCCAGCGGCCACGACTGCATTTCCGTTAGCTGCTGTACGGTTCTTTTTTCTTCCATTGTATTATTCAAATAACTCCTCTCTGTTGGCGAATAGCAAAAGAGGAGGGTCCCTGAACCCTCCTCCGGCGGTTTACGAAAAAATTCTGTCGAACAAATCCAGCCAATTGAACAGATGTCCGCCCATAGTGACGGGCGTGGAAAACGTTGCATGATACGACCCGAAATCCTTAATAAAGGCGTTAAAAAGTTCGTCCGCTTTCTGCTTGGCCTTTTTCGCCTCTTCGTACGCGGCGTTTACTTCTTCCGCGCGTTCTTTTCTGAGGCGCGCCTTCTCGGCTCTTTCCGCCTCTTCCTTCTCTTTCTGCCGTCTGGCAGCTTCCTTTTCTTCCTCAAACTGTTTCTCTGCCGCGGTCAGATCCTCTTCCGACGCGAACAGATGATCTTTGCCGGCTTTGGCCAGCGTTTCTGAATAAAACTTCATTTTATAAGCTCCTTTTCTTATGATGATATAAAGAAACCGCCGTCAGGGCGGCGGCCATATGCTGAATATTTTTTTTTATTGCTTGGTTAACCGCTCAACACTATAGCCGGATGACTTCATCAAATCCGTCATTGCCGTAACGTATTCTTCAACGGACATGTCGAGACTTTCAAAAGAATATTTCATTGTTGCTGCGGTTTCTCTTAATCCGTAATCTGTCTGTGGAATTTTGTTATCTTTTGTTTCCAAAAATGTTTTGAGGTTAATATTGAAAACCAACACGACGGTTAATCCGACAACGATGCAGCCGACAACGCCGACTGCGAGAAGAAAAACTGCAAGTATCTTTGTCATAATACCTCCTATAAAAAAAATGGTACGGCGTGACAGAGTCGAACTGTCGTGAAGGGTTTATAAGACCCACGTTCTCAGACCGTTGAACTAACGCCGCATATTAAAATAATTCATCAGTTGTATATGTCCATTTGTAACCATACGCAGACTTTCTTTTCTTATTACAAACCTCTTTTATATGCGAAGCCATGCAACTGATTGAACGTAAATCCACTTCTTTCTGTAAATATCTTGCGGCGTCGTAAGAGCTATCAAACTGTTTAACTAACTTGCCATTTTCTATTAAACCAATTTTCTTTTTTGTTTGCCCCACTTTCTCAACTTTTGGTTGTTTGTAATCGCGCGAATGCACAGACAATCCAAAATACTTACACCATCTTCTAATAGTCGTCGCAGAAACGCCATACACCTTTCCGACATTCGTAAAATTCTTTTCAAATAACTGCACAAGTAGTTCTTCTTTTGATGGTTTACGTTTTGATAAGACGCGTTCCATACAACTTCTACAAGAGTTTCCTTTTGTTTTACGTCCAAGAATTTTCCCGCATTTTGAGCATCTGCGCACTTTTCTTTCGTGATTATCTAATAAGCCATTTCTAATTGGATAATTTAAATCAGAATTAAACCATGTTCTTCCTGAATTGATATCACAGATTGTTTGGTCAGAAACCCCAAATATTTTCCCTATTTCTGCGTTTGTTAGTTTACTTGTTTTTAATAATTCAATAACATTGTCTATCTTTTCGCAATCACTAAACCCAATTGGAGATGGCGCATGTTTTCCACCTTTGTTCTTGTTATATCCATTAGGATATATAGTTTTATATTTTTTAATATAAAATATTTCCAGTGTATCCAATTCTGCTTCATCGCACTCTTCTAAGATTTCGAATGTAAAATTATCGAATCCATACCTTCTTAATGCATCATGAAAATATGTATTATCACTACATGTTTTATGTTTATGATATCTTTTATAAATATCTACGCTCTGACCAATATACGATTTTCCATTTATTTTATTTGTAAATTTATAAATTCCTATCATTTATCCTCCTTTTCTATCTGCCAATTGAGCTACGCCAGCAAATGGAGCGAGCGACGGGAATCGAACCCGCGTACTCGGCTTGGAGGGCCGATGCTCTACCGTTAAACTACGCCCGCATAGAAAACGCCCGGAGATTTAATAATCCCCGGGCAAATAAATAATACAACTGATCAATATTTTATATGTTTTTCTCTTTTGATAATAATTTTCGTCTGTGTTTTCGTATTGCAAGAGCATTCTTTGTCGGATTGACGTCGTAATATGCTCCCTTTATGTAGGGACTGTGCGCGTCGACCGTAGACAATGATACGTGAAGCCTCTCTGATATCTGTTTGCTTGTCATCCCCTTATCTCGCAAACCTGCGATAACAACGGAAAGGTCTGAGGCGTATACGCCGGATGTGATAAGCGCCTTACGCACCTTACCACATCCGAAGCCAAGCTGCTTAGACGTTTGTTTGATACTGCCGCATGAGTTATAGCAGGCAGTAATCTTTTCGACATCTGTTATCGTAATCACCTCTTGTTTGTTTTTACAATGCTATTATTTTTCAATCCACACAGGATATTCCTGCGACCAATTTGATTATATCACATTCTCACGTGTTGTCAATATGATCTTCCGTTGTGTTCTATAAAGAACTTACTGCTTCTCGGCGTTTCCTTTTGGCTATGCCTACTTGGGTTTATATAACGCTCCACAGCTTAAAGGTGCAACGACACCTCAAGACCGTAGCCTCTCTATTCAGGCTGCGTATCTCATTAAATTGATAGCCGCATTAAAATCGCGGTCAATCACAGCTCCGCATTCCTCACAGATGAACGTGCGCTCACTTAGTTTCAAGCTATGCTTGACGCAACAGCAACACGAACAAGTCTTGCTTGACGGGTAGAATCTGTCCGCTTGAACGAACTCGATTCCTCTATCTTCGCACTTGTACTGTATTTGCATTATGACTTCCGCAAAGCACTGTTCGCCGATTGCTTTCGCTAAGTATTTATTCTTCATCATGCCACGCACGTTCAGATTTTCCATTACTACCCTGTATGGCAATAACGACACAAGACTGTGTGTTGTCTGATGAATGTAGTTCTGTCTGATGTCGGTAATGCGTTGGTACAGCTTACGCAACTTGTTTTCTTCTCTCATAATATTGTTTGTCTTTAGGTATTTGTTTCCCTGTCGGTTCGCTTCATACTTGCGGGAGATTGACCGTTGTGTATGAACGAGTTGCCGGTTCAAGTATCTCATACGCTTCGACTTGTTAATATTATGAAAAACAATTTGCTCGTCGCCGTACGCCGCTGTGA
>Ga0326511_10001984_pt1 | contig 16817 bp, 13 predicted proteins | sample 0_2496_0518_D_FD_203701 | JGI IMG/M metagenome (GOLD analysis project Ga0326511, IMG submission 203701) | Bovine rumen microbial communities from UC Davis, California, United States - 0_2496_0518 | ecosystem: Host-associated > Mammals > Digestive system > Stomach > Rumen | place: USA...
TGATACGGAGTTACTACGCCAGACTCTGCAAACCATCAACAAAGAGGCTGGCAAACACGAAGGCTTTGTCGTTCATTATGCCATCAAAGCCAATGCAAACCCGAAGGTGCTCAATATCATCTGTCAAACAGGACTGGGTGCCGACTGCGTAAGCGGTGGTGAGATACAAGCTTCGCTGAATGCAGGGTTCCCCGCTTCCAGAATTGTTTATGCCGGCGTAGGCAAAAGCGACTGGGAAATCAATTTGGGACTGGACAAGGAAATCTTCTGTTTCAATGTGGAAAGCGTTGCAGAGCTGGAAGTCATCAACGAGCTGGCTGCAGAACGCAATCGGGTAGCCCCCATCTGTTTCCGCATCAATCCTGATGTGGGAGCACACACGCACGCAAAAATCACCACAGGATTGGCTGAAAACAAATTCGGCATCGCAATGCGTGATATGGAAGCTGCTATTGAAGAGGCTGCCCACATGAAAAATGTGAAGTTTATGGGACTGCATTTCCACATTGGAAGCCAAATTCTTGATATGGGTGACTTTACTGCTCTCTGTAATCGTATCAACGAGCTGCAGAACGAGTTGGAAAGAAAGCACATCAAGTTGGAGCACATCAACGTGGGTGGTGGATTAGGTATTGACTACCAACATCCCAACCGTGTGCCGATACCTGATTTCAAAGCCTTCTTCGACACATACGCCCGTCATCTTAAACTCCGTCCTGGCCAGAAGCTACACTTTGAGTTGGGGCGTTCAGTAGTAGCACAGATGGGGTCGCTGATTACACGTACCTTATATATAAAACAAGGTACTGCCAAACAGTTTGCCATCGTGGATGCAGGAATGACCGACTTGATTCGTCCGGCTCTTTATCAGGCTTATCACAAGATTGAAAATATATCGAGTGATGAACCTACAGAAACCTATGATGTGGTAGGTCCTATCTGTGAGTCGAGCGATGTATTTGCCAAAGCGATCGATCTGAACAGAACGCATCGTGGCGACTTGCTGGCGCTACGCAGTGCCGGCGCATACGGTGAGATTATGTCAAGTCAGTATAACTGTCGGAAGTTGCCTAAAGGTTATATTACAGAGGACTTTTAAAGATTTCCGTCTGAGTCCTTTTGAATGAAAAATGTTCGAGAAAATATGTTGATGATTGATACGATAACGATAGGAATAGGTGCCATCATTCTTCTATTGGCACTGACGACTCCCTTCCTGAACGGTTTGCTGCGCAAACCCAAAGGAATCGTTGTTGGTTCTAGTGATGAAACGGCAGAGGAATTTCAGACGATATCCAGCAAGGCTCCTCCTGTGTCCATCATCCTCACACCGTATGAGAATGCTCATGAACTGGAACATTACCTGCCGCTCATCCTGGAACAAGACTATCCGGACTTTGAAGTAATCGTTGTCATCTGTAAAGGCGACTCCGACACGGAAGACGCGATGAAACGTCTCGCCGATAATCCACATATATACTGCACCTACGTCCCAGACAGTTCGCGTTATATGAGCCGTAAGAAACTGGCAGTGACGCTGGGTGTGAAAGCAGCAAAGAATGAATGGATACTGCTGACCGATGCCCAATGCTACCCTACCTCAACACACTGGTTGGCAGCGATGGCGAGCAACTGTCGCAAAGGTATAAACCTTGTCTATGGCTATACCCGATACGATGTTGACACACCCGCCTTTTGGCGCTTTGAACGGTTGCACACCGACCTCTATCTGTTGCGTGAGGCACAATACAATACCGCTTACCGCCATAACAGCTGTAATCTGATGTTCCGCAAGAGTGAGTTTATCGACAACGATGGATATCGCGGAAATCTGAAATACCTGCGTGGTGAATACGACTTTATTGTCAACAAATACGCACAAAGGGGAGCTACCGCTGTAGAGTTGCGTCCTGAATCATGGCTTACAGAGCAACAACCGACTTATAAGGAGTGGCGCAATAAGCATCTGTTTTATTTTGAAAACCGTCAGCACATGGCGCGCAGTAGCCGTCACAGACGGTTGTTTAATCTCGATCAAACAGCAATCTATGTGAACTACTTACTCATTTTTGCAGCCGTTATCATATCTGTTGTCACCCAACAATGGATCCTTACCGCAATATCAATCATTGCACTTTCCATTACAATCTGTCTGCGTATTATTATCGGCAAGAAAACGCTTGAGCTGTTTAAGGAGGATATTCCCACATGGAAAATTATTCCTTATGAAATATGGCTGTTGGGGAACGCAGTTTCAATGAGATACAAGTACTTACGGTCAGACAAAAACGATTTTATCAGTCATAAACTATAAGAGAATAAGATTATGAACATACTGCACTATATACCAAAAATCACACAGGGTGAGCTGGTTTCCGACGGACTGCTCACGTTGGTAGCTGCTATGAAGGAAGTGGCAAACGTGCAGGTCGTCACCCAACGAAAAGAGGCAGAGGCTTTACTCAAAGAGCAGCATCCCGATATCTTCCATATTCATGCCTGCTGGAATCACGAGGCTGCAAGAATAGCCAAACAAGCTTATAAAGAGGGAGTTGCCATCGTGGTATCCCCACATTGGCAACTTGAGCAGTTTATACGTATGCGCGAACAGCATATCAGTAAGGTTTGTAAAACAGTACTCTACCAATATAAAATGATTCATCGGGCGGATGCCCTGCAGGTATCTACCGACCTTGAGCGAGACAATCTGCTTTTCTTGGGTTGGAACAAACGGTGTACAACCGTTCCGTCGAGTTTGCTCAATAAAAATATTTCCTATGAGCAAATGGCAAAAACAATGCTGGTATTCTACCAGAAAGTTATCGACAGCCGATATTTCAAACTGATGACTGCTGTAGAAAAAGAAGCCGTTTCTTCCCTACTCCGTATTGGGAAAGAAAAAAATATGATCCGTAACCCATTGACAAGTGAACAGATTCTGAACTTGCGCGATATTAACCCCATTCAGTGGCGTCGCATCATGCTCTATGCGGATGATGAATACATCAGAAACATTATTGATGAAGGTATCAGCCGTATGCAACTTACCATTCCTACAATCGATGCTGCAAGCATAGACCGCTTTACCAGAAGAAAGAAAAAAAGCAGCGAGCCGTTGGAGCGCAAAGAATTGCTCAGTAAGAAATCATCGCTGAAAGACAAACTGAAATGGGAAACCGAAGGTGTTGACGAAGTCATCAAGACAATCTGCATCATGCTGCTGAACATAAAGTTCCACCTCCAGAAACGCACCCTTAGCATGTATCATCTAACAGAACTCTATGAGGTTTTGAAATATGAAGATTATGACGAAGACAAACTTCAAGAAGTGCTGAAATATATGAAAATTAAAGATTTAGCATCCAGGCTTATACAGGTATTATCAGAAACCGTCTTGTTAGAAGAAGGGTTTATGCCTTTAGCACCTCTTGACGATAAAAAGACACATCGTATCAAACAATTGATTATTCATTAAAGCCATTCTATCATCCATGACAAATCACAACGAGAAACCATTGAAAGATGAACGCTATCTGCAACTATTGTCACGCTCCTTCCCAACGGTAGCTGATGCTAGTACAGAGATTATCAATCTGCAAGCCATCTTGAACCTGCCGAAAGGTACCGAACACTTTCTAGCAGATATTCATGGTGAACACGAAGCGTTCCGTCATGTACTGAAAAATGCGTCTGGAAACATCAAACGCAAGGTAAACGAGCTGTTTGGGAATACGCTACGTGAATCGGAGAAGCGTGAACTTTGTACGCTCATCTACTATCCGGAACAAAAACTCGAGCTAGTCAAACAAGCCGACGAAGACATCCGTGACTGGTATCAGATTACCATTCATCAACTGGTGTGCATCTGTCGCGAAGTTTCCAGCAAATATACACGTTATAGAGTACGACAGAGCCTGCCCAATGATTTCAGCTATATCATCCAGGAACTTCTACATGAGAACACAGACGACAAGGACAAAACCGACTACGTTAGTGCGATCATCAACACCATTATCTCTACAGGTCGGGCAGATGATTTCATTTGTGCGATATGTAATGTAATCCAACGGTTGTCTATAGAGCAACTTCACGTTTTAGGTGACGTTTACGACCGTGGACCTGGTGCCCATATCATTATGGACATACTTGGTAAATACCACAAGTGGGATATTCAATGGGGTAATCACGATATTTTGTGGATGGGGGCACAAGCAGGAAACGAAGCCTGCATCTGTAATGTAATCCGTTTGTCGCTACGCTATGCCAATATGGCTACGCTGGAAGAAGGCTACGGCATCAACCTCGTACCCCTTGCCACATTCGCGATGGAATTCTACGGTGACGATCCTTGTATTGCCTTCCTGCCGAAAATAGGTGAATCTGATGAACTTGACCAAAAAACAGAACTGCTCACCGCACGTATGCACAAGGCTATCAGCGTTCTGCAGTTTAAAGTTGAGGCACAAATTTTCAAGCGCAATCCTTTATGGGGCATGCAGGAACGGAATATGCTTGACAAGATTGACTACGAAAAAGGCACTTGCAACATCGACGGCAAGGAATATCCTATGATTTCGTGCCGCTTCCCAACGATAGATCCCAAGAATCCTACTAAATTGACAGAGGAAGAGGAGACACTGATGAGTCGTCTGCGCCATTCGTTTATGGTAAGCGAGAAACTGCACAAGCACATCAACTCCATCCTGCAACATGGCTGTATGTTCTCTATCTGTAACAAGAACCTGCTATTTCACGCAGCTGTTCCATTGAACGAAGACGGCACACTGAAAGAGGTTGAAATATATCCAGGCAGGAAATACAGCGGAAAGGAACTGATGCACCAGATAGGTATGATGGTTCGCACTGCTTTCCAGAACGATTCTCCTTCCGAAGAAAAAAACTATGCCATTGATTATTTCCTCTACCTATGGTGCGGTCCAGACTCACCCTTGTTCGACAAATCGAAAATGGCAACTTTTGAACGCTATTTTCTCAAAGATACAAAAACACATGTTGAGGAAAAAGGCAACTATTTCAAATTGCGCGACAATGAAGAAGTTGTAGAGCGCATTCTCGACTGTTTCGGGGTGAAGGGTAAGGACCGTCACATCATCAACGGCCACGTTCCTGTACACGTCAACAAAGGTGAGAATCCTATCAAGGCAAATGGCAAACTGATGGTCATCGACGGTGGTTTCTCAGAGCCTTATCACAAGACGACAGGTATTGCTGGTTACACGCTCATATATCATAGCCGCGGTTTCCAACTTGTTCAGCATGAGCACTTTACCAGCACAGCTGATGCCATCCTTCGGGGTAGCGATATTGTCAGCACCACGCAAATAGTCGAAATGAGCGACCACCGTATGCGTGTAGCCGATACAGATCAAGGTGAAGAAATCAGTGAACAGATTAAAGATCTCGAACAACTCCTATATGCCTATCGTCACGGTATCATCAAGGAATTAGATCCTACAAAATAGCCTCTTTTTCTTGCGCTATTACACATATATTTCTATCATTGCAACAAATTAGCTATTTATCAATATCAATAAATAAAATGAAAACAAAACACATACAGTACGAGACCAAGGGCACTTGTTCAAAACTCATCGACGTAACTGCTGACGAGAATAACGTCATTCAACAGGTTTTCTTCTTGGGTGGCTGTCATGGGAACCTTCAAGGCATCAGTCAGTTGGTACGCGGTCAGAAAATTGATGATGTAATTTCTCGCATTAACGGCATCCGCTGTGGCAATAAAGAAACATCATGTCCTGACCAACTTAGCCGCGCCCTTGAACAACTCAAAAATGCGCCGTTGGAATAACGAAAAAATAGTTAATATTCAAACGAGCGATACGATATTTCGATCAACAGATTATAAACCTGTATATATAAAAGGTAGAGGTCATTTGTTTGTGAATAACCTCTACCTTTTTTGTTTGTAACAATGTCACCTGAACGCTTAGAATGGTAAATCGTCAGCGCTCTCACCCTCACTCTGTGCAGGGAACGGAGCATTAGCACCATCAGCGGGTGCAGGAGCCGGAGCAACAGGAGCAACGGCTACAGGAGCAGCAGCTTGTGCTGCAGCAGCATCAACACGCTGTACATTCCAAGCACGAATACTATTGAACCATCGTCCTTGATATTCATGAGCATCAATATCAAACGACACGATTAATTCCTCGCCTGCCTTGATTGCAAACTGACTCAAACGCTCTGCACCAAAAACATCAAACACCATCTTCTTAGGATACTGATCGTGAGTTTCTAACACAAATGAACCAGCTTTCCACTCTCCACGTGCAGATACTCCGCTACGCTCTGGAAGCACTGCAATAATTTTTCCTTGTAAATCCATTTATTTTTAAAATATTAAGTTGTTTTGTTCGATTTTCGTTTGCGAAATTACTAAAATAGTTCAAAATAGCGAAACTTTTGGCTCGTTTTTTTGTTAGAAACAATGCTTTTTTGTATTTTTGTCCGTTGAAAATCAAAGAATAATTAACTAAAAAACAAAATACCAATGAGATTTACCATTTCAAGCAACACGCTCAGCAACCGACTGCTGACACTTTCCAAAGTCATCAATAGCAAAAATTCTTTGCCTATCCTTGATGATTTCCTTTTTGAAGTAACCAACGGACAACTTGTCATCACCGCCTCAGATAGTGAGAATGTCATGACCTCACTATTACCTCTTGATGAAAGTGAAGGAGAAGGCAGTTTCGCAGTTTCTAATCATACCATCATTGATGCTGTCAAGGAATTACCAGAGCAGCCTCTGAACATTGACGTGAATTTTGACGAGATGAAAATGTATATAACCTATCAGAATGGTTCATACAATTTCCCTGTTCAGAATGCAGATGAATATCCGAAGGCACAGCCTGTTTCCGATAGTGCTACGACTATCACCATCAACGCATCCATCCTCGTTGACAATATCAATCGCTCATTGTTTGCAACGGCTCAGGATGAATTACGCCCCGTCATGAATGGTATTTATTTCGATCTGACGGCAGACAGTCTTGCTATCGTTTCCAGCGATGGCCACAAGCTGGTACGCAATAAGAACTATAGCGTAAAGAGCGATGCAGCTGCATCATTTATCCTACCGAAGAAGCCGGCACAGTTGCTGAAGGCTGTATTGAGTAAGGATGGCGGTGATGTGGTTTTGAAATTCGATGATCGCTCAGCTGAAATCAGTTTCACTGATGGAAAACTCGTTTGCCGACTCATCGAAGGTCGCTATCCCAACTACAATAGTGTAATCCCTCAAAACAATCCCAATCTCGTAACCATCGACCGCAAGAGTCTGTTGGGTGCTTTGCGCCGTGTGCTCCCCTTTGCCAGCGACAGCAGTCAGCTCATCCGTTTCCATTTGGATAACGGCCACATGGAACTCAACGCTGAAGATATCGATTTTGCAACCAGCGCCAAAGAAAGTATCACCTGTGAATACGGTGGGCAGCCTATGAGTATTGGATTCAAGGGTTCCAGTATGGTTGAAATCCTCAACAACCTGGAAGGCGACGAGATTCAAATCCAATTGGCCGACCCATCACGTGCCGGTGTCATCATTCCTATAGAACAGCCAGAGAATGAAGACGTGCTGATGCTGATTATGCCGATGCTGTTAAACGATTAACAATTAGCTATGAAATTAAATCTTACAAAGCCCCTGATTGTCTTCGATTTGGAGACGACGGGGCTTGACCTTGTTAATGACAGGGTCATTCAGATATCCTATATCAAAGTATCGCCTGACGGTTCTGAAGAACGGGGCAATCTTTTCGTCAACCCGCAAAAGCCCATTCCTGCTGAGGTGGAACAATTGACGGGTATTACCAACGAACAAGTGGCTCAGGCTCCAACCTTTCAGGAATTGGCTTCAAAACTGAATAGTGTGTTCAGCGGTTGCGACTTTGCTGGTTTCAACTCGAACCATTTCGACATTCCCATGCTGGCAGAAGAGTTTCTGCGTGCAGGCATCGACTTCGACTTCAGTAAATGTCGGCTGATTGATGCACAGACCATCTTCCACCGCATGGAGCGCCGCAACCTTGCTGCCGCATATAAATTCTATGTAGGCAGGAAAATGGAAGACGACTTCCAAGCTCACCTTGCCGATCAGGATACAGAAGCCACCTATCTGGTTCTTCAGGCACAACTCGACCGATATGCTCCTGGTATGCAAGAGGAAGAAGATCGTGTGCTGCACAATGATATGGATGAACTGGCTGCTTTCTCAAAGACCAACGACAACGTGGACTTCGCGGGTCGGATGATCTGGAAAGAATTGACGGATCCAAGTGGAAAGCCACTCACTGGTGCTGATGGAAAACCGCTTAGACAAGAGGTATTTAACTTCGGAAAATATAAAGGTGTACCTGTTGCTGAGGTATTACGCCGTGATCCAGGTTATTATAGTTGGATTCTTTCCAGCGATTTCACAAACAATACCAAGCAGATGCTCACACGCATCCGCTTAAGAGAGTTTGGCAGGTAAAGACCAGCCTTCGCCCGAAGGCCATCCTTGTCGGGAGGGAATAAATAGTAAATCGATAATTGTCAAATAGTATATTACATTGATGTTGAACGGCAAGAAGATCGTATTGGGAATCACCGGCTCCATCGCAGCCTATAAAGCCTGTCTGATAATTCGCGGGCTTATCAAGAAAGGAGCTGAGGTGCAAGTGGTTATTACGCCTGCAGGCAAGGAGTTTATTACGCCTATCACCTTGTCGGCACTCACCCACAAACCCGTCGTCAGCGAATTTTTCTCACAGCGCGACGGCACATGGAACTCACATGTTGATCTTGGACTATGGGCTGATGCGATGCTGATAGCACCCTGTACAGCCAGCACATTGGGGAAAATGGCTCACGGTATTGCTGACAACATGCTCATCACAACCTATTTGTCGATGAAGGCCCCAGTGTTTATTGCTCCGGCTATGGATCTCGATATGTATCGTCATCCCAGCACACAGCAAAACATTGAGCAATTGAAACAATATGGTAACCACTTTATTGAGCCTACCAGCGGATTCCTTGCCAGCGGTCTGGAAGGAAAAGGAAGAATGGAAGAGCCTGAGAAGATTATCGAATGTCTAGAGCAGTTCTTTGCCAATACCCAGTCTTTTTCTCTCAAGGGTGAGTTGGAGGACTCTTCCCTTACTGGCAAGCATGTATTGATTACTGCTGGTCCCACCTATGAAAAGATAGATCCCGTGCGCTTTATCGGTAACTACTCCAGTGGAAAAATGGGCTTTGCGCTCGCTGAGGAATGTTTCCGGCGCGGTGCAAAGGTTACACTCATAGCTGGACCAGTTTCACTATCATGCTCGGAAGGTATTCAGCGCATTGATGTTGAAAGTTGTCAGCAGATGTATGAGGTAACGACAAAGACCTTCCGCACAGCCGATATAGCCATTCTCTGTGCAGCTGTTGCTGACTTCCAACCAGAACAAGTAGCCGACCAAAAGATTAAGCGTAAAGATCATGATTTTGTGATTCGTCTGAAACCCACACATGATATCGCTGCAGCTATAGGACAGATGAAACGTGACAACCAGCGTATTGTTGCCTTCGCTTTGGAAACCAATGATGAGGAGCAAAATGCACGTTTGAAACTGCAGAAGAAGAATGCCGACATGATTGTTCTGAACTCTACACGCATCCCTGGTACCACATTCCGCAGTGATGACAATCAGATTACGATCATATCAAAACATCATCAGAAAGATTTCGAAAAGAAACCAAAAGCTGATGTTGCAAAAGATATCATTGATGAGTTAGAGAAAACGTTATGAAGAAAATCATTGCAAGTATCATCATTGCGTTATGTTGTTCCTTGTCACTTCCGGCACAGGAATTGCAAGCACGTGTCACCATCAACAGCAATCAGATACAAGGTACAGACAAATCGGTATTTGATAACCTGCAGAAAACTCTTGAGCAGTTTATCAATGAGCGTCAGTGGACTAATCTGCAGTTTCAAAAAAACGAACGTATCGTGTGCAATTTTAACATCACGGTTACCAAGCATGATGTTGCAACCAACACGTTCACATGCAACGCACTGATACAAGCCAACCGACCTGTGTACAATTCCGCTTACACCACTACCTTATATAATAATAAAGACGACAACTTTGATTTCTACTTTGCCGAGTTCGACCAACTGGAATACAATGACGAAACGGTTGACAACCAACTTACCGCACTCATTGCCTATTATGCATATCTCATTATCGGACTTGATCTCGACAGTTTCTCACCAAAAGGCGGTGAAGATGTCTTGCAACGATGCATGAATTTGGTAAACAATGCGCAAAGTCTGCAATTCCCTGGATGGAAATCATTCGAGAACAGCCGCAACCGATTCGCAATTATCAACGATTATCTGGACGGAGCAATGGAACCATTCAGAAAAATGCAGTATGACTACTATCGTCTGGGGTTAGACGAGATGGCCAATAATTCGGAACGCGGACGCATTGCCATCACCACCACGATTGAAGAGAACTTGAAAAAGGCGCACGAAGATAAGCCGTTGAGTATGTTACCACAGATATGGACAGATTACAAACGCGACGAACTCGCCAACATCTATAAGGGCAAAGGCACACAGAAAGAAAAGCAATCTGTTTACGACATTCTCTTTTCCATCAATGCTTCACAAAACGAGGCATGGAACAAAATCAAGGAATAAATGCTGAAAAGACTATATATCAAAGACTATACCCTCATCGATGAACTCGATATGGAGTTCTATTCCGGTTTCTCGGTCATCACTGGCGAAACAGGAGCAGGTAAAAGTATCATCCTTGGAGCTATCGGACTCCTGCTTGGCAATCGTGCCGATAGCAAGACAATCAAAGACGGATGTGCAAAATGTACCATTGAAGCGGAATTCGATCTGACACGTTATCAATTAGAATCCTTCTTTACAGAAAACGACATCGACTACGATGCCGGCGACTGTATCATCCGACGTGAACTGACTGCCGCAGGAAAGTCGCGTGCATTTATCAATGATACACCCGTATCGTTAGCACAGATGCGGATGCTCGGCGAACAGCTGGTCGATGTGCATTCTCAGCACCAGAACCTGCTCCTGCAACAGGAAGACTTTCAATTAAATGTGGTTGATATCATCAGTGACAACGCGCAACAACGCAGTGCCTATCGTACAGCGTATGATGAATACAAACAGTTAGAAAAGCGTCTGATTGATTTGCGTGTTGCTATCGAACAGAATCGGAAAGACGAAGAATACCTTCGTTTCCAATACAACGATATCCAAAGCGCCAACCTTTATGAAGGCATGCAAGAGGAACTGGAACAGGAAAGTGAAACACTCACGCATGCAGAAGATATCAAACAAGGTCTCTTTCATGCAGATTCTTTACTCAATGGCGACGAACACAATATCGTAGAAGACCTGAAAAGCGCTATTCAAAGTCTCCAATCCATTGAGGATGTATATCCGAAGGTACGTGAGTTGACTGAACGTTTAGAATCAAGCCGCATCGAAATCAAAGATATCGCCACAGAAATCAACGACAGTGTTGATGATATAGACTTCGATCCAGCTCGCCTTGACAAAATACAGGCACAACTCGACAAGCTTTATGCGTTAGAGCAGAAGTTCCATATCAATAGTGTTGAGGAACTATTACAGTTACAAGCCGATTTGAAAACGCGACTTGAACAATTGGACAACAGCGACGAGGAACTGGCTGACTTACAGAGAGATGTAGAAATACATCATAAGAAGTGTGAACAGCTTGCTGCAACACTTACCAAAAGTCGAGAACATGGAGCACAACTCATTGAAAAAGAGATGTTGCAACGTTTGGTACCACTGGGTATTCCCAACGTACGATTCCAAATACAGATAGAACCCAAAGAACTCGCTGCCCAAGGAGCCGACAAAGTTCAATTCCTGTTCAGTGCAAACACCAGCACAGCTTTACAACCCGTCAGTCAGGTAGCTTCCGGTGGTGAAATTGCCCGCGTGATGCTTTCTTTAAAGGCAATGATTAGCGGAGCGGTCAAACTTCCGACCATTATCTTTGATGAAATCGATACGGGCGTCAGTGGAAAAATTGCACAGAAAATGGCCTTGATGATGAAAGAGATGGGCGAAAACAATCGACAGGTTATCTCTATCACCCACCTTCCACAGATAGCAGCACTTGGACGTTCACATTATAAGGTATATAAAGAGGAAACACAGCAGGGAACCGCCAGCCGTATGACACTGCTCAATTCCGAAGAGCGCGTAACAGAAATTGCCCAAATGCTTTCAGGCGACAACATCACAGAGGCTGCTATCAGACAAGCCAACGAACTTCTCAACTCTTGAAAACATGCAAACAGAAGACATCAACATCAACACCATCACCAACAAATCATCATGGTTTGAACAGCTACGCAACTGGCGACAGGAGCATATCTCCCCACGACAGTTCACTTTGGCGTTGTCGTTCGTTGTTGGTTTTCTGGTATCTGTAGCAGCATTCGTTTTGCACTTTCTGATTCATCAAATACAAACGCTGTTGACATCGGGTTTCAATACTTCTACATTCAACTGGTTGTATTTGGTCTTTCCTGTCGTCGGTATTTATCTCACGTCCCTGTTTGTCAAATATGTCGTCAAGGACAATATCTCACACGGTATCACACGCATCCTATATGCTATCTCCTCCAAACGTAGCCATCTGAAAGCACACAACACATGGAGTTCAGTTATTGCCTCAGCTATCACCATCGGATTTGGTGGATCGGTTGGTGCGGAAGCTCCTATCGTACTAACGGGGTCGGCTATCGGAAGTAATTTAGGGCAATTGTTCAAGACCGACAACAAAACACTGATGCTGATGGTGGGATGTGGTGCCGCAGCCGCCATCGCCGGTATATTCAAAGCCCCAATCGCAGGATTGGTATTCACGCTTGAAGTATTGATGTTCGATCTGACAATGGCGTCATTGTTGCCCATCCTCATTTCTACCGTTACAGCTACCTGCTTCTCCTATTTGTTTACAGGCACTGCTCCTCTGTTCACCTTCCAAATGGAAAGCGAATGGTTATTAGAACGCGTGCCGGCAACGATTCTTTTAGGAATAGCCTGCGGATTGTTATCACTCTATTTTATACGAGTAATGAACTTCTGCGAAAGCGGGTATGCCAAATTAGCCAACCACCGGTACTGGCGATTGCTAATAGGTGGGCTTGTGTTGAGCAGCCTCATCTTCCTTTTCCCCTCTTTATACGGTGAAGGATATACAGGTCTCGACATCCTGATTAATGGAAAGACAGAAGCCGACTGGAATGTGATCATGAATAACTCCCTGTTTGCCGGAAATGGTGATTTGCTGGTTATCTACATCGGATTGGTGGTCATCACGAAAGTTTTTGCAACCAGTTCCACCAATGGGGCCGGCGGATGCGGAGGTACTTTCGCGCCCTCGCTCTTTATTGGTGGATTCGGAGGATTCCTCTTCGCCCGCCTATGGAATATGCATCAGATTGGTGTATATATCCCAGAAAAAAACTTCACGCTATACGGTATGGCAGGAGTGATGGCGGGTGTCATGCACGCTCCCCTCACAGGTATATTCCTGATAGCAGAGCTTACGGGAGGATACCAGTTGTTCATACCTCTGATGATTGTATCCATCTGTGCATACCTCACCATCAGCATCTTCGAGAAGCACAGCATCTATGGGATGCGTTTAGCACGTGAAGGAAAACTCCTCACCCATCACACCGACCATGCTGTACTCACGCTGATGAGTCTTGATAGCGTTATAGAAAAAGACTACGAATCGGTTGGCCCTGATATGGAGATGGGTAAGATGCTACATGTCTTCAGCGGTAGCCGTCTCAGCTATCTGCCCGTTCTCGATAGTAGCGGTAAGTTGCTGGGAATCATTGATATTCGTAAGATTAGACATGTTATGTTCCGAACGGAACTATACCATCGTTTCCGTGTCAGTCAACTGATGCACGAACCACAAGCCACACTTGGTGTCAACGAATCAATGGATCAGGTGATGAATAAGTTCGAAGAGACAAATGCCGACGTACTACCTGTTGTCGATTTAGACAATCACTTTGTCGGTTACGTCACCCGCACCCACATATACACCGTCTATCGTCAGATGGTAGCAGATATGAGTGAGGAATAGATAGGTTTAACATGAAGCATTAATCATTAATCATTATGAGAATCGTCTTTATGGGCACACCGGAGTTTGCTGTCGCTACACTCCGCGCTCTTGTTGAGAAAAAATATAATGTAGTAGCTGTTGTCACACAACCCGACAAACCCGTTGGACGTCACGGAAGTGTGCTTCAACCGTCCGCTGTCAAGCAATATGCTTTAGAACAGGGTATTCCTGTCCTACAGCCAGAGAAGATGAAAGATCCTGCTTTCATTGAAGAGCTTCGCAGTTATCGTGCCGACCTGCAAGTGGTTGTTGCCTTCCGTATGCTTCCAGAGGTTGTATGGTCGATGCCGCGATTCGGAACTTTCAATGTACATGCCGCTCTCCTACCCCAATATCGAGGTGCTGCACCCATCAACTGGGCTGTCATCAACGGAGAGACACAAACAGGTGTCACCACCTTTTTCCTCGATCATGACATCGACACGGGCCGCGTCATCATGCAACGTCCTTTTGATATTCCTGATGATGCGGACGTGGAATACGTCTATAACGGACTGATGCATCTTGGAGCACAAATTTGCTTAGATACCATTCAGAAGATTGAAGAAGGCGACGGTTTTGTTGAAACGCTTCCCCAGGAAGAGATGATTCCCGTTGGTACCACCCTCTATACGGCTCCAAAGATATTCAAGGACACTTGCCGCATCAACTGGAACCAACCTGCCAAGAAAATCTATGATTTCATTCGTGGACTCAGCCCCTATCCTGGCACATGGACACATCTGCAGATAGCCGATCAGCAACCGCAGGTACTGAAAATCTACCAGTCGGCCAAGAGTCAGCGTCCCTCCAACAATGAACCTGGAACGTTCGTCGTCGAAAAGAATCATTTGTACATCAATACTGCCGACTACCAGTTAGAGATTCTCCAGCTACAACCTGCCGGCAAGCGTCGTATGGCTGCTGCCGACTTCCTCAATGGCATTCAGAAATATCTGAGAACTCCGATTTCCGTCATCTGATTACCTTTCGTCCAGTCTTAATATAGACACCCTTCGGCATTTGACCATTTGACTGTTTGACGATTTTACGGCCTTGCAGATCGTACCAACAACTACTCCCCTCGCCCTTTGGGAAGGCTACGGGGGGCGAGCATCGCTCGGGATGGAGGGGTTTGGGGTGAGGCCTTTTCGCTCCTTAAGATCACGGGATCGGTTCTGTTAATCATTTTTTCGTTCACAATTTCTGAATGATCAACTGAACCGTCCCCCACGATCATTAAATGGAAGAGTAATGGATTTTTATTTCGTATCTTTGCAGGCAGTACGGTGGTACATAAAAAATCAACCCGCCAACTTTGACAGTGGCGGGTATTCAGTGTGTCATGTACCAGGTCCCTGACACTTTAGAACGTTTTTTGACAGAAACACCCCTTTTTTTTGACCGAAATCAATATATAAGGTCTAAGGTCGAAGGTCATTGAACTTCGTCCTCAAGGAACTCCGCATTGATAATAAGCTTATAGTGCAAACTTATAACCAACAGTCAGGGTAAACACGCTGTTCTTACTGTTCTTCTCACCAGGAATTTCAATCTTGTTCAGCTTTGTCAGGCCAATCTGATAGCGAGCATCAATGGTGACAGGTACCTTGAACTGGTAAGAAACACCAACAGGGATCGAGAAATCAAACTTCTTGTAGAGATCCTTCATGTCAACAGTTCCGTAAAGGTCAACTTCTCTGTTCACACCATCTTCAAAGACATCCATCTTGGCTTTTCCGTGTGCATAGAACTTAGAGGAAAGCATAAAACCGAACTGAACACCGGCCTTGATGGCAAACCCCTTGAAGATGTAGTAGTTGGCAACAATAGGCACCTTGAGGTAACCCAGGATATCATTCTGGTTCTTAATCTTTACCTTGATAGGTCCTTCCCAATACTCAAAGTCCTTCCATGCACAACCCTGAGTGGTATAGTTGATACCGGCTGCAGCACTAAACCTATCGGTGAACTGGTATTCAGCCTCACCACCGATGATACTACCTACTGCCATCTTCTTCTTCAGTGTAAGACCTTCGCCCATATCCAATGCGCCGACATTTGTAATTGAAGACAAAACACCACCGGCATACGGCTGCAATGACCATGTGCCCTTCTCAAACTGTGCATGAGCACTTACTGTAGCCATCAGGGCGGCTACTGCCATCATCATGAATCTTTTCATAGTCTAAAAAATAGTTAGTGAATAAGTTAAAGTTGTTACAACTGCAAAAATAAACATTTATTTGTAATTGGCAAAATCTTTTCCCTCATTTTTTCTTACCAGTCATTACACAAAAGTTCCGGTTCCTTTTGTGTACATATATAAAAAAAGCCCCCTTAAAGGAGGCTTCTTTTATACCATGCAGCTGGTAACACCCAGCGTAGTTTTATAAGCCTCACCCCCTAACCCCCTCTCCTAAGGGCGAGGGGGGAGCTTATGTCAGAGTCCAATCGGTCCTTGACCCATGCACGAGGTTGTACCCAGTGCAGTCAACGCGGCAGTAGCAGCTGCTATCAGCATACGGAGGATAGCCTCCCAAAGTCCTTTCTTTTTCATGGTATTGAAGCCCCCCTGAATCCCCC
>Ga0326511_10001985_pt1 | contig 16817 bp, 17 predicted proteins | sample 0_2496_0518_D_FD_203701 | JGI IMG/M metagenome (GOLD analysis project Ga0326511, IMG submission 203701) | Bovine rumen microbial communities from UC Davis, California, United States - 0_2496_0518 | ecosystem: Host-associated > Mammals > Digestive system > Stomach > Rumen | place: USA...
TCAGCTTCTTCCCGTTCCATCCATTGATGTGTCATCAGCCATCTGGCCATCTTACTTGCGTCGTACACGAATGTGCCGTCTTCGGTCTGACCGATCAGTGCGCCTTCAAAAGTAAAACCATTATTGAACATACCTTAATTCTCCTTTTCTAACCTTAGCCTTTGTTCGTTCTTTATTTTCCTTCTGCCACCGAAAAGATATTTCCAGTAGCTGTAGCCACGCTGTCTCAGCAATACTTCCTGAGCCTTATATTCATTGAACACCCGTATCGGATAACACAGCACGAATGCGATGGGCAATGTCAGTCCACATGCCAGTATCATCGCAATATCTTCGCTTTTTATACGCGAATGTTGCCATAAGGTTTCGCACAATGTGCAGACGATTAGTGATATAATCCAATAGTAAATTATTGTCAGTATCACGGTTTTAATCATTCAGTTGATCTCCTTAAGTCTGATTTCCATCGCCAAGATCGCCGCCTTCGGCATCCTTGGCCTGCTTACTCCGGATAGCGTTCTCCGGATCAGAGTTACGCTCGTCATCACTCTTTGTCGGTCTGCCGTTCTTCGTCTCACCGTCATCTTCCGTCTGAGCTGCATTGCCGACAGTCTGAACCGTTCTCGGGATCATGACTTCATCGGTACCGTCAGAGGCCTCCTGTTCACGGAGGGCTTTTTCTTTTGTGAGCGAATAGCCGTACGCCTGCATCATTGTTGCATTCGACATGAGGCCCTGCAGCCAGAGTTCTTTCGCGGAGTCTTTCATTTCCTTCTGACCATTGATGCCGGTCGGCATGAAGTGGAACTCCGGGATCTGCTTCAGATTATTCGTTCTGATCAGGCGTATCTCTTCAACAAGTCTGTAGTTGAGCTTGTTCATGAACTGCTCAAGCTCGTGCCTTGCAGACTCGACACGGCTCACAGCGATCTGCGTTGATACCTGAGCAGAGGCGAACGTACTGCCTTCCTGCGAGTCACCATTGACGATGATACCGGCGATGCCGCCAGCGGCGAGTATCTCTGAGTTGACCTGGCTATACAGTGGAAACTGATAGAGATCATTGAGATCTGCCTGCACGACTTCCGCATGTGCCAGATGATTCGTGACAGCCAATGGGCTTCCACGCATTGCTGACCGGAAGATGTTCTGCACCTCGGTCAGTTGAACCCGATCCGGGTACATCTCTTTCTTCTCATCACCATAGCGCACGTGCACGAAGGCTCTCGAGCCAATGTTGAGCATTGACTCTTCATAGTTCTGTATGAGTTCTTTCCTAGCCAATGCCGGTAATGCCGCAGTGATCCACGGGATGGCATAGCGCTGCCATGCTTCCTTGGCACCCTGGATAACGAACGTGTTCTCCGGGTTAAGTCGTGCGTACTGCTTACCGGCCTTGATTGCCTGAGCGATCTCAGGCGGGTAGCCGTCGAGAACATCTTTCAGCGTATCGTCTTTAATATGGTTCTTATCGTCATAGCTATAGGAACGGATCTGAAACTCGTTCTGAAGATCCTGAACGTTGAAGTCAACAACCGGCGTGCCGTCCATTGTGATATTGGCAATGACGCATTTATGCGGCGGGAGCGTTGTCGGAACTCCGTCCCACACGTACACGAACACGTTGGCATATTTATGCAACTGCAGTGCCACGTCTGCCAGTATCTCACGGAGCTTGATCCGTTTATAGTATTCTTCAAAGATGTCTATGGACTTCTGATTGGGACACGTCAGATACCAGTCGGTAATCGTCAATGGTTCATACACATGTTTAATAATGCCATGCACGATCGGATCAGCGTCCGTATAGAAGTCTGACAGGCGATAGAAGTTTGTGATGTTCGCCTGCTTATTTCTCAGCCATGACAGATAGTCCGTGTCGCTGAGAGTTGTACTGTAAGTTATGTTGGAGTTATCGAAGGCTTCGAGTTTATTGATCTCGTTATTCGCGCCTACGACAACTTTCATATCTCTTTCCGGTACAGGCGCAGGCGACTCGGCCTTTACTGTTCTTCTTCCGAAAAGAGAATCGAATATCGCCAATGCGCCCATCTCCTTTACTTTAGAATGCAGAGGCTATACCGATGCACGGTATGCCGTTCTTATGTTTCTTTACATTTGCTTCCTCCAGGGTTGAAATGTAATCGCATGCATAGGCCAGGCTTGAATACCGGTCCTTATGCTGCCTTGCTTTTTCTGTATCGTAGATCGTATTTCCGCTCTGGCTGATCTTGGCAACGATGTAGCTCAGCTCTACCTGCAGAGCGTCGGCTTCCATGAATACCGCTTCTTCTTCCATGGCAAACGGTGTGCCTTCTTCCTCTCTACGTATTCTTGCGATACGTGTACTGAGAGGGATCTCAAGGCTTCGCGTTTCGAACATGGTTTTCAGGTTGATCGCTATCTGCTGGTTGAACTGGAGCACTGCATTGACAGCCTTCAGTATTGGTTTCGCGCCGGGGATCACACCGCCCTCGTCTTCATGAACGAGCGGGGGATACTCCTTGCCGGATTGCGGATCGATCCATGAGTCTAAAAAGAATCTCGCGAATGCATTGCCTACACCGCGAGCGTCGTATACGATTTTCTCTGCGTTCGGAAAGCGCACGTGATAGATCTCGCGCACTTCTTCCGCAAGCTTATCCAGAGGCAGGCCTTCATAGGACCGCATCCAGACGAGCTTCTTTGAATAAGTATAGTCAGGCTTCTCCGTGAACTTGACTACACTGACAACGGTATGGTCAGAGCCTTTGGCTGACGACGTTGCAATATCGACACCAATGACATAGCGGCCTTTACCGTTCTTTGGTTGAAGCAGTTCTATCTTATACAAGTTTCTACACGTATCTGTCAGATCCATCGGGAAGACGGAGTTCGATGAACCGCCGACGAAGATCGAGCCGTATTCCATGTCAAAGGTTGCACTCGGAACACGTCTGCGCTCGCTCTCGAAGTACTCGGCATCGCCAAGGCCTTCGGCGATTGCGGTTTCATAGCTCAGTGAGCATGCGAACGACTTATCCCGTCCGTTGCCAAAGTCAGCGAGTATTCTTCTGAAGTCGCCATAAAACTCATTGGCCTTCGGGCTTGCAGACGTGATCTTGATCGACTTTGATGTGAAATCCAGTGCACCGTAGAAGTTGACATTCTGACGACGTGTGTTACGGCACGGCTGTAATGCGGCTTCGAGATCTTCGAGGTTGAGAAGCAATGCTTCATCGATCACGATGATCTTGGCACGCGTACCACGAACGGAGCTCAGTGCCTGCGACTGTATTCTTGATCCGTTCTTGAACTCACAGAGGCTATCGTTCTTGGAGATACGCACATAGCTTCTCGCGCCATTACGCGTCAGCTCCTTACGCATATTTTCATTACGCTCTACGAGATCCTTGATCTTACCGTTGACCAGAGTTGCCTGCTGGGCTGTTGCGGAACAGACCATGACGGTTGTGCCTGGCCAGAGACAGCACATGGCAAAAGCGGCAAGCGCGATGACAAATGTCTTTCCGTATCCACGAGAGCAGACTACGGACATGTCGTCACACCGGCCAAACTGTCTTACGATGATCTTCTGTGAAGGGGTCAGCTTGATCGGTGGAAACTGTTCTTCAATAAAGATATCGAGGTGGTCTCTATAGAACCACACCTGACGCTCCATCAGATCCCAGTCATTGATCACTCCGATCTTTGCTTTCTTCTTTATATCCGGCATTGCATCAACCTGCTTTCGCATCGTTGAGGCCTACGGCATCGATCACGTGCTTATATTTTTCTATCGTCTCGTCAACGGAGTCCTTGGGCCAGATGATCTTATTCTCCTTACAGTAGCCATGCTCCTCCAGGTACATGGTCGTCTCTGCCCATGAGGTGATGCCTTTATTGTCTTCGCTCTTCCGTTTACATGCGGCGAAGTTGGCTGACTTATTGAGCATGTCGAACAGGTTGAGAAGGTTATTGACATCCTGAATACTGCATTTGCCGAGTTTCAGATCTTCCATTGACTTATCACACATCAGTGAGATCTTGGCGATCTTCTTCGCGTAGTCCATGACGGTCTCGTTATCGAACACGTATTCGTTGTCCAGGTTGTTATAGTAGTCCATCATGGTTTTCAGTTCCTGTTCGGTATACATGCCATTAAAAAACTCCGAGTACGTTCTCGCACCCGGATCAGACTTCTCTTCAATTTTGATCTTTCCAGAAGCTACCGCTTCGGTATAGCTGACCATTGGTTTATCGGCGAACTTATAGTGGGATGTGAAACGGGTTGGCGCGATACGCAGGGCCATGTCGTTCAGCATCTTTTCTTTCATCTCGCCTTTGGCATTATTGAACACGGCTTTCTCTGAGAGCTTCGCTTCAGCAGCCTGACGGCAGGCGTCCCAGAACTCTTCGGTCCATTCACGACGGTTTTCGTAAAAGTATTTACGGAGATCGTCTTTTGTTTTACAGGCCTGCACGCATTCTTTACACCACGCGTCACGGCCCTGTTCTTCAGCCCAGTCTTTGTTGGAGTAGAAGTCTTCCAGAGGCTTCTTCTGATGACAGCACTGGCAGATCTTACCGGGTTTGTCTACTTTGCTTTTTCTGACCTTCGACGCGACTGTCTGCGTTGCCATTTTGATCACCTCGTTTAATCTGTTCTTCATGGCGGTAGAACGACGCCAGAAGGTTGAATAATCTGGTTGTCTTCTTGTATTTGTAAGTTGGAATACGATACTCGCCGCTATACTTGACATAGGTCGGCTCGATACCATGCCAGCTTAGAAACTCTTTTTCGCGACGGAGCTGTGTTGCATATTCCATGTCGAACGCCTGTTTCGGTACGGCGCTTTCATTCTCGTTGTGCATTTTTTCTCACGCTCCTGTGGTCTCGCTCGCGTTTGTTGAATGGGAACCGCGAGCGATTATTTTTTTTCTTTCCCATTATGGGGATTCTCGAAAGGTGAGAATTTTTGAGGGAGTGGAGAGAGAAAAGAGTCGGAATGGAATATGTACAAGGTTGTGTGAGACTTCCGAAACTTTTCAGCGGAAAGTCCACCCCTTGTAAACTGCTCGCAAACGCATGTAAGCGAGCAGGTATTATCTGTATTGATTTTTATGGTCAATACGGATAGTCACTTGTTTACTAAACGACCAACAATAGGAGGAAACCATTATGAAGAACCTGTTTAATACTTTTACAACCTCAAACTATGAGGTCATTGCTTGGAACGTCAAGCATGATAACGATGCTTATAACCATAGCATCAGCGTCGGACATCTTCAGTTTGAAGACGGCCAGAGGGCGTTCGTCAAATATGAGGAGGAATACAACAGCCTCATGACGAGCGCAATCGTCACCGTCATTGCTGATGGACGTAGCAAGAGCTACACCATCACAGATATCGTCGACGGTGAGCCTCGGTATCCTGGGTGCTGTAACGATCTGGCTGAAATGCCAGAGTGGCTTTATAAGCTGCTTGAAGAAAGCCGGCTTATTGACCCACGCGATTGGGATTACGCCTATGAAGAAAAGAAGGCGTATTACCTCAACTCCAACCCGTGTGGCATGATGAATTATTTTCTTCATGTTACCGATGAAAACGGAGATGTGGAGGTTATTTACTTCCCATACAAGAGGCTTGAGGCTATGTACTATTGCCTCAAACTTAGGAGAGAAGGTTTCGAGGCAAAGGTGCTCTGTGAAGCAGCTTGCCACGAAACGCAGAGGGGCAGGGCGTAGAAATACGCTCTGTTAATGCACATGCTGAGTCCCAAGTCTCAGCGCGTTCGGATGCTGTATCCGTATAAAACAGATTCCACATTACTAACGACTCAAGGAGGAAACCAATATGAAAAACAACGTTATAAGCATGATCATGGCATGTATGTTCAACTCTGAAGCAGATCTGCTTAATGAAGGTAGTTTCGCATGGGCCCATTATATACTCGAAGACGACGAAGCTATCTGGTGTATGCAGAAGGCGATCGAGTACTACGAGCCTTCTGATCGCGAGGATCGCTATGTTGAATACCAGACTCTTCTGGATGGAGCGGATTTTGTTGTCAACATCGTTGACCACGGTTGGGAGCTTTCGCCTGTCGATCCTTGGGACGAAGTTGGTTGTCTCGACGATTCGTACTACGTCGAGAATCCGGAATGGCGTATCAACGGTATCGCTCCTGGATACAACCACGGCTGGGACGAAGAGGAATTGGAGTTCCAGCAGTGGGTCGAAGAAACCAGCAACAAGTACGATCGTTGGGATCGCATGGCAAAATGGGCCAAGGCGCAGCCTGACGATGAGTACGAGGAGTTTCTCGAGTTCTGTGCAAACTGGGAGGCAGAGAACAAAAAGAAGGAGAAGATAAAAGAGATCGTCGATGATCTCCGCACAGGGAAGTATGATGAGATCAGTAGCTTTACTAAACTGAACAAAGCAGTTCTCTCTGTAATTGGATGCGATGTTTTCAGAGGTTGTAATTACAGAGGACTCAAAGATTACTATTGGTACACAATCTGGTTCAGAGATGCGTTGACCTATTATGTTGTGTGCGAAGACAAGGACGCGGCAGTATTATTCAATGGTCTTTGCGCAGCGAGACTCGAAGGAGCAGCCAATCTCTTTCTGTATTTCAAAGAAGGAGGAAAACTCTATCTTCACAACGACGACGTCTCGAAATCTCGTATGCGGGACAACGTATATAAGTTCGCGATGAAAGACATTGCGAACCAGTTGGAAGAGAAATACCTCCGCTAATAAACATAGCCCCCATGGTCGTATGGCCATGGGGGCTTTTTCGTCCAGCCTGAAGATGGACGCGTGCTCTCACGTCCGAAACGCTATGCGTCGCTGGAAGAGCCAGTTACTCAGCGGGTTGAGATACTCGCACGACACTCGAGAACCAAACGACCATTCAATATTTAGAGGTAACACCATGAAGAACTACACCAATTTTGTAAACCGTGAAACCAGCATCTTTGAAAACACTGGACGTTGCGACCTTATCAATGAGATCGTCTGGGGCTTTGTTGAAAGCAACCAGACACATCCTGTGCATAGCTACTTTGTGGAAGACGGAGTCGAGTACGAGATCGACGTTATCACATTCCGCAAGATGCTTGGTGATGTAAAGGTCTTTGTCAGCCTGCTTTACAAGCGAGAGTTTGACAAGGATGGCCGCGACAGCATTAAGCTGACCGTTCGCCTGAACAATGTTCAGAAGACGTTCATTGTACGGGACAAGGCTCCCGGAGCTGACTACAAGATGAACCAGGTCAACTGGATGGACCAGGGAGTAGCCAGCTTTGCCGAAGATCACGGATGGCTTACAAGCATCGACCGCTATCATAGCGAAGAGGAAACATTCTATCGCGATGAGGCAAACGAGATGCGCCTCCGGCTCGAACAGGAGATGGCGATGGACGTCTTTCTCAACCGTAAGATCGAAGATGTGTATAACACAGACGATCTTCCGTTCTAATTCAATACGCCCCAGCGGTCTCATGGCTGCTGGGGCTTCTTTTGTCTTTTCGCATGCGCACAACATGCGTATGCGAAAGGACGAAAATCCCCGCACGGCGCAGGCTGAGATGTCTGCACGACACTCGACATACCCAGTGCATTGCATTGAGCTTTTTCTGTTTACTAAGGAGGTAAATAACCATGTTGAAAAGAATCCGCAACTACAACGACGTCGCTTATGCCACCGGTGAAGTCGTCATGGAGACCATCAAGGAAGTTGGCGCACCTGCAAAGCCTCTTGATCACAGGCCTGGTCCGGTGCATGTACGTTGTGGCGAGAAGGCTGATAAGCAGTCCGATGTCGTCATGCTTCTGCCTGATGGGTTGGAAGACCCGCAGAACAACGTCAAGATTACGCTCTCGCGTGATCCTGGGTTTTTCGAGGTTAAAACCAACAATCCGAATAACGCAACGTTCAAGTCGGAGATCATCCGTTCGAACAACAGCGTGCTCACACGCTGGATGGCTGACAACGGATACACAGGTCTGGATGTCATTCAGATCGATCACAGCTTCGACAAGAAGAACCCTGGCAATAAGAACTTGCTCGAGTTCTTCCGGAAGATGCTGTATTGGCGTTTCAAAACCAACCTTGGCGGCGATCGCATCTACGTTGCGGTCTGGACCAGTGCGAGTGGTGAGCGCACTTGCACAACGACGTTCATGAACCTCGAAATGGCCAAGAAATTCCTGCCTTGGTACACGATGGACATGGACATCATGCGCCGCATGCCGCTGCAGAAGGCAGGTGTGTATCTCGCGCAGTGCACATCCGCAACTCATGGATGGGAAGTGACTTTCGGCAATAAGGTCAAGTATCCCGACATGAAGAAGGCCGTCTGCGCTCTTGACGTCGAGAGCGTTCGGAAGAGCCAGATCGTGAACTATGTTCACGACGGAAAGATTGAGTGGAAGAAGCTCATGGACGTCATTGAGACGAACAGCGATGGCATCGTCATCATGTTTGTTGACTGGGACGAAAAGACTATGCTGAAAGTCGTGTCTGTGAGAGCTCCCGGAGTCAAAGGCGCACTCGTCTTCGTTGACCGTGGTTCCTACATTGAGGCTGCAAAGCGCGTTGGTAAGAAACCGGTCGTCATCGACATCTGGGGCAAAGAACACGATGTCCGCGATGTTGATATCGTATTCATGAAATCCTCTTTCAAGTGGATCAAGGCGATCGACACCGAGGAACTGTTCCACGAATACCTTGAGAGACTTGAGCAGTATGGCCACCAGCTCTACGTCTGCAAGGAACAGCACCTCCGCAAGAGGCCGCTCCCGTATCAACAGAATCAGGTTGCGGAACCATCTGCCGAAGACGAGAAGACGCTTGTTGACTATGCGGTTAACTATGTCAACAAGGAGAACAGCGTAGCAGGCGCAATTAAGCTTCTCGACAGCAAGGCAGAACGTTATGTCGCAAGTATGATGCCTGAGTACCTGAAGGAAGGAACAGTACGTGAGAATATCAACGTGCGGCATCGCGTTCACATGCGTGACTGCCTGACCGGCAAGATCCCGGACCTCATCACCTATCCGTTTGCATTGCCGGATATGGTGAATGTATGTATGCACCTCATGGGTGTTGAGGATAAGTTCATGCTCAAGCCCGGATGTGTGACGTTCAACAACAAGGACGTACCGTATGGTTCGCACCTGTTTGTAACCCGGAACCCAGCTCCGGGTATGAACGTGCTGGAAATGGTCAATGTTGAAATCAAGGGTTTGGCTCGTGGTTTCTTCATCACCGAGGCCCTGTACTTCAACAGCCAGGACCTCGCAATGCGTACCCTGAGCATGGACTTCGACGGCGATACTGTCGGAGTTGCATGCCTCGACAACCCGATCGCCAAGGCTTTCTGGGATGGCATCGCTGCAGCGAAAGCCAATCACAACTATCATTGTGTCTACTTTGATAACGCGAGCCAGAAGACGCCGTACTCCAGAGACGCAATGCTGAACAGCATTCTGCTGGCCGAAAGCAGTGAGGTTGGCCTCGTTATCTACACGCTGACGAAAGTCAGGGATTACCGGTATGATGCGGTAGCCGCAACGCTCCTCGAAGCGTATTCAACGCAGTGCATCGACGCTGCAAAGAATGGTGAGAACCAGGATGTGCAGCTGACCAAACAGCGTTGTCATACCATCATGGAAGATGCGCAGAAGAAATGCATCGCGGCTCCGATGCACATCTTCTTCAAGAAGGAACTCCCTCCGGTTACGGAAGTCGACGACCTTGAGAAGTCTGTGTTGGCTTGCATGCCTAAGTACAAAGACGGAACGCCAAAGTATCGTTCTCGTGCAAATTACATTGGCCGCTACGTCCACAACGTACGGTACAGCTGTTCCTGGAACCTCGAGTTCGACAAGTGGAACATCCCTGACTGGGTTGACTCCAGAAAGAAGGATGCTGATCCGTCTTGGAAGAAGTTCTGCCGCAAGAGCCCGGTCAACGTACCGAACCTCCTGCTCTTTACCGACATGAAGACGTTCAATGCGTCTCAGTTCGGTCAGGTTGTCAACGAGATCAAGAAGGAGATGGCAAACAGCGACCGTCACATGGCGATCAAGAACGTCAGAGATCTCATCCCGATGCGAATCGAAGAGCTGGTTAACTATGCTCGCGCCAACAAGAAAGGTGCTGAGAACTTCGACGAGCAGGACCTTCTGAGCGCACTCGTCATGGCTCTGTATGGCCGCGATTTCAGCAGTCTGCTGTCGAAAGCAAAGACCATGCTTCGTCCTATTTCCGATGCAAAGAAGGTATTCTGGATGATGTTTGGCGGTATGGTAACCAAGAACGTACGCGATAACCTGAAGGGACAGGTTGACATCGAGATCGAAGCTGAACCCGTTGAGGAAGAACAGCCTGAGATCGCAATCGAAGAAGCGTATGACGCTGGCTTCGAAGAGTGGGTGGCCAGCCGCACCGCAGCCGACATCCCGGATTGCTCCGACGACGAAGACAGCTTTGGCTATTACGAAGAATGAGAGAGGGTAACACCTCTCTCTTTTATTCTGTTCTGTTGAAATACAGGCATGACACACGACTCACCAAACGACTATTGGAGGTATCACCATGTCATATAAAATCGCATACTTAAAAGAAGAACGTTACTACGAGAAGGAGTTTGACGACAAGAATGAAGCGAACGAAATTTTCAAGAGCCTCAAAGCGAAGGGCTTTAAGATCATCACCAAGTCCAACGACTCTCCGATGCGATTGTGGAACTTCTACAGCATCATCGATTTCGCAATCCCCGTTCTCTTCAGTTATGAGCGTTTCAACGAAGGCGACATCGGATATGGCATCGTAATGGAAATGCTAAGGACTGCCAAGACTCGTGTAAACAAGTTTCCGGCACACGAAGAGGCAGAGTTTGAAATGATCATTGAAAACAGAACGTTTATTGCTGAAGCCTACAAATACAACAACGTTCATCGATTGGCTTTTTGCGAACAAGTAGGGCCAGAATATGTTGAGTGTAGCGCTCTTTTCGACAAGGTCTGACGCATCCGTCAGATCTTTTTCTTTTTATTTCTAAACTTTTAAACAATTGAAGGAGGACAAAACCATGTTCGGAACCACCATTATCGTATTCGGAACCAAGATTCGTTTCACCCATGACGGCGACAGGCTTGAGGCAATGTCAGTTGCCATTCGCGAGGCGTTTCATACTCGCGTGTCGTCAATTTACCACATTGACGGAAGTGACAAGCATCTGCTGTGCAATTTCGACAGCGTGCTTCCGTCCACGGAGATCAATGTGGTGTGCGAGCGTAAGCGCCGCACCCGCTGAGCTTCTTCTCACACGCCAGCAATGGCGTGTGAATTGAAATAGCTGTATCGGAATCGGTACGGCTATTTCAGTTCACACATTGTGAGCTGACTATTTGCGCCCCGCAGGCGCATTTTATCGGGCGGGGGATTTACTTTGTCCATGAAACTCGGCGTATCCTCCAACTCATCGTGTCCATGCTACAGGCTACGCGAATATGCGAAGCATCACGTAGATCACGGCGCGAGCGCCTCAGCCTACCAGAATTTCTATCAAGAAAGGAGCTGGTCAGTATGCAACTGATTACAGCGTTCAGAGACAAGTATTCGTTTCTGGGCAACTGGTATCCGGCTGTGATCATCGGTCGGCACGGCATCTACGCAAATGCAGAGGCCGCATACCAGGCATGTCGCACGGATGACGTGTGCATGCAAAGGTTCTTTCAGGGGCTGACAGCGAGCGAAGCGCTTCAGCTCTCAAGAACCGTGTGTGAACGACCGGGCTGGCAGGACATGAAAGTCCGCGCAATGCGCACGATCCTTCGCAAGAAGTTCTCCGCGCCACAGCTGAGAGAAAAGCTTCTTGCGACTGGCGATGCGGTCATCCAGCACCGCGCCTGCCACCCGGACAGGTTCTGGGGCATGGATCTTCGCGGCAACGGAGAGAACATGCTCGGCATCCTGCTGATGGAAGAGCGTGAGCGTATCCGCAGTCTGTCGGGCGATGGACCTGCCTGAGCGGCACCTTGTCGGGCGGTGCGCTTACTTCCGGCCTTTCGGCGTGCCAGCGCGTCTCCCTTGGCTCACCGCCGCCCGGCTGCTCTTAGCGTGAGTTCCCGGGGGCCTGTCCTCGGAGCTCCTGCTGTTCGAAGCAGTCGGCGCGTTCATGGCGGCGACCAAAGCCCGGCGTCTCGATGATGCCGTGTTACGCCGTTACCGCGCCAAGAGCGCTGCTTCTATTGTGAATGGACGGGGCGCGAGCCTCCTTCATTCATCCTCACAGCAACGGCTTTGTCGGGCGAGAGACTTACCGCGCTTCATCGAAGCCCGGCGTCTCCATGACGCGGCAAGCCGCTTGTTCTTCTGTGAGGCAGGGGACCACAACCCTGTCCGGTGCACGGCACTACGACTGTGCATCACGTCGGAAATATAACAACAAATTTTGAGGAGGAAAACCACAATGATCGAAATGAAAGCTATTGGCCGTCTTGTCGCCGACCCTACCATCCGTGAAGCTGCTCTGAAGGATGGCACTACCGTGAAGGTCTGCAACTTCCGTATCGCAGTCAACGAGACTCGCAACGGTGTCCGCACCGTGCAGTATCTCAACTGCACTACCTGGCGTGGCCTTGCAGAGAACTGCGCCAAATATCTGAGCAAAGGCCGCGAGGTCTACGTCTCTGGCAAGCCTGAGGCTCAGCCAGGCGTCGCTCAGCGTGACACTGCCAACCACAAAGTTGGTGATGTGTTCGCAAACCTTATCTGCAACTGCAACAATGTCGAGTTCCTCGGAGCTCGCTTGAAGCAGGATGAGGCAGAGGCTCCGACTCCGGAGCTTCCTGCCGGTGGATATGCACCTGCTCCTCAGGCTGCTCCGGCACCAGCTCCTCAGGCTGCTCCGGCACCCGCTGAGACTCCAGCTCCAGCGCCTGCCGCTCCGAAGTCTGCGAAGAAGAGAGCTACCAGGGCACAGGCTCAGGCTCCCGCTCCGGCACCTGCTGTCGAAGCCGAGCCGGTGTACACCTACACTGAAGTAGATCCTGCCGTCTATGACGAGAGTGATCTGCCGTTCTGAAGAAACATTGGGAGGCATGCGAGAGCATGTCTCCCTGAAATTTTAAGGAGGATAAAACAATGTTTGATGATTATGATTACAGTCTCTGGCAGGAAATCGAAAACTTTGACAAGTACATCGATTGGAACGATGACGATCAAGACGAGTTCTTCGCTCGTGTCGATGTTGAATGCGGCATCGGCGGTAGCAAAGTAGCATAACGGCCCGACCCCGTTATACCTTTTCTTTAGCGGCTATGGCTTCGTGCCATAGTCGCTAAAAAATTCTGATCCTTGCAACTCTCCCTTCCATCCAACTTACTGCCCTCTAGGGGCCTGGAGGTTTATATGAAAAGAGTCGTTCGCATTTATACCGATGGTTCCTGCTTATCGAATCCCGGTGCAGGAGGCTACTGTGCGATCATGCAGTGGGGACCTTTCGAGAAGGTACTCACCGGCGGCGAACAGAACAGCACGAACAACCGTATGGAGCTGACAGCGGTTGTCGAAGCCATTTCGGCTGTCAAGAATGAGAAGGATATCTCGATAGATATTTATTCTGACAGTCAGTATGTTGTCAGCAATGCCATGAGCGTCAGCGTCTGGAAAAAGAACGGATGGCGCACGAAATATGGGAAGATCAAGAATGTTGATCTTTGGCAGCGGTTTGAAAGTGAGATGGCGAAACGCAAGGATTGCTATATCACGTTCAACAAGGTACCGGCACATTCAGGTGTGGTGCTGAATGAGCGCTGTGATGGGCTTGCGAAGGCCGCTGCTGAGCGGTTTCGCTGAGCGTGTGGTTTCTCACCTTTCGAGAATCCACATAATGGGAAGAAAAACGGTCGCAGTATCCTCCTTCTGCGACCGATTCTTCCATAAAAAATTCTCAAAAAACGACCGATTCTTCAATAAAAAATTGAGCGGGCGAGCCCGCTGAGAGAGGAGATTAGTTAAATGATTAAAGTAATTGACTGCCAGACTGAAAAACCCACATATGGGCCAAGATGTATTCGCAAGTATTCGGAGGAAAAATTCTTTGTGATCGTTTCGGACGAGCCTAAAATTCTCAACTACGAATATCCGAATGGGTTCAGGATAGACATCAACTCGATCAATATTTATACGGCAGACAGCAAATGCGAGAATGCCATCAAGAACCTGATTGAAAATGGCAAGAACGTGATTGTCTGCTCGGATAAATTCTCAAGACTGAAATTCTGGCCTGATGTATTGAACCTGATCTTGGAAAAGGAGTACACGTTGCTCATTGACGGAAACTTCGTCAGAAAGAAACCCGTCCGGACAATGTACTATGACGATCCGAGAAGAATGGTCAGAGAAGGCATGGTCACAGTTGGAGAAGACTGCTCAGTGACATGGGTGCGCAGAGACCTGACACCTAAGGAAGCAGATGAGTGGGGTCACATCATCTTCAGAGCTCGGGCGGGGACATTATTCTACGACCGGAAAAAGAAGGTGTTCACGTGCGACTTCCCGTGCAGCTTCTTCAATTATTTTAAGAATACTTACATTATTACCAATAACTTCAAAACGAATGGCGTCCGGGCGTATCTTAACAAGAAGAAAGTCCAGTACGAGACAATTGAAGTTGAATGAGAATAGACTGGGGTGGTTGAATGATAGCTCGTATTGGAGAACTCGATGTATATGTTGTTGACTCATGGATGGGATCTGGAAAGTCGCAAGGCATTATCACACAAATAAAAGAACATCCTGAGAAGAGATACCTCATCTTTGTTGAACTGCTGTCTGAAGGCAAGCGATACAAAGAGCAATGTACAAATATAGATTTCTATGAACCTCTAATAGATAAGACTGACAACCCGTATGACACGAAAACAGCGGAGTTTGAGAAACTACTCCACGAAGGCAAGAACATCATATCAACTCATGCTCTGGCTGAGAGCCTGGACTTGAGTGACAAGCTTCTGAATGAGATGATCGACTACAAGTACACCGTCATCATTGATGAGGCGATGGAAATTATTCGTCCTATAGCTTTTGCTGAGGATGATATCCATGACGCTATAACAACTGCACATATCTCTATTGGAAAGAACAATATCGTGCGGTGGATTGACGATGACTATGTGGGTGACAGATGCTTCCTCAAGTCCATGGCCAAGAGCAACTCACTGTATCTTGTTGAAAAAAATAAGAATATAAAGAAAGATAAAGATAGCTTCATATGGATCATGTCACCGAACATCTTCGCCGCAGCCGAAGAGGTATATGTGCTCACTTACAACTTCGAAGACTCCTATATGAAGTACTATTTTGACATGCACGGAATAAAATACTCTCTGATGCATGCAATTGACGGCAAGTTTTTTGACGGACCTGAAGACAGAACCGCGAAAAAAATGGAAGCGTCCAGACTGCTCCACATCGCAGATCACAGGATTAACAATATTGGCAACAGCAGGACTGCTCTGTCTAAGAGCTGGTATACCAAGCATGCCTCTGAGAGAGAGATAATTTATAACAATACTTACAATTTCCTGAAGAACATCACAAAGTCTACTGTAGACGAAGCCGCGTACTCCATCTTCAAAGACTACTCGCAGCCTGAACAGTTGAAACGGTATTGGAATGGATTCATACCGACCAACTGCAGAGGCACGAACATGTACAGTCACAAGACTAATTTCGCAGTGCTCACCAACATATACATGCATCCGATGATCAGAAATTTCTTTGAACGCACCGGCGACGTACAGATCAATGAAGACGGCTTCGCTCGCAACCAACTTCTTCAACTTATATGGAGATCTGCCATCCGCAATGGCAAAGATGTCAACCTGTACCTGCCATCTGCACGCATGAGAAGACTTCTCACAGACTACCTCCAGACAGCCTGATAACCTAAATTCATTATGACCTCATAACAAATAAAATACAAAATTTTCAAAATTTGGTCTGCTTCAACCCCCGGGGATCATGTTTCTTTCGCGCGTCCCAAACGTCTGAACGGCTGGAGACGTCTAGCCAAGGCCTTGGGCTTTTAGCCCAGATCCTCGGCTAAACGCCTCTCGTTTTCTCAGATATTGTTAGAAAATTGAGGCTCGTTCTCTAAACAAAAAAATTCCGAAAAAGAGCGGGGGAGTCGCGGACTCGCAGTATCACTTTTTACTTGTTTTTGTTGACTGGTCATGGGATAATATTACGACTAGTAAAATAATAATTCATTATGACTTCATAACATTATAGTTGCACTCGCTTGCGAGTGGAGTAACGCGGACTGGCTTATACGTCATGTACATGACAGACTGGCTGTTGGAAGCTACATTTCATGTACATGACAGGTGCAGTTCGCGTGTTTTCGATAAGACTGTGGAAAACCTGTGGAAAACTTTTTATTACTTGTGGATAACTTGTGGAAAACTCATGAAACTAAAGGGAATGGACCGAAATTTAAAGAAAAAATTAAACAATAGTTACCTTTTCCGCTCTCCATACTAAATTCACCTAAATTAACCTAAAAGTTTACCAATATTGAACATACACTTTTTTTATTAATAATTGAAAAATATAAATATACATCGACTGGTATTACCGAAAGCCTCAACACTATAAACCCGGAAGACTTTAATACATAAACAAGACACGGCGCAAGCGCCTCAGCCTTTAAGACTGATATGTTATATATAGCATATCAAGTATACTTTCTATACCATATATAATATTCAATATAAGTATATCTAGTATTCAATACTAATTGGAGGCAT
>Ga0326511_10001987_pt1 | contig 16808 bp, 12 predicted proteins | sample 0_2496_0518_D_FD_203701 | JGI IMG/M metagenome (GOLD analysis project Ga0326511, IMG submission 203701) | Bovine rumen microbial communities from UC Davis, California, United States - 0_2496_0518 | ecosystem: Host-associated > Mammals > Digestive system > Stomach > Rumen | place: USA...
CGCGCTGCCCCTCGACTTGCATGTGTTAAGCCTGCCGCTAGCGTTCATCCTGAGCCAGGATCAAACTCTTCATTGTAAGAATTGCTTGTTCGTTTTACCTTCTTGACTCGTCTCGTGTCTCACACCTCCCCAAGGAGGCGTCCGACACACGCTATCTCTATCTTCTCATCAGTGTCAAATCACTCTTGCTTTTCAACATTCTTTTCAACATCTCTGTTTTCCGTCGAAAGCGAGTGCAAAGATACAACCATTTTCCAAACTGGCAAAATATTTTTTCAAAAAAAATTTGCAAAACATCCGAACAACCTGAAAATCAACACAAGCAAAACAGAAAAAATTTTCTCCACCTCCCGCCACGGCCCCCGCAAAACACCCCTCCCCCACCCCTTTTCACCAAAAAATCGGCACCCTCGTCGCCAAAAAACCGGAAAAACGACGGAAAACAGAAATATATTGCTCACAATCAGCATTTTGAACAAAAACAGGCAGGATTCCGCACCCCGTCGAAGACCGGGATGAGAGCACACTTCTCATATAGTTCCTATATACTTCTCATATACTTCTTATATCACCTATATAAGAAGTATATGAGAAGTATATGAGAACGATATAAGAACAATATAAGAAATGCCGAATTATGTACCTCTCGGGTAGGTATCGGGTGGGTAGGAGATGGGTGGGCGGAAGGGGGAGGTGGGAAGGAGGTGGGGAGGTGGAAGAATCTGGGAGGAAGAAAAAGAGGATAAAAAAAATGATATAATAAATAATAAAATATGTTTTTCTGTGTTATTAGGGTTGTGAAAAGGGTTTGGAAGATAATTTCGCGCCTCTTTTTGGCTGTGGTTCTGACGGTGTATGTCGTTGTGGCTCTGGTCAATTATTCCATTGTGCAGAGTTTTGCGGGGGCTGTTGCCGGCAACTACTTCTCGCGCGAGTGGGGCGGCGAGCTGCGCATCGGTTCGTTGCACGCCATGCCTTTCGACCACCTGATTCTCGACCATGTGCTGTGGGTTTCCCCGACGGGGGACACGCTTTTCGACGGCGAGCAGGTGCGTGTCTCGTTCAACCATTTCCCCTTCGACGGCGAGGGCCTCGACCTTGAACGCGTCTACCTGAAGAACGCCTACTACCATTTTGCCACGCAGGGCAAGAGCAACATCAACCTCAAATTCCTCATCGACTACTACAAGGCCCGCCGCAAGCCCCACCCCGAGCCCGAGACTCCGCGCGCCCCCTTCTATGTCAAGGCACGCGAACTGGTGCTCGACGGCGTGCACTACAAGATGGACCTCCCCGACCATCGCGAGAGGGTCTATCCCTACGGGGTGCAGATACCGCACATGGAGTTTCTCGAAATCCGCGGGAAATTCCGCAATGTCCATGTGATCAACGACGATGTCACCTGCCACATTGTCCGCCTCGCCACGCGCGAGCGGAGCGGTTTCCGCGTCGTGGACATCGAGGGCGACGTCCACGTCTCCCCCTACGAGATCATAGCCCGCAACTTCCGTGTGCAGACCGCCAAGAGCACCATTGTCTGCGATGCCGAGCTGCACTACGACACCTGGAAGGGCATGTCCGACTACCTCCACACGGTCCAGCACAGCGCCGTGCTCAAGGAGGGCACGTCCGTGGCGATGTCCGATGTAGCCTACTGGGCACCTGTCCTCTGGGGCATCGAGGCGCAGGCCGAAGCCATAGGCTCCGCCTCGGGGACTATCGACAACCTGAGCACCGACATGCTGGTGCGCTGGGGCGAGAACTCGTCGGCCCTTGTTGCCGGCACCGTGCGCGGCCTGCCCGTCATCGACACCACGGAGTTCGACGTCGACATCGAGCACCTGCGCACCAACGCCCGCGACCTCGAGCCGCTCACCTCCCTTGCCACCCTCAGCCAGCATATGCAGAAGACCCTCCACGACCTGGGCACCCTCAACCTCAGCGCCGCTGTCCGCGGAGGCATACGCGACCAGGGCACCGTCAACCTCCTGGCCGACTGTGCCCTAGGGCAGCTCCGCGCCGACGCCAGCCTCCGCCACCTTGCGGGTTCCTACCGGTTCACCCTCGACGTCGGCAGCGACGGCCTTGCGCTCGACCCGCTGCGCACCGACTGGATTACCCGCAGCGGCTTCGACCTCAGTGCCAGCGGCCAATGGCGCAAAGCCCCCGGTCCGTGGCTGCGCCGACTGGACATGGACTTCGACGGGCACCTTGCCAACAGCGTCGTCCGCGGTCACCCGCTGAGCACCGCCTCCCTCGGCGGCACCCTGCGCGACGGCACCCTCGACGCGCGCATCGAGAGCACCGACACACTGGCCGACCTGGCGCTGACGCTCCAGGCCGCACTGGCCGACAGCATCAAGAGCCTCCGCGCCGATGCCGAGATAGACTACCTCGACCTCGGCATCCTGCCCCGTCCGCTGGCCACCAGCGTCAAGGCACGCCTGAGCGGAAACTCGCTCGAGGAGATGACCGGCACGCTGAAGGTCCGCAACACCGAATACGGGCAGATGAGAGTGAAAAACATCGACCTGGCCGTCAATCAGGACGAGGGCGGCAAGGACATCCAGATGGAGAGCGACCTGGCCGACCTCTACGTGAACGGCCGTTTCCAATATGCCGACCTGCCGCTGATGGTCAAATACTTCTGCCAGAACTACCTGCCTGAAATGTTTGTCGGCGCGGAAGCCATGGACAGTGCCGACATTGCCCGGCTGGCCGACCGCACGGTGGCGTTCAGGCTCCTCTGGCGCGACGACGGCAGCATCCTCCACGGGCTTACCGAGAGCCTGAACATTGCACGCGGCACACGCGTGGACGGCTCCTACAACTTCGGCGAACAGCTAAAGCTCGTGGCCTTGAGCGACGAGATAGCCATCGGCTCCCTGCGTCTGGAAAACGTGGGACTCAACGGACGCGCCCTGGACAACCGATACGTGCTCCAGGTGGAGTCGCAAACACTCAGCATCGGCAAGGTGGAACTGCTCGACCGCCTGCAGACCACCCTCCGCAGCACCCCTCAGAGCGCCACGGCAAAATTCATCTGGGGCACAAACGAAAGCCCGTCGATGGGCGACATAGAGTTTTCCCTCGACGGCAACGAGGTCAACGTGCTCAACCCCCTCTTCTACGTTGGCGACACCCCTTGGCGCCTGCGCACCGAGGGACTGACCCTGAGCAACGATGAGCGCCTGCGACTGACGGGCGAAAGCATCGTGGTGGAAAGCGCACAACAGAAGATAGAAGCCCGCGTGAGCCTGCTGGGCGAAAGCAGCGACAACGTGGAACTGATGTTCAGCCACTTCAACCTCGACCTGCTGAGCGACCTGCTGCTGCAGGGAAGTCCGATGGACATCAGCGGCGAAATCGACGGTCAGGTGGCGCTCAACAACCTTTCGGAGACCCCCTACCTCAACGCCAGCCTCCGCATCGACAGCTGCTCGGTGAACCAACAAGAACTTGGAGTGGTGACCCTGGCCAGCAATTGGAACTCAGAGCTGAACATCCTGAACCTGGAGATGGAAAACGACCGGGCCGACGCCGCCGGATGGGTGGAGCTGGGCAAAGAGGACCCGGGTGTGAACCTGGCAGCCCACTTCCGTGGCCTGCAGCTGGCCATCATAGAGCCCATGCTTAGTTCCTTTGCCAGCCATGTGAGCGGCGAACTCAACGGCAATGCCAGCCTCAGCGGCACCATGGAGCACCCCATGATCGTGGGCGACGCATTTGTGGAAAACGGCGAGTTGGGCATAGCCATCACGGGAGTGACCTACCACACCTCGGACAGTCTCCTCTTCGACAACAACACCGTCCACCTGCGCGACTTCACCATCGAGGACGACCTCGGCAACCAGGCACTGGCCAACGGCACCCTCAGACTGGACAACGACGGGCAGTTGAAAATGGACCTCAACGTGAAGACCGACAACCTCATGGTGCTCGACCAGAAGAGCGGCGAACAATTCTACGGCCGCCTCTTCGCCTCCGCCGACGGCCAGGTGACCGGACCGCTGAACCACTTGAACATCGACGTGCGTGCACGCACCAATCCCGGCTGCGAACTGACCGTGCCCATCAGCTACCAGCAGAGCGTCAAGTCGCAGAACTACATCTCGTTCGTCAACGACGAACCCACCACCGACGATGGCGAGGAGGAGAAGGGGCAGCGGTCGGACTTCGACTTGGACCTCGCGCTCTCCATTACGCCCGACGTGAAGCTGAACCTGCCCATGGACTTCAAGGAGGTGGGCGTCACCGTCGGTGCCACAGGGGCCGGCGACCTGCACCTGAGCCTCAACGGAACCAACAGCCCGCAGGTGATCGGCAGCTACGAAATCACTTCGGGACAGATGAAAGTGGGCCTCTTCTCGGTATACGAGAAACGCTTCACCATCGAAAGCGGCAGCAGCCTGAACTTCCAGGGCAACGTGCCCGACGCCCGCTTCGACATGCAGGCTGTATACTCGCAGCGCGTCAACCTTTCCACACTCACCGGCAACCTCTCGACGCTGGACAACACCCAGAAATACCTGCAGGTGGAGAACGTCATCGCCATCTCGGGCACCCTCCGCGACCCCAGCATCGGTTTCGACATCCGCATGCCCAACGCCGACCAGAGCGTGGAGGAGGAGGTCTTTGCATATATCGACCGCAACAGCGAACGCGACATGCTCAACCAGACCCTCTCGCTGCTCATCAGCGGCAGTTTCTACAATGTCAACAGCGACAACAACGCCGGCAGTGGAGGAAGCCCCCTGGACGCCGTCACCACGTTCTTCGGCAACAGCATTACAGACATGGTGCAGTTTGTCGACGTGAACATCGACTACAAGTCGGCCAACGAATTCACCAACCAGCAGCTGGACGTGAACATCAGCAAGGACTGGGGCCGATGGTACCTCGAGAGCACGCTGGGCTACGGCGGCGAGAGCCGCGAGCTGGAGTCGAGCTCGGTGAACGGCACCGTCATCGACGCCCTCATCGGATACCGTATCAGCCCGATGTTCCACCTCTTCGCCTACAACCGCACCAACACCAACGACTACACCCGCATCGACCTGCCCTACAAACAAGGTGCCGGACTGAAGCTCACCAAGGACTTCGACCATTGGAGCGACCTCTTCAAACGTAAAAACAAAAAGAAAAAATGAGACGCATCATCATATTGGCAATGCTGACGCTGTGCTGTCTGACGGCCTGCTCGCAGGTGGTGGACTACAGCAACGACTCGCTCCGCGTGGCCAATGCCGAATGGAGAATTGACAGCCTGGAGGGATTCACCCTCAAGAGATACCACTTCGGCGAAGGAGAACTCTTCTGCTCGGCGCAACATCTGTTTGTCATCGAGGTTCCTGCCCATTCGCCCAGGAGGCTGGCCTTTGCCTACGACTCGGTGCTCACGCCCGTCGACACCCTCGCCCGTCGCCGCGAGGCCTTTGCCGCCATCAACGGCTCCTTCTTCGACATGGACAAGGGCAACCCCGTATGCTACCTGCGCATCGACGGCCAACTGCTGGGCGAGAACACCCCGCAGAAGAACGACAGCGTCAACCGCAAATACTACCAGTACGCCACGTTGACCCTCGGGCCCACCCGCCTGTGGGTGCCCGACAGCAACCGCACGTGGGAAAACATCCTCTCCAACGGCGACATCATGACCGCCGGCCCCATGCTGCTCCGCAAAGGGCAGTATGTGCCCCAGCGCGACGACCGCACCTTTGTCACCAAGCGCCACAACCGCACCGCCCTCGGCCTGCGCCCCGACGGCACCACCGTGCTCCTCGTGGCCGACGGCCGTTTCAAGGACAAAGCAGAAGGACTCACCCTCCCCGAACTGGAAAGGGTGATGCGTTGGCTGGGATGCACCGAGGCCATCAATCTCGACGGCGGCGGCTCCTCAACCATGTATATCAAGGATAAAGGAGTGGTAAACTACCCCTCCGACAACAACCGGCACGACCACGAGGGCCAGCGGCCGGTGTCGAATGCCATCCTGCTCTTATAGCGTAGGATTCAGCGCCACCTGGCCGGGGTCCATACGCTCGTAGCTCTCCACGCAGCCACGTTCGCCACGGGTCATCGAGGCACACGGGGTGTCGGTATTGACATAGACCTCCGTCTCGTAACCGTTCTCGTAGCAATAGCAGAGTTTGCTGTCGCACGAAGCGAGGGAAACCACGGCCATCAGGGCCGCAATGCTGAAGAATATCTTTTTCATCTCTATTTAACTATTATTTCATCCACAAAGACCCATGCCTGCTGCCCGGCGCTGACGTGCCACTGGGGCAGCGAGCCATAGTTCTTGACAGTTATTTTAACATATTTCGCTTTCGCCGAACCGTTGACGGCGAAGGTATGCTGCACGCTCTCCTCCTGGCGGGCGTGCACGGCGGCGAACTGCGTGTTCTCCACCTCGCCGTAGGGCTGCCACGTCTGGCCGTCAAGGCTGTATTCCACCTTTACGCTCTTCGGGAAGAAGACCCACGAGCGCATATTCTCCAGGCAGTCGACGCCCACCGAGCGGATGGTCTGCACCTTGTCCAGCTCGACCGTGGCCACCATATCTTCCTGCCAGCCTTGCCAGCCGCCGATACGGTAGTTGGTGGTGCCGAAGATATTGTCCACCATACCCTCGGGGCCGTTCTCCGTGTACTGCGGAGCGGGCTGCGTGAGGTAGGCGACGTGCTTGTCGGTCGAGGTGCGCACCAGGTGTTGCGTCACAGGCTGCGACATCAGCCTTCCTTCAACCTGCGCCGCGAAGGTAACATCAGCCTCCTTCGCTTCGGGAAGAACCGCAAACGAGGTGACATTGTGCCTACCCTCAAGGCAGTCTTGCACAGGCTTCAACTCGCCATCCTTCTTGAAAGGAGAATAGAACCGGACTTTCTTGTCTGTGTAAACCTTTACCTCTCCCGTTTTCTCACCTTTCATCTGCATGCGCCAGTCGTCAAAGACCGGGCAGGGGGTGATGCGGAGGCTGTCGGGGCAGGTCTGATCGGACAGCACAACGGCGAGGGGCAAACGTTCAAAACCTTCCACCTTGAACAAGGGTTCGGTCTCCACCCATACATCGCTGCCGGGGCAGACCTCGTACATGCCAAGGGCGGCCAGCACATACCAGGCACTCATCTGGCCGCAGTCCTCGTTGCCGCAGAGGCCGTCGGGCTTGCTGGTATAGAGTTCATTGAGTATCTTGTGTACATACTTCTCCGTCTTCTCGGGCTGACCAAGCATGGAGTAGAGCCAGGCGGCATGGTGGCTCGGCTCGTTGCCGTGGGCATACATGCCGATAAGGCCGGTCACATCGGCCTGGTCGCGGCCGCTCATGGCGTTGTTGCCTTCAAAGAGGCTGTCGAGGAACTCGATTGCCTTGTCTTTGCCGCCAACAAGTTTCACCCAGGAGAAGAAGTCGTGCGGCACGTATGTGCTGTACTGCCACGAGTTGGCCTCGGTATAGTGGTTGTTGACCTCGGTGGGGTCGAAGGGCGTCACCCATCCGCCGTTGCGCTTGGCATGGGCGAAGCCATTGCTGTCGATGATGTTCTGCCAGCTCTGGCTGCGTATCCAGTAGGTGCGGGCCGTGGCAGTGTCGCCAGCCATCTCGGCCATCTGGGCTATGCACCAGTCATCGTAGGCGTATTCGAGGGTCTTGCTGACGCTCTCGTTGTCAATCTCGGAGCTGAGGTATCCCTGGGCAGCGTAGGCGCGGTGGGCCTCGGTGCGGTTGCTGGTGGCCACCATGGCGTCGAGCATCTGCTTCGGCGTGTAGCCAGCCAGCGTGCCGTCGGGCTCGGCCAGGTGGATATAGGCCTCGAGAATCATCGGTACGGCGTGGTAGCCTATCATGCAGTGCGTCTCATGGCTGGCCAGCTCCCACATGGGCAGCTCGCCGCCCTGCTCGTACTGCTTCATGGCGGTGTATACAAAGTCCACCGTGCGCTCGGGCTCAATCTGCGTCAGCAGGGGGTGCAGGGCGCGGTAGGTGTCCCAGAGCGAGAAGACAGTGTATATCTCGCGACCCGGGTCCACGGTATGAATCTTGTTGTCGGTGCCACGGTAGCGGCCATCCTCGTCGCTCCAGAGGTACGGCGCCGTCATGCAATGGTACAGCGCGGTGTAGAAGCAACGCTTCTGCTCCTTCGTGCCTCCCTCCACCTTCAGCTTGCCCAGGGCCTGCTCCCAGGTCTGGTCGGCGGCCTTGCGGGCGCTCTCGAAGTCGCTGTGCTTGGCGGTGATAAGATTGCCGATGGCGCCCTCGATGTCCACACCGCTGATGGCCACCTGCAGTTCCAGCCGCTTGGTGCCGTCGGGCAGGAACACAATGGCGTTGGTGGAGTCCTCATTGAAAAGCACATTGCTCAGGTCCACGTCGCCGCGGATGGCGAAGTGCAGGTGCTGGTCGGGATTCCATCCCGAACTCTCGCGCCAGCCCACCAGCATGCCGTCCCGCAGCATGATTTTGCCACTGAGCAGCACATCGCGGTGACGCAGGTCGATGACGAAGGCATTGTTGTGGTCGTCGGCGTAGGTGTAGGCGTGGTAGGCCACACGGCGGTCGGCCGTCAGCTCCACGATGGTGTTCGTGCGGTCGAGCAGCACTTTGTAGTATCCCGCCTTGGCAGTCTCGTTCTTGTGGCTGAAGTGGCTCTTGTAGTGCTCGCGGAAGGCATACGGCACAGGTTCGCCCCCCACGCAAGTGGCCACATCAGGCTCAAAACTGTGGTCGTTCTTCACCGGCATCAGCAGCACATCGCCGTAGTCCTCGCAGCCCGTACCGCTGAGGTGGGTGTGGCTGAAGCCATAGATAGTGTCGTCGCTGTAGTGGTAGCCGCTGCAGCCGTCCCACCCTTCGAGGCGGGTGTCCGGCGAGGGCTGTATCTGCCCGAAGGGCACAATGGCCCCCGGGAACGTGTGGCCGTGCCCGTCGGTGCCCACCATGGGGTTGACGTATGAGGTCAACGAACCTCCGCCGCACGACACAACCATCAAGGCAACAAACAATACAACGTATATCTTTTTCATATTCTCTAATTGTTTACAATTACCGTTCCCGCCCCGCAGGGGCAGCCATCTGCCAGCCCAGGGCAACGCCCTGGGTATACATGGCAAATCGGGCATCGCCCCGCAGGGGCAAAACCATTACCATTGTCAATCCGAAAACACATATCTCTCATCATATTCAACCTTGTTCAACCGCAAAAACGCCAAATATTCTTCTTCAAAGGACTGCTTCTTGTGATGTTCCTTCTGATTTCCTATATAATTCAACACCGTATCGACCTGCGACTGGCTAACCGAAAATGTCGCGTACCCTCCCTGCCATGCAAACTTCTCATATCCTGGCGAAAGTGTCTTTATCCAACGGCTACTGTTTCGCTTCATCTCTTCGACAACATGCGCCACCGTTTCCGTCTTCGAGAACATCACCAGCGCATGCACATGGTTTTCTGTTCCGCCCACTCGCAAAACCTGACAACCAGTAGTGTTGACCAGTTTGCCAATATATCTATGCAACTGATCCAGATGCCCCTGTTCTATCAGGGGGCTGCTGGTCTTCACGTGGAAGATTACATGCAGATAGATTTTACAAAGCGACTGCGACATTATCTTTTATGCTTTTGCCCCTTCGGGGCGGTATTTTCGAGGGTCTCAACCCCGCCCAGGGCGTTGCCCTGGGCTGTCGTATTTTCGGTTTTTCAAACCGTTTTTTTTATAATACCATTCGACACCAATCACTTCATCTTCAGCAGCGCCGCGGCGCCGAGGATGGCCACCTCGTTGGCCTTCAGCTCGCTCATGCGGATGGTGCAGGAGCCCTGGAAGATATTGAGCAGGTACTTGTCGAAGGCCTCGCGCAGGGGCTTCAGCAACGGCTCGCCCACTTGGGCGGGGCCGCCCATGAGGAAGATGGCCTCGGGAGCCGAGAAGGTGACGGCGTTGGCCATGGCCAGACCCAACTGGTCGCCCACGGTGGCCCAGGTCTTCAAGGCCACGGGGTCGCCCTGGTGCGCCAGTTCGCCGATCATTTTGCTGGTGATGTCGGGCGTCACCTCGCAACCCTTCAGCTCGCAGTAGGTCTGCACGATGCCACGGGCCGAGGTGTAGGTCTCGAGGCAACCCTCGCGACCGCAGGTGCACTTGCGTCCGTGCTGGTAGAGGATGGCGTGGCCCAGCTCGCCGGCGGCACCGGTACTGCCGTGCACCAGACGGCCGTCGATGACGATGCCGCTGCCCACACCCGTGCCGAGGGTGAACATGATGAAGTGCTTCATGCCGCGCGCGCCGCCGTAGACATACTCGCCGTAGGCCGCAGCGTTGGCGTCGTTGCTCAGCACCACGGGCACATCCTTCCACTTGTGGATCTCCTTGCCGAAGTCCAGCACACCCTTCATCGTCAGGTTCGGCGCGTTGTCCACGCAGCCGGTGTAGAAGTTGCCGTTCGGGGCGCCCACGCCGATGCCTTCCAGGTGCACCGCCTGGCCGTCGATGGCGCGCTGCGCCTCCAGCATCTCGTCCACAACCTTCATCATGTCCTTGATGTAGGGTTCGAACTGCGTGTAGACATTCGTCGGCAGGTTGCGACGCTGCACGATGTTTCCGTTTTCGGTCACCAGACCCAGGTCGGTGTTGGTGCCGCCCATGTCAACTCCAATAGAATACTTCATATCTTTTTCTGCTTATTATTATCAAATTTTAAAATGCAAAAATACACACATTTCCCGACATGGGCAAAAAAAAGTTGCCTCCTGGGCAGGAGGCAACCATAATATGCTGAATAATCAGTGTCTTAGAAACGGTAGCGGATACCGAGGGCAATGTCACCCCAGTGGAAACTGGTCTCGGGGAGGAGCCAGAAGTTGGGGCGGATGTCGAGCGACAGCTGGAAGGGGATGGCGTCGAAGTTGTATTCGATACCGGCCTGGCCGACAAGGGCGAGGGCGAACTTGGTGTCACCATTCTCGTAGCCGGATTCGTAGCTCCACATGGAGAGACGGGCACCGACACCGGCATACCAGCCGAAGCCGCTTCCGATTTCACCGGTCCACTGGTAGATACCGGCAAGGCTGATGTTGGAGTGGTGGTCATAGCTGCCCCAACCGAGGTCGGTCTCGAGACGCTGACCCATGAAGCCCCACTGGGCGGAAAGTTCGGCACCATAACCCTGACCGCCGCCAACGCGGACACCGAGGGTCTGAATCTGTGCGCTGGCCACAGTGCTCATAGCAAAAACGGCCACGATAGCAATAAATAATTTCTTCATTTTGTGTTGATTTTTAATGTGTTATTAATAAATGTTAAAAAATTTCACTTTTCATTTCAAATGCAAAAGTAATAAAAAAATTCCAATCAACAACCAAAAACAATATTTTTAACATTTTCGGCCCTTCCAAACAGTTCCCCGACAGCACCCAAACTGGGGTCGAAGAGGTACATAATAGGACATTTCTTATATCGTTCTTATATCGTTCTCATATACTTCTCATATACTTCTCATATACTTCTTATATAGGTGATATAAGAACTATATGAGAAGTATATAGGAACGATATAAGAAGGGCCGAATCATGTATCAGTTAAGAGTGATGAGTTATGAGTTAAGAGTTAATGTAGAGGCACAGTGTGCTGCGTCTCTACGATTGGGGCGGATGGTCGGCATGGGGTGGGGAATAAAAAATTTTGCCATGTCGGAGAAAAGTGGTATTTTTGCATTTTGTTATTACTAATGATATGACTACTTTATTAGCTATAGAATCGAGTTGCGACGACACGTCGGCGGCAGTGCTGCGCGACGATGTGTTGTTGAGCAATGTCATTGCAAGTCAGAAAGTTCACGAGCAATACGGCGGCGTGGTGCCCGAGCTGGCGAGCCGCGCGCACGAACAGAATATCATCCCCGTGGTGGACGGCGCCATCCGCGAGGCGGGCATTCGCAAGGAGGAAATCGACGCCGTGGCCTTCACCCGCGGGCCGGGACTGATGGGGAGCCTGATGGTGGGCGTGAGCTTCGCCAAGAGCTTCGCCCAGGCCCTAGGCAAACCCATCATCGAGGTGAACCACCTGCAGGCGCATGTGCTCAGCCACTTTATCCAAGCCCCACCCCAACCCCTCTCCCAAGGAGAGGGGCAGAGCCTCCAACAGCCTGCGCAAGCCTCCCCTCTCCCCGGGAGAGGGGCTGGGGTGAGGCCGACTTTTCCCTTCATCTGCCTGCTCGTCAGCGGCGGACACACGCAGATACTGCTGCTGCACAGCCACTTCGACATGGAGATACTGGGGCAGACCATCGACGACGCCGCGGGCGAGGCCATCGACAAGGCGGCCAAAATCATGGACCTCGGCTATCCCGGCGGCCCCATCATCGACCGCCTGGCCAAGGAGGGCAATGCCGACGCCTTCCACTTCGCCACGCCCCAGATTGCGGGCTACGACTACTCCTTCTCCGGTATCAAGACGTCGTTCCTCTACTTCCTGCGCGACCGCCTGAAGGAGGACCCCGACTTCATCGAGAAACACAAGGCCGACCTCTGCGCCTCCATCCAGAAGACCATCGTGGACTTCCTGCTGAAGAAGGTCGAGAAAGCGGCCCTGAAATACAATGTGCGGCAGGTGGCCATCGCCGGCGGCGTCAGCGCCAACAGCCGCCTGCGCAGCGAGTTGCAGCGCATCTGCGACAAGCACCGCTGGCAGGCCTTCATACCGCCGTTCAAGTTCTGCACCGACAACGCCGCCATGGTGGGCATTGCCGGATATTTCAAGTATCTGAAAGGCGAATTCGCCGACATCAGCCTGCCGCCATACACACGATAAATTGAAAATTGAAAATTGAAAATTGAAAATTGAAAATTGAAACTAACGGGGTTCATTAATTGAAAATTGAAACTATCGGGGTTCATAAAAGGATTGGTCAAGTTGACGTTATGCGTCAGCCTCCTTTTCAATTTTCAATTTTCAATTTTCAATTCCGCCAAGGCTCAGGACATCCATTTCTCGATGCTGGACCTGGACCCGCTGCTGTTCAATCCGGCCTATAGCGGGTTCTTCGACGGCGTGGGACGCTTCGGCATCATCTACCGCAACCAGTGGGCCTCCGTCACCACCCCCTTCCAGACCATCAGCGCCACCGCCGAGCTGAGCCTGACGCGCAGCAATCGCAACCACAACGGCCTAAGCATCGGTGCCTGGGTGAGCAACGACCGTGCCGGCGAGCTGAACTACGGCTCCACGTCGGCCAGCGCCATCCTCTCCTTCTTCCAGGCCCTGGGCGACGGCGAACACCTCGTCTCCCTCGGCGTCGAGGGCGGCGTGGGGCAGGTGGGCTTCAACGTGGAGGACATCGACCTGGCCGACGGCACCGAGACCTTTGTACGCGAGAAGGCCCTCTACCCCACCCTCGGGGCGGGCGCGGCATGGTTCTGGCAGATTCACGACGAGCTCTACGCCAAGGCCGGCCTCTCGGTGCGCAACATCAACGAGCCCGACATCTCCTACCTGGGCCTTAGCGACACCCGCCTCAGCCGCCGCTGGAACGCCTATGCGCGTGCCGAATGGCGCTTCCATCCGCAGTGGAGCGTGCTGCCCGTGGTGGGATTCCAGATGCAAAAAGAATTCTCCGAGCTGGTCTACGGCGCCGACCTGAAGTGGTACTTCAACGAGCGCCCCCGCAACTACCTCGCCTTCAGCGCCGGACTGCTGGGCCGACACGGCGACGCACTGTCGGTGAACCTGGCGGTGGAATGGACGTCGTGGATCTTCGGCCTGAGCTACGACGCCAACCTCTCCACCCTTGCCGAAGCCAGCCACACGCTGGGAGCCTTCGAGCTGGGAGTCATCTACAAGATAGGCAAGAAGGAAACCGTCCACCGCGGCGCCCTGCCCTGCCCGATCATTTAAATTGAAAAATAAAAATTGAAAATTGAAATTGCTTGGGTTCATAAAAGGAATGGTTAGGTTGACGTTCTGCGTCAGCCTCCTTTTCAATTTTCAATTTTCAATTTTCAATTCGGCCTGGGGCCAGTACCGCGTGGTGCACCTGGAGAAACCGTTCAACACCCCCGGCAGCGAGACCGGCGCCCTGCGCGTGGGCGACACGGTGATGGTCTACTCGTCGATGCCGCCCAAGGTGAAGACCAACAGCCACTTCGACATGGGCGGCGGCGTGATGCAGGTCTACCAGGCCCGCATTGCCAAGAGCGGCAAGGTGTCGCGCCCCAAGCTCGACCGCTGGGGCCTCAACAGCCGTCGCGACCACACGGGCAACATTGCCCTCGACCCCCTCAGCAAGGACCTCTACTTCACCCGTGGCGACGTGGAGACCCTCGACTGCGAGATATACTTCGCCAAGAAGAAGAAACGCCGTGGCTGGGAGAAGCCCGTCAGGCTCAAAGGGCCGGTGAACACGAAAGGCTACACCTCGACGCAGCCCGCCGTGGGCCGCTTGGAGGACAGCACGGTCATCCTCTACTTCGTCAGCAACCGTCCGGGCGGCCTGGGCGGCAACGACATCTGGTACACCATCGTCAAGAACGGCAAAAGCGGCGAGTGCGTCAACCTGGGGCCGATGGTCAACTCCGCTGCCGACGAGCTGACGCCCTTCTACGACCAGCGCAACGGGGTGCTCTACTTCAGCAGCGACCGCGAAGGGGGGCGTGGCGGCCACGACATCTACTGCTCCCAGGGACAGCGCAACACCTGGCAGAAGGCCGAAGCCGTATGCCACTGCCTCAACAGCGAACAGAACGACCTCTACTTCAACATCACGGACTACGACAGCCTCAGCGGGCGTCCCGTGGGCGGATACCTGGCCTCCAACCGCAGCGACAGCTATTTCCTCACCGACTCCACCTGCTGCAACGACCTCTACCGTTGGGGCATCGACTCGGGCTTCGTGGTCGAGGTGCCGGTGGTGGACACCGTGGTGGAGAACATCGACACCATCCAGCAGCGCGTGCTGAGGTTCATGTTCCCCCTGTTCCTCTATTTCCACAACGACGACCCCGACCCGCAGAGCCGCGAGGTGGTGACCGAGACCTCCTATCCCGACTGCCAGCGGCGCTATGCCGCGCTGCGCAACGAATACATAGGCCGCCAACAGAACGCCGACGACTCGGCCATGATGGCCCTCTTCTTCGACACCTGCGTGGTGGGCAATTTCAACCGCACGGAGGAGTTGCTGGAGTACGTGGAGAGCCTTTTGGACGCAGGCCACAGCATCACCATCACCATTGCCGGCTACGCCAGCCCGCTGGCCCGCAGCGACTACAACCTCAACCTCTCGCGTCGCCGCATAGGCAGTTTTATCAATATGATACGCACGTGGCGCAGGGGAGTCTTCGAGGATGCCCTCGCCGAGGGTCGCCTCTTCATCGAGCAGAAACCCCACGGCGCCGTGCAGCCCACCACCGAGAGCACCTCGCAGGACCCCGTCTACGGCCTGCCTGCCGCCTTGGCCCGCCGCATCGAGATTATCGGTTGCAGGATAAAATAAAAAAACTTTTTTTCACTTTTTTTGTAAGATTTCAGCACTTCTTGCGTCAATAGGGCAAACAACGGATAATAAACAGCAATGGCACAAGAAGCACTCCTCGACACCCTGATGGCCCTCCAGCCCGCCCTGCAGCTCACCGCTGAGAAGCTGCTGCGCTCGGAGGCCGACGCCGAGGACACTGTGCAGGAAACCGTCATCGACCTCTGGCAGCGCCGCAACGAGCTGCAGCATGTGCGCGACCTCCGCGCCTACGCCATGCAGAGCCTCAAGAACCGCTGCATCTCCTTCCTCCGTAAAAGCCGCGACATTGCCACCGACCGCATCGAACTCCTCGACACCGTCGACGACGACGCCATCCGCGAGGAGGTGGCCCTCACCGAGGAACGCGCCGCACGGCTGGACACCATGATGGCCCAGCTGCCGGAGCGCCAGCGCGAGGCGGTGACGATGCGATACATCGAGGGCGTCAGCCACGAGGAGATGCAACGCCGCCTGGGCATGAGCAGCACCAACGTCTACGCCACCCTCTCGCGCGCCATGAGTGCCCTGAAATCAATGATTAAATAAACAAGGATATGGAAAACAAGGAACTACAAGAACTCTTCGCCGCCAAGCGCACCACCGAGGCCAACCGCCGCCGCCAGGCGGAGCTGCGCCAGCAGCTCGAAGCCGCGGCAGTCCCCGCCGCCCCCGCCAAAAGCCGCCGCCTGTGGCCCGTATGGGCTGGGAGTATCGCCGCCAGCATAGCCCTGGTGCTGCTGACAATGCCCGGCCTTTTCCGCAGAGCAGGCGAGCAGCCGGTGCTAGTGGCAGAGGCCGGAGAGGCAATAGAAGCGATAGATACGATAGAGGCGATAGAAACTATAGAAACAATAGAAACTATAAATCCGAAGCCTGCCAAAACTTTCCATTCCACCGCTGCAGTCCTTGCCGCCGCCGAGGAGGAGGCCCTGCCCGACTTGGAGACAGAAACCGAGGAACCAACGACACCCACCATCGAAGTCCCCGCCATCGAACTGGCCGACAACGCCACTCCCGAGCCTCCGGCCTCCAACGCCCCACGCATCCACCGCCGCACCAGCACAAGCATGGTCAACAGCAGCAACATCGAGACCGTCCAGCCCATGCCCAGCGACTTCCAGAACTTCCTGGCCAGCGCCTTCGGCACCGAGACCGACACCCCGTTCAACCTGACAACCTTCAATCTTTAATACAAACCGTTTAAAACACAGCATATCATGAAACGCATAGCATCCATTCTCGGCGACATTGTCAAAGTGTCCCTCCTGCTCGCCATCGTCAGCATCGGCATCATTGCCGAAGTCAA
>Ga0326511_10001988_pt1 | contig 16808 bp, 16 predicted proteins | sample 0_2496_0518_D_FD_203701 | JGI IMG/M metagenome (GOLD analysis project Ga0326511, IMG submission 203701) | Bovine rumen microbial communities from UC Davis, California, United States - 0_2496_0518 | ecosystem: Host-associated > Mammals > Digestive system > Stomach > Rumen | place: USA...
TGCTGGAGTAGAGATTGCTAAGCAAGTGTTTCACCGCTTCGATCCCACCATGCAGGTGGAGGTTTATATCCAGGATGGGACCCACGTAAAGCCTGGTGACATAGTCATGAGTGTGAAGGGCAGAGTGCAAAGCCTCTTACAGACAGAGCGTCTTATGCTAAACATCCTGCAGCGTATGAGTGGTATAGCAACCATGACACACAAGTATCAGCAGGCACTCATAGACGCAGGAACTAAGACCCGTGTGCTTGATACCCGTAAAACAACTCCTGGTATGCGTATGTTGGAGAAAGAAGCGGTTAAGATTGGAGGTGGTTTAAATCATCGCATAGGCCTGTTCGATATGATTTTGCTAAAAGATAACCATATTGATTTTTGCGGTGGAGTTCATAATGCAATCTCTCGTGCCAAGGAGTACTGTAAGGAGAAGGGTAAGAACCTGAAGATAGAGTGCGAGGTGCGTAACTGGAAGGAACTTGATGAGGCTTTGGCCGAAGGTTGCGACCGTATAATGTTTGATAATTTCACGCCAGAGGATACCCGAAAGGCTGTAGAGATTGTGGCCGGACGTTGCGAGACAGAGTCAAGCGGTGGTATAACCTTTGATAATATGATCCCATATGCTCAGGCAGGCGTGGACTTTATCTCTTTCGGTGCTCTAACACATAGTGTGAAAGGGTTGGATATGAGTTTTAAAGCTGCAGGTTCGGATAAGCTGAAAATATAAAAAGAGCCCCCTCCAACTCCCCCAAGAGTGGAGAGGAAGAGAGGCAAGATATAAGTTAAATGATAATGGTTTCAATGAAAAGATTATTATTTGTTTTTATTGCTTTGTTCATCAACGTTGAGGTTTCGATGTTCAATGTCCGATGTTCAATATTCAATATCGCCAGTGCCTGCACTAACCTTATTGTAGGAAAAAAGGCTAGCAAGGACGGCAGTGTAATTATCTCGTACAGTTGCGATGATTATGGTGCATACGGATTTATGAACTTTCTACCAGGCGGTAAGCATAAGAAAGGCGAGATGCGTGCACTTTATCATTATGAGACTAATAACTTTTTGGGCGAAATTCCCGAGGCTGAAGAGACCTATACCGTTGTAGGGTTGATGAACGAACACCAGCTTAGTATTCATGAAACGACTTACGGCGGACGTGAGGAACTCTGTGATACCCTTACCGGTATGTTTGACTACGGAAGTTTGATGTATGTTACCCTGCAACGTTCCAAAACAGCTCGTGAGGCAATCTCTGTAATGACGAAGTTGGTTGAAGACTATGGTTACGGTAGCGAAGGAGAAAGTTTTTCAATTGCTGACCCCAATGAGGCTTGGATTTTGGAAATGATAGGCAAAGGCCCTGGTCGTAAAGGTGCTGTATGGGTTGCTGTACGCATTCCTGACGATTGCATCAGTGGTCATGCAAATCAGAGTCGTATCCGTCAGTTCCCTCTCAAGGACAAGCAAAACTGCCTTTATAGCAAAGATGTTATCTCCTTTGCTCGTGAAAAGGGTTTTTTTAGCGGCAAGGATGCAGATTTCTCCTTCGCTGATGCCTATGCTCCTGCAGATTTTGGCGCATTGCGTTTCTGTGAGGCCCGTATCTGGAGTTACTTTAATCGTTGGGCAGCAGATGACATGAATCAATATCTCCCTTATGCTATGGGAGATCCCAAGGCTTCCGTTATGCCCCTTTATGTGAAACCCAAAGCACCCCTCAGTGTGCAGGATGTTAAAGATATGATGCGTGATCACTACGAAGGAACTCCTCTTTCCATCCAGGATGACTTGGGTATGGGGCCATGGGAAATGCCTTATCGTCCTACACCTCTGCGTTTTAAGGTAGACGGGAAGGATTACTTTAATGAGCGTCCTATTAGCACCCAACAGACCGCCAATGTGTATGTTTCACAGATGCGTTCTTGGTTGCCTGATTATATTGGTGGTGTTGTATGGTGGGGGAATGACGATGCCAATATGGTTCCTTTCACACCTGTTTACTGCGGAGTAGAGAGCGTTCCTGAGTGTTATGCCCTTCGTACGGCAGATACTTTTCATTTCTCCACACGTTCTGCTTTTTGGGTGCAGAACTGGGTCAGTAACATGACCTATCTACGCTACTCTGTTATATTTCCTGAGGTACAGGCTGTACGTGATCGTCTGGAGGCTGACTTCAACTCCTTGCAAGCAGATATTGAGAAAAAAGCTGCAGCAATGTCAGAGCCAGAGGCTCGTAAGTTCCTTACTGCATATTCTCACCGCTCTGCTCAGGCCATGATGGACGAATGGAAACAGTTGGCTCAGACCATTATTGTAAAATACAATGATATGGCCATAAAGCAACAAGATGCAAACGGTCAATACCTGAAAACTCCAGGCGGAAACCAGCGCCCTGTTAAGCGACCTGGTTATCCTGAGTTTTATAAGAAAAAGATTATCAGCGAAACAGGTGATAGGTATCTTGTGAAATAAAATCCTATTAACGATGCATTCAATTACGGCCCCATGTGAGAATAAATCCTCACCGGGCCGTATTTTTTTAATGAGGCAGTACAATAATTTTATTGTTACTATCAAAACAACCTATGGCTTGCACATAGGCACCGCTGGAAATTTGCATGGGGTTGTCTGCCTTATATCCTTGCATACGGCAAGCTGTCAGGGTTACCGTGGCTTCATCATGGACAGTAATATAATCCCAAGAGGCACCAAGAGTGGTGAGGGCTCCGTTATCACCAGAAAAACTCTCTACATTTGTCAGTGATGTATGTCCCTTTCCCTCGATGAGGATAGGGTGAATTTCCTCTATCCGATCACCTACATTGGCAATGATACTTCCTTGGGCTATTTGCCAGTTGCGGTTCTTCCATTGACTTCCTAACTTGTGAATACCCAAAGTGACGCAGTCGAAGTTGAAGTTCGTCAGTTGTCCGTAAGTTTCGTTGCCCAAATAGATGCCCCCATAAACACCAAAGGTGAAGAGGTCCATCAGTTGGGCATTGTCTGTGTGGTCGATCCAATACGTATAGGTTTTGTTACGAACTACAGCATCAATAACTTCGCGCTTAAACGAGCGGCGGAACTCTCTCATGTTTGCCGGGTTTACATGGCAGTGCAGGATGCGTGGTACATCGTAACAGCGGTCTATAGCAATAAACTGCCCGCTGAGGGGATAACCGTAGCAGTGCTCGAAGAGAATCTGTTCGCAGATGTGTGGAGCCTTGGCGCGGAAATCCATAGCCATATATTCTCCGTAGAAGGTCAGACAACTTAGGGTGACACCCTGTACGGCTTGGCCTGTGGCCATACAGATGGTGGGCGGATAGGCTATAATCCGGTTGCCATCCTGCCAGGTCTGTTCGGGATAATAGAATTGAATGCCTTTGACCTGTGTGGCTGACTCTACGGTAAGAAAGGGATTCTCGCGGTCGCGAATAACAAAGAGCGAACCAGTTGGACCAGAACGGTCGGGCAGGGCAGTACCGCGTCCTGTGGGGCCATGTGCGCCCCAAAGTGTAACGTTACGCCTAAGAATGATGCCGCCTTGCATGGGATAGCCGCCTTGGGTCGGCTCCACATACAATACACCGCCTGATGGACTCATATGGTCTATGGCTTCTTGAAGGTGTTGGCGGTTCTCTTCTGCTGAGTTCTGCGGTAATACACCCACAGATTGAACAGAAATCCAGCCTTGTGCTTCTGTGATTCCCACAACGGCAAAAAGGGCAAACAGGAGAATTGCGATTTTGTGTTTTATCATGGGGGGGGGATTTTAAGATGTGTTCCTATATCCTATGATTGTGACTTAAAGAGCACAGTCTGAACTGCTTTGTTTTTTGAGGCCTTGGTCTCTTTCTTTTCCTCAGTGGCGTTAACATCTTCATCGGGTATGTCCCAAAAGAGGTCTAGCTGAACGGCTACGTCGGGTTTAATGGCGTAAACGCCATAGGAATTGTGTTTAAAAGGTGATTCGCGTTTTTGAGACTGTTTCCAAAGGAACATGCCTACAGACTTGTAGATTTCCTCGTAACGGATATTTTTGTTAAACAAATCTGCATGAAGGTTGTAGAGATGTCTTACAATACAAGACAACCTCAAACCTTCTTGTCCATACGGAAGAAGAAGTTCAATGATATCTCTGTAGTATATATTGTTCATGTGACAAAGATAATCATTTTTTGTTAAACACAATAAAATGTGACAAAATGTTTTTGCTCTTACAACGAAAAATAATAACTTTGCACAACAAAATCAATTATAACGTCAATAATAATGAAAAAAGTTTATTTACTATGCGCTATAGCAGCTGCTCTTTTCTTGTTTGCATCTTGTCATAAAGATCCCGAGAATCATACTTTATTTATTGTTTACCCCAATCCTTCACAACCATTCGAGGGTTGTCTGTATGCTGATGAGGAGCTTGACTCTATTGTTTTTGAGACTTTCGACAGTTATAATGCATTCTCTATGGCAGAATGGATTAGTGTAACGGCAGGAGAGTCTTACGATGTTGATTACGATTATCGGAACCTGTATGCCTTTACCACGCTCGTTTCTTTCAAGCCTAACACAACAGGTAAAAATCGTAGGGGTACAGTAAGAATTGACAGTTATGACTATTCGAGTGCTGCAGTTTTCCTGCAGCTTGGGTATATGGACATTCATCATCCTATGCCCATCCAAACTGCGGTGGCAGATTCTGTGTCTTTTGATTTGTATGTTAATTTCCAAGCAACTGAAGACAGCCTCTGTTTTAATGTGTCGAAGCCCTGGACGCTTTCATACACTGAGAATGCTGACCAGACATGGGCTGTATTCGACAAAACTCAAGGAACTGCCGGTAACAATAAGATTACGCTGACCTTAGCACCAAATACAGATACAGAGAATGGCCGTACCGCTGTTTTGGCTCTTAAGTGCGGTGAAGTTACCAATCTGATTAATATCAGGCAGGAAGCTGCTATAGAAACTACAGAATAATAAGATTCTTTTATTCCTGCTCTTGTGTGAGATGTTTATTTCTTAATTACCATTATAGACATTTCATACAAGAGGAATAGGGGTACAAATACCAACATTAGCGTAAACGGATCGCCACTGGGTGTGATGATGGCTGCTGCCACCAATAATATCACAGTGGCGTGTCTGCGATATTGGCGCAGAAAATCCTTGTGAAGTACCCCTAATTGGGAGAGAATCCAAGCCAGCAAAGGCATCTCGAATACTATTCCCATAACCAAGATAAGCATGGTAAAGTTACCGATGTACGACGACAGGTTTATCTGGTTCTGAATACTGGGACTTAACTCATATTCCATTAAAAAACGGAAGGTGAAGGGGAAAACCAGAAAGTAACCTATAGCACAGCCCAAGTAAAACATTAGTGTTCCACCCATAAAGGCAGGACGGACGTGCTTTATCTCGTTCTCGTAAAGTGCGGGCTCTATGAATTTCCAAATCTCCCAAATGAAATAAGGGAAAGCAATTACAGCTGCCAGCGAGATAGACGTCTGAATATGCGTCATAAACTGACTGGCTACGTTTATGTTGATAATCTGAACGTTAAAATCCGGGCTGAAGGTAATCATGCCATGGCTTATTTTGCTCAGCCATCGGTAAACAAAGAAGTCGTTGCTGGTCGCTGCAAGAATAAAGTCGTCAAAAATGTGTGGTAGTACCGAAAAGGTTACTATTAAACAAAGTAATAAGACGCATGCAGATCTGAAAAAGGCCCACCTAAGTACCTCCAGGTGATCCCAAAACGACATGCTTTCATTTGCCTCTTCTTCTGTATTATTCTCTTTTTTTATGACTTCTTTATCTTCTTGCATAGTCTTTATTTCAGAAAATTATGGGTTACAGGTTTTAAAGCCTATAACCCATAATTGTATTACAATGAATATTACTTAGCGTATGTTGACTTAACAAACTTGGCAGCCTTCAAGTAGTCTGCACAAACTTTCATTCCATCCAGAATGTTGGGCCTGTTGCTTCCTTCCAGTTCTACAACCAAATGCTTCAGTCCAGCCTTGTCTGCATTGTTAAAGATAGCATCAAAGCCGACCATACCGCTTTCGCCAAACTCCTTGTGGTCCTTAATATGGAGGAGGGTAAAACGACCAGGATACTTGTTGAAGTACTCGACGGGACTAACCTGACCGCGAACAGCCCAGTAAACGTCCATCTCAAAGAATACCTTGTCGGCGTCGGTATGCTCCAGCATATAATCATACCATACCTTACCTTCTACCCTGCCGAACTCGTGTGAATGGTTGTGGTAGCCGAACTTCATGCCGGCAGCATTTACCATCTCACCAACCTTGTTCAGATACTTGCAGATAACATCAGCTTCTGCCAAGGTCTTGGGATAGTTTACACCAGGATTCACAATGTACTTCATTCCTGCACGCTTATGTGCTTCGATGCACTGAGCCCACCATTGCAGAGCACCATCGAAGTTGCCAGACTTCAGTTCGCTGTCGCTTAGGTTGTGACCGACATGGCTTGAAAGTACCTCTAAACCAGCTGCCTCGATGTCTGCCTTAAACTGCTCGGGAGTAACACCGTAAAGCTTGCCGTCACCATAGTTTGCAGCTTCGATAGCTGTGTAACCCATCTTGGCCAGCTCCTTCAGTGTCTTCTCATGGTTCTGAGCATACCTGCCAGGGTCGCCAATCAGTTCGCGAACAGAATACATTTGGAAGGCGATTTCCTTCTTCTTTGCCTCAACATTCAGGCTCATGGAGAGAGCCACCAGCGCTAAAAGTGCTATTGAAAATATCTTTTTCATTTTTTACCTATTATTACTTTAATACCTTAACACGGATGTTACGATACCATACTTCGTCGCCGTGGTCCTGGAAACCGAAGTAGCCGGGATCTTTACCACAGTCCTTCATGATTTCGAAAGCAAGTGGCCAGTTCTTTTGGCTGAACTTAGATGTCTGAAGCAGATCAACCCATGATTTGTCTGCCAATGTGTAGCTGAGTACCTTTACACCATTCTGGAAGTGTGTTACCTTACCGTTCTTGCAGATAATCTTTACCTTGTTCCATTGCCCAGCAGGATTTGCGTTCTGGGGCTTAGCAACAATCATGTCGTAAAGAGAGGTTGACTGGCGAATACCCAGTGTTGCACCTAACTTGGCATCGGGATGACGCTCGTTATCAAGAACTTGACACTCAGGACATGAAATATAAATAGGCTGATAGTTCAATTTAGCCTCTTTTTGAATGGTAATGGAAGCTTTTATCGGGCCATCGTTCAGCTCCTTTGTCTCCTGGCTGGGCTTCTCGATGGTAGCAGTTTCTTTTCCCAGATAGAAGATACCGGAGTTTCCGCCTTCGGCAATCTTCCATTCCACTTCGAACTCAAAATTCTGGAAACGGCGTGTGAAGATGATGTCGCCGCCTTCACCCTGTCCGCGTCCGTTAAAGTGCAATGCACCGTCCTTGATGTTCCACTTGTTGGGAATATGGTCCTTGCCATAACCTCTCCAACCATCCATGCTGGTACCATCGAACAATACGTAATAGCCGTCCTTGTCAACTTTCAGCGAACTCAGTTCAACCTCAGGATTCTGGACAATCACATACTGCATGCCCTGAGCGGTTGCTGTAAGAGCAGCCATCATAGAAGCAGCTGCCAATATATTTCTCATTTTCATATCTTTGAATGCTTTTTGTTGAAAATAGAATTAAAGACAATTAGAGACATTAATGCCTCTAATTGCCGGTATCTCAGATATTATCTTTCCTTAATTAATCCTTAGGCATGTCTGGTAGAACATAGCCATTCTGGTAGTTAGGCTTAATCAGTTCTGCTGCGAACTCGCGTGCATTAACAGGATCTGTGTAGGTCTTGTTGAATGTTGGGTGTCCGTCGTGAATTGAGAAACCATCCTTCAACATGGCGCGAACAGTAGCATTCTCGGGAATGTTAGTGAACTTCATATTCTCACCATCCCAATCCAAGGTCTGGTTCAGACCTTGCAGACGTGTAGCAACTACACCCATGGCAACCATCTCGTTGAATGGACCTGCCTCGCTGAAGTCTGATGCTGTTCTTGTCCAATCCTTCTTACCCTCGCGGATTTCCTTGATGGCACGGATCCAGTCGCGCTGGTGACCACCAGGACCACCAGGAACACGGCGGCAAACCTTAGGAGCATTGGGAACACGCCCGCTTAACAAGTAGGGGCTCTCGCCGTAGCAGCCAACAACCAAGGTGTCCTTGGTACCATAGAAGATAGCACCACCACCGCTGATGTTCAGGTTCTTACCAACGGGCAGACCGTCCGGACGGAATGGTATGATACCACCATCGCTCCATGTTACAACAACCTCGGGCATAGCAACCTTAGGACGGTTGGGGCGAGCGGGATATGTCAGCTTGACAACCTGTGCACTGGGGCAGCAGTCTGACATAAGTGGGGTAGAGCTACCCTCGGCGTGAATGGGATAACCCAAATCCAGAGCCTTGAATACGGGGTGCAGAATATGGCAAGCCATATCACCCAGAGCACCTGTACCAAAGTCCCACCATCCGCGGAAGTTCCAGGGGTGATAGATAGAGTTGTAAGGACGCTTGGGTGCGGGACCGATAAAGGCATCCCAGTTCAATGTGCTGGGAATCTCGTGTACTTCGGTAGGACGCTCCAAACCCTGAGGCCAGATTGGACGGTCTGTGAAGGCATCAACGCGTGTTACCTCACCGATTTCACCGTTCCAGATCCACTCGCAAGTAAGGTTTACACCCTCGCCGCTTGAACCCTGGTTACCCATCTGGGTTGCAACACCGGCTTTAGCAGCCAACTTGGTGAGCAGACGAGATTCATATACTGTACGTGTCAGAGGCTTCTCGCAATATACATGCTTGCCAGCTGCCAATGCCTCGGCGCAGATGATAGCATGGGTGTGGTCAGCAGTACCGCAGATAACAGCGTCTGCCTGATCCAGGAGCTCTGCATACATCTTCCTGTAGTCGTCGTAAATCTTCATGTTGGGGAAGAGCTTCTTGTACTCGTCCAAAACACCCTTGGCATACTTCTGGTCAACATCACACATGCCGATGAACTCAACATCGTCATAGATTTCACCCTTACCTTTGTAAGTAACACCATTGATGTCAGCGTGTCCACGGCCACCTACACCAACGCCTAAGAGTTTAATCTTACCAAGGTTTGCATTCTTCTTGTTTGCCTTAGCCTTTGCAAGCAATTCGCTTGGAGTTAACGCCAATGCTGCAGTAGCAGCAGTACCAGCCTTTAGGAAAGACCTTCTTGACATTTCTTTCATACTGTTGTTGTTTTTAGGGTTATTATTGAATGTTTATTACACTTATTTCTTTTCAACTTCTTTCTTCGTGTCAACTTCTGCGTTGATTTCGTTTTCTATTTCGTTCATGCCAGTCTTGAAACTTCTTACGCCTTTACCAATACCATGCATTAGTTCGGGAATTTTCTTGCCACCGAAGAGAAGCAATACTACTAAACAAATGACAATAATCTCACCTGTTCCTAAGCCACCTAAAAATAATAATTGTGCCATAATTATAATGTTGTTTGTTTTATATCTGATTAAGCAGGCCGTAACCGTTTGTCATGTGGGCTCTGCGATAGTGAATCTGTTCCAGTTCCTCTGGTGTGCCTTTTGACGGCATGTCGTGCGTCCAAGCATCATCCAACATCTTCCATGCATATTCCGATGCAATGGCTGCATCCTCGAACTTGGGCAGGTGTTCCGGTCTGACGCCTGTCAGGATTGCCTCGCCCATCAGGTAACACAGGCGGTCGATATTCTTGTCTCCATAAGGTTTCTCAACCACCTCTGTGATGTGTTCGCCGTGCTTCTCCACAATGGCATTCTTGAAATCGTGGTGCATACGAACAAATCCCTTACTGCCAATAATCTCAGTATATGAGTTGTGGGTCTGGTCTTTAGCCAACTGGCCGTACACAAATCCCTGAGTAATATCGTAAACAATGCCGTTCTCGAATGTTCCGTGACATTGCAACCACCAAGGGTCTTTGTAATCCCACATACGAATGGCCTGTGCATGTCCTGTCTTGTACTCCGAATCGGCATAGTATCGTGCGATATCTACATAATGCATGCCGCAATCGTGGAATGAGGGTCCTTCGAATTCGTGTCCTTCGCCAGGAGAAAGACCGGGAGTCATGTGGCAGATTCTTATGATGGCCACGTCGCCAATCTCTCCGCTTTTAATAAAATCCTTCATCTCCTTGGTGTACCAAGCATTCCTCAGATACAGGTTTACGGTGCAAATCTTATCTGTAGTCTTGGACAGTTTCACCAATTCGAATTCATCTTCCATCTTATAGGCTAAAGGCTTTTCGCACATTACGTGCTTGCCTGTGGCTATGGCCTTTTTAATCCGTCCCGGTCTGCTGTCGGCCAGTGCATACAGTCCTACACATTCTATCTCCGCATCATTGAAGATGTCATCCTCGTTTGTGGTGAAAATGGCGTTTGGAGCTATTTCTTTGGAATAAGTCTCTTTTTCCGGATCGATATCACAGACATACTTGACATCCCAGAAATCGCAATTGACGAGTTCCCTTAGATGCTTTCTGCCCATGCGTCCTAATCCGATAATTCCTATTTTTACACGATTCATTTGTTCTTTGTAACCAGTTTTAGGCTAATAATTGCCCATTAAACTCGCATTTGGTTGTAAAGGTACAATATTTTTTTTAACAATTCTGTATCTTCAAAAAATATTTTATCTATTTTAACAATTCATTTATGTCTTGCATAAAAAAAGAAGTGTCGCACCATGTGCAGACACCTCTTTTTATATAGATATTAGGGATAAACGTATTACTTTCCTCCGCTCCAGAATGCTTCTTCAGCTTTCTTTCTTTTGAGGTATTCAGCATATTCCTTTTGAGCCTTATCATTAGCAGCCTGGTTGGCCTGAGCTTTTTGGATGTTGGCTTTTAGACGGTCAGCAGCACCGCTGAGGGCAATGTCAGTTTCGGAAGCCTTTGCGCAGTACTCTAGAGCCTCTGGATACTGACCCAACAAGGCATAAACGTTAGCCATGTTAAGGTTGGCTTTACCGGCAATATCAGCATTGTAACCGATTGCCTTTTGTGCATATGTCAGAGCACCGGTATATTGTTTACCTTTGGTGAGGGCGTATGCAATTTTCAGGCAAATCTTACCACGGTTCTCATCGCTTGAGGCTAACTCCAATGCCTTGTTGTAGTAGTCAAGCATCTTTTCCATTTCACCATCCGTCTGAGCTTTCTGAGCCAGACCGATGGCACTGGTGAAGTTTGGCTCAATGGCATAAGCGGCTTCTGCATACTGATAGTAAATGTCTGCATCGTCACAGTCGTTCTGAGCCATCAAGTTGATAGCACTGTTCAACTTGTTGATATCATCCTTGTAGCTTTCAAACTTCTTGGTATAGATGCCGATAATCTGTTCACGGTCAGCTGCTCCACTGGCAGAGAAGGTTTGCTCAATCAGTGCCAGAGGGCCATCGTATTTGGCAACCAGCTTGTTGGCTTTTTCTTCGTCACCTTCAGCCTTTGCTTCCTTGGCCAGCTGCAACATCTTCTCGCATGCATCCTTGCTGTCCAGATAGTCCTGGAGATACTGCTCGCGCAGAGCGTTGGGAGCACTTTTATACATGGCATCGCTTACCAGGAAGAAATTCTGGAGCACTGAACCTTCAATTTCACGGCCACCCTTTTCGTTGATCATCTTGATGGCTTGGCTATAGTTTTCATAAGATTTGTTCAGTGTATAGCCAGAGCCGGGAGTATTAGGCGCTGTCCAATTGTAGTAATCGGCCTTCAATGCCAATACATCACCCAATGTGGATTTTGTCTTGGCAAATGTATTCAGGGCTTCGAGATTCTTCTCGCGAGCGGCAAACACCTCCATCATCTCATTAAAATAGGTAAGTTTCTTGGCCTGGTCTGTTTCCTTTGAAATCAAGTTATAATAAACAAACGGCCCCTGTGTATAAATACCCGTAAGTGCATAGGGTGCATTTTTCAGCAACCACTGCAGATTGATGCGTGCTTCGCCATATTCCTGATTCTGGAGAGACTGCTGGAAAAGAGAAATATTCTGTTTCCCTATCTTGATGCTGTCCTCGTTGTTATTGTTGGAATAGCCGATACGGTCATCGTAGGTTGTACCTTCAAAGTTCTGAGCCAATAATGGCGTTGCGCTTATAGCTAATGCAGATGCTACTGCAAGTTTTTTCAGTTTCATATTCGTTTGATTTTATTGTGATTTTATTAGTTATAATTATCCCCTTGCTTAAATTTCGTTTGCAAAAGTACAAATTATTTTTCAATTTGCAAGGTCTCTAAAAGGGAAAAATCCCTACGCAAGGAGAAATAATCCCTATTTCTTCTCTTATATGTGTAAAAAAGGTTATACCTTTGCAGCACTTTGTAGAAGTTTTTATGATGTTGATGAATTGTTTTTTACTGGTTGTCGGTATAGCCCTTGTGCTATGGGGAGCCGACAGATTTACCGACGGAGCCTGTGCTGTTGCCCGTCGTTGGAACGTTAGTGAGATGGTTATTGGTCTTACCATTGTTGCCTTAGGAACCAGTTTGCCAGAGTTTATGGTCAGTTTCTTCAGTGTGTTGAAAGGTAGTGCGGATATGAGTGTAGGCAACATTGTTGGCAGTAACATCTTTAATACGCTGGTAATCGTGGGTGCTTCGGCAATGATGATGAAGATGCCTGTTGAGCACTTGCTTCTTGTTTTTGACATTCCTCTGAGTCTTTTTGCTGCCCTCAGTCTTTATTTTGTCGCTTATTACGACGGAAATATCCGACGCATTGAAGGTTTAGGACTGTTGCTCTTCTTCTGCGCATTTCTGTATTATACGTTTTGGCGTTCACACAAGACGAATCCTAAGGTCGGACATAAAGTGTCCAATGTTGCTCAGATGCCTATACCCAAGATTCTTTTGTTATTGTTGGTTGGATGTGGCTGTCTTATATATGGCGGTCAGTTGATGGTGGACAATGCCGCTGAACTGGCTCGTGAATGGGGTATCAGCGAGCGAATCATAGGTCTTACAATCTTGGCTGCAGGAACCAGTCTTCCAGAATTGGCTACCAGCGTAATGGCAGCCCGTAAAGGAAGTGATGGACTGGCTTTGGGTAATGCCATAGGCAGTAACGTTTTTAATATTGCCTTTGTGATAGGTGTCTGCAGTATTGTCAAGCCCATGGCAGTTTCTGATATTTCAATGGCTGACTGGTTCACCCTTCTCGCAAGTAATGTGTTGTTGTGGGTTCTTGCTTTTTCCCGCCGAAGCCTTACCAGTTGGAAGGGAGCCATTCTAGTTCTATCCTATGTTGCTTATCTTCTTTATATATTAATAATGTAGTTCCAGAATGAAACACATACTTCTTTTAATTGCTTCAGTGTGCGGTTTTTCCACTATGCAGGCACAAGGTCCATGGAAATTCCAGCTTCTTTGTCCCGAAGAGGATATTCGCCTTCACATCGACTTATACGAAGAGACTATCAATGTGCCTGGTATGGAGATGTTCGGGCCTCAGAATGGTTACCTGGGCGGTAATATCTATGGTGTATGGACGGTTACTAGTTTTAAAATCCAAGATGAAAAGACCGCAACACTTAAACTAAGCAACGATCTTGGCAGTGAGACACAGAAAGTATCTCTTACACAGCAGTCGGACAGCGTTTATACGATGCATTTCGACGGAGCGAATGTTGTAAAGCGTGTTGTTGGCCGTAAACTGGTAAAATTACCTTCTGAGTTTAAGATGAAGATAATCCGCTAAAAATGTGTTTTAAGAATACATATGCCATTGTTACCGGAGCAGCTTCGGGGATAGGACGTTGTTATGCCCTTCAGTTGGCACAGATGGGATATGGCATTGTTTTAGTGGATATTAACGGTGAGTCTGCCCAGGAACTATCCGAGCAGATTAAGCAGCAACACAATGTTCCGGCTCCTGTAATATGTATTGACCTTACACAGTCCGATGCTGCCGACCAAGTTTTTGACAACTGTCGGGAGAGCGGTTATCACGTCGAGATTCTTATCAACAATGCCGGATTCCTCATTACATCTCTTATTGAAGATACCGACCCGCAGAAGCTTCAGCAAATTATAGCCCTGCATTGCACCACACCATTGCTGCTCTGCAGGCTCTTCATTCCCTTGATGAAAGAGCAGAGCAGGGGATATATCCTTAATATCTCGTCTATTTCTGCTTGGATGGAATGGCCTGTCATAGGTATGTACGGAACTACCAAGCGTTTTGTAAAGGGTTATTCGCACCAGTTACATATCGAGTGCAAGGGCTCTCCGGTCAGTGTTACCACAGCTATTTTTGGAGCTGTTGATACGCCCCTTATACGTTTCCCGCTTATGATGCGCTATCGCAGGATACTTCTCCGCCTTGGTTTATTAATTTCCCCTGAGAAGGCAGCATACTTTGCCTTGAAGGCTATGTTTCGTCGTAAAGCCAAGCTAATTCCTAGCTTTTTAGATCGACTTGTAATTATAATATGTCCATGGGTGCCTGATTGGTTGCTTTCTTTTTTGATTCGTAAGACAGATTTAAAATCAGCATTCTAACTGATATTTATGGAAAAGAACAGTAAGATATATGTTGCCGGACATCGTGGGATGGTAGGAAGTGCCATTGTCCGTGAGTTGCAGCGACAAGGCTACGAAAATTTAATATTACGTACACATACCCAGCTGGATTTGACACGCCAGGACCAGGTCGAGAAGTTCTTTGCTATCGAGAAGCCTGAGTACGTCTTTCTGGCTGCAGCTAAGGTTGGAGGCATTGTTGCCAATCAGAGTGCGCAGGCTGACTTCATGTATCAGAATGTGATTCTCGAGATGAACGTTATCCATGCTGCATGGCAGAATGGTTGCCGTAAACTGGAGTTCCTGGGAAGCAGCTGCATTTATCCGCGTCTGGCGCCTCAGCCAATGTCAGAGAGTTGTCTGCTCACCTCTTCGCTGGAACAGACCAACGAGGCATATGCGCTGGCTAAGATATCGGGGCTTAAGTACTGCGAGTATCTGAATCGCCAGTACGGAACTGATTACATCTCTGTTATGCCTACCAATCTTTATGGACCTAACGATAATTATCATCCAGAGCATAGCCACGTTCTTCCGGCACTTATACGCCGTTTCCACGAGGCCAAACTCTCTGGTGCAGAGAGTGTCACTTGTTGGGGTGATGGCTCTCCCTTGCGCGAGTTCCTCTATGTAGATGACTTGGCCAATCTCTGCGTCTTCCTGATGAACCATTACAGCGGTAACGAAACGGTTAATGCAGGCACAGGCAAAGAGCTTACCATTAAGGCGCTGACAGAGTTGGTGGCCAAGATTGTTGGTTATAAAGGCGCCATTCTATGGGATACCACACGTCCCAACGGAACGCCTCGCAAGCTTCTGGATGTTTCTAAGGCTACCCAATTGGGATGGACCTATAAGACAGAGCTGGAGGATGGTATTCGCATGGCATATAATGATTTTTTGAATAACCCCATAAGGGCAGAACGATAGACATTATGAATTGTAAAAGAGTAGCTCTAATTACCGGTGTAACGGGCCAGGACGGTAGTTACCTGAGTGAGTTCTTATTAGAGAAGGGTTACGAGGTACACGGTATCATCCGTCGTTCCTCGGTTGATTTCCGCGAGCGTATAGCTCACCTCGAGGGTACGCCTCATTTTCACCTTCATTATGCTGATATGGGTGACTCCATGTCGTTGGTCAAGCTTGTTGGTGAGGTACAGCCCACTGAAATTTATAATCTGGCAGCCCAGAGTCATGTCCAGGTGTCTTTCGATGCTCCCGAGTATACTGCCGACGTAGATGCCGTAGGTGTCCTTCGTATCCTGGAAGCTGTCCGCACCAATCACCTGGAGAAAACTTGTAAGATTTATCAGGCATCCACCTCAGAGCTTTATGGTAAGGTCGAAGAGGTGCCTCAGAACGAGAATACTCCCTTTCATCCCTATAGTCCTTATGCCGTAGCCAAGTTGTACGGCTATTGGATTATTAAGGAGTATCGTGAGGCTTATGACATGTTCTGCTGCTCAGGTATTCTTTTTAACCACGAATCAGAGCGGCGTGGAGAGACCTTCGTTACCCGTAAGATCACCCTTGCTGCTGCTCGCATAGCTCAGGGGCATCAGGATTGCCTATATTTGGGTAATCTGGATTCTAAACGCGATTGGGGTTATGCCAAGGATTATGTAGAGTGCATGTGGCTTATCCTTCAACAGCCTAAGCCTCAGGACTTTGTCATTGCCACAGGTGTGCAACATACTGTTCGCGAGTTTGCTTTCTTAGCCTTCCATTATGCTGGCATTGAACTTAGGTTCGAAGGTGAAGGTATAGATGAAATTGGAATTATCAAGCGTATTGATAAATCTCAACTTTCAACTCTCAACCCTCAACTAAAAGAAGGGGATGTCGTAATACGCATATCCCCGGATTTCTATCGTCCCACCGACGTTGTTAATCTATGGGGAGATCCTACAAAGGCCAAATGCGAGCTGGGTTGGAACCCATCCAAGACATCTTTCGAGGAACTTGTCCGTCTGATGACCGAGCACGATATGGCTAAAATAGCTGGCGAAGGAGCTGCAGCCAAAGTCCGTATGAACTTGGCCGAGTACTTGGAGAAAGGTATTGTAAAGTAAATTAGTTTGTGTAGAATAAAAGAAATCCGGACCTTATTTCAAGGCCCGGATTTTCGATTTACTATCGCAAGAGTTTTTTACCATTGATTATGTA
>Ga0326511_10001989_pt1 | contig 16806 bp, 20 predicted proteins | sample 0_2496_0518_D_FD_203701 | JGI IMG/M metagenome (GOLD analysis project Ga0326511, IMG submission 203701) | Bovine rumen microbial communities from UC Davis, California, United States - 0_2496_0518 | ecosystem: Host-associated > Mammals > Digestive system > Stomach > Rumen | place: USA...
AGAATATCCGCTGCCCGGAGTGCCGGGAATGGGAAAGGTTTGGATATGTAACCGGCAGGAAGCAGTCCAGGAAGCTCAGCGACGGCATGAAGAAACTGTTTTCCGACAGCCGCAGTGCTGATGCTGCCGGTCTGAGCTACGGCGAGTACATGGCAAGGCGGCATGATGCTGTTGCGGCAAGACAGAGAGCACGCAGGAAAAGGACGGTGACGGCATGAAAAGACTGACCTATTAGACCGCCGATCAGGCAGGCGCTCTGCCTGCTCCGGCAGTCCCAGAAATCACTGAAAAAAGCCGACTTCCGCTGCCGTGAAGATAAAAATGAAGCGGACGGCTTGTATGACCGGTTAAAGGAACTTTTAGGAGGGGTATTATGAAACAGAAAATTAAAGTGTATAGCGCTTTCGTAGGACATGAGGTCGAATATGATGCAGAGATAATGACTTCCGATGAATTCGACGCTATCTGCAATAATGAGGATACACCGGATTTTGTTGTAGTTGGCGGCACGATCCTTTACAATGAGGAAACCTGCCACGCCGGATATGCCGGAACGTGTAATTGTCTCAGCCACTACCGCAAGTCATGGCGTGAGTACACTGATGACGGTTGGGGCGGACTGTACTATGCCACAAGATAATCTGATAAATACAATTAGGAGGGTACAATGATGAAGTATGACGAAAAGATGAAAGAACTTGGAAAGCGCTTTGACACTCACAAGGCGGCGATCACGGTGACTACAGAGCGCTTCCTGGGCATTGATTGGCGCAGAGCTGACGGCAGCGGTGACTACTACGTTAGTTATCTCCTTGACCGCAGGCGTGGCGCACTGTATATCAGCGGTGATCTGGGCGACTGCATCGCCGTGTGGTACAATCCCCTGAGTGAGAAAGAACTGAAAGGCTATGTCCGTGATATCGGCTATTTTATCGGAAAAATCCAGTGTGCGTCAGATCTGTATTGCTACGATGAAGATGATGCGCTGGAAGAACTGCATGAACGTTTTGACGATGAAACTGTAGAAAACTACGTCAGCAGCCTTCCGGATTTTGACATTGCGGATTCCGAGGAGTTCTGGGAGATCATCGGCAGTGAGGTTGCTGATTCCATGTGGACTGACGGTTTACGCCCCACTGAGCGCCTGCGTGGTATCCTTGAGGATATAGATCCGGACTTTTTCGAGTGGATCAGCGCCTGCGGCAGGAGTATTAATCCAAGAGTTTTGCTGTGGGCGGTCGGATTTAGAATGGCGTGTGAGCAGTTGGAGCAGCGGTGTATCCTGTAGACAAAGGAAGGTGATAAGAAATGTACAGACTGACTACACCAGAGGGCGAATGTTTGACGCTGGACAGCTACGGCGTTGAATGTGTCTGCACCCCTGATGAAAACTGTGACGAAGGCTGCCTGAATCAGCGCATCGCAAGACTGGCACAGTATGAGGATACCGGACTTACGCCGGAGCAGGTCACAGAGCTGAAGGAGCGGCAGTCTGAGCGCCATGGAAAATGGGAAGAAATCACAGAGTATGGCGGCTGGGGAGAAACACATTACCGCTGCTCGGTGTGCGGCGAGGAATGGCACTTAGATGACGGCAAACCTGCGGACAACAATATGAATTTTTGCCCTAAGTGCGGCGCAAGAATGGATAAACTACAAGGAGAGTGATGATGTATGACAAGGCTGCAAGAGGTCGAAAAACTCCTTGACACGAACTTAGCACTTATCACAGAGTACAGCAAAAGGGCGGCTGAACTCATGGGAAGCGTAAGAATCCTTGAAAAGGAACGTGCAAAGCTGACTAAGAAGAATCGTGGCGTTGAAATAGTGCGTTGTAAAGATTGCGTGCGAATGAATCGCTATGACTGCCCAATGTGCTACATTGAAAATAAAACATTGCAATTTATTGCAGTAGAGCCTAATTTTTTCTGCGGCAAAGGAAAGCTAAAGGAGTGAGCCATGACGCACGAAGAAATGAAACACTGGCTGAAACGAGGCTTTTACGCTCAGAAACGAGCAGAAGTCCTGAAAGATATAATTGCTAATATCCGGGAGCAGGCTCAGAACCTCTCCCGGAGCAGGACCGATACAGCACTTGCCTCTGATGCCGGGGCATCGGACAGGATGGGGCAGGCGCTCAAGGAACTTGCCGAAATGGAATCAAGGTACATCATTGAGCAGTGCCGTCTTGCTGGGATAAAAGCTGAAATCGCTGCCACTATCGCTATGCTGGAAAACGATGACCTGCAAGCCGTCCTGGAATCCAGGTATCTGCTCATGCGTACCGCTGAGCAGACAGCAGAGGCGCTGCACTACGATGTGCGGACGGTGCGCTACAAGCAAAAACGTGCTGTCGAGAGGCTGTGCGAGGTGTGGAGGGGATAACATGGGTAGTAACAAAACATAAGTCATTATGCCGAGAAAGTATGAATCTTTTCCTTGTTTTTCCGGTTCGTTTTACTATAAAATGAATGTAGAACCAGGAGAGAATCCCCTATCTCCTGGCTCTGGAATCGTCATACATCCGAATATTGGGCGGCAACAGTCGCCCTATATGGCAGAGTAGAGCAATGGCAGCTCGTGAGGTTCATACCCTCAAGGCAACAGGTTCGATTCCTGTCTCTGCACCCATAGCGTCTGACTGACATTTTGGATTTCTCCTGCCGAAAAGCGTTTCCGTTCGGAAGCGCTTTTCAACTATCAGTAATATGTATACAATAAGTGAGATAAAACAGCTAATAAAATCCGGAAATGTGCATAAGTTTTACGCCGATTGGACATGGAGGACACTCGCAGTCAGAATTATCAAAGATAATCACAGCGAGTGTCAGCTGTGCAAAAGTAAAGGGAAGTACACCAGAGCAACTTTGGTGCATCATGTAAAACACCTGAAAGAATTCCCGGAACTGGCGTATTCACGGACATATACCGATGATACAGGAACGCACATTCAACTGTTGCCACTGTGCCACGATTGCCACGAAAAAATTCACAAACGTGGCTGCTATAGTGGCAAGGAACGGTTCACCAATGAGGAAAAATGGTAGAGTAATCGGGATTATCCTGAATTTTTCCGATTTTTCGATACCCCCCGGCTGAAAAAATCGAATTTTTCTGAATTTACCCTCGACCCATAGCCCTCTCGACAATTGAGAATTGTATAAGTCTACAAAATAGGGGGGTGGGTGTGGAAAGGAGCTGAGAAAATGGCAAATCGAAAGCCGACTAAAAAAACAGTCCGGCAAAGTCTGATAGATCAGCTAACGAACCGCAGCGCTGACATTTCCGTTTTCGTCAGCCTGATAGATGATTATATGCAGCTTTGGGATCTGAAAGAGGTACTGCTCAAGGATATCAGGGTAAACGGCTTGCGTATCCCGTATGATAATGGCGGTGGACAATCCGGATTTAAAGATAATCCCTCGGTAAAGCAAGTGATAACGGTAAATACTCAGATGCTCAGAATACTTTCGCAGCTCGACCTTACCGCTGATACGGTTATCAGCGATGTAGATGACGAACTGTAAAGCTGTCAGCAACTATATTGAGCTAATCCGCAGCGGCAAGGTAAAAGCCTGCCATGAACAGCTGCTCCTCATTGATATGGTGGAGCGTGTTTTGACAACAGAAGACGTTCATTTCAATGAGCAGCAGCTTGAAAAGTATCTGAGCTATCAAAAGTACTTTCCGTTTGAACTCTTTGAGTGGGAAGAATTCTGCTTTGCGCTCCATAATTGCTTGTACACCTCTGACGGGCGACTACGTTTCCCTATTCTGGTGATTTATGTTGCCAGAGGTGCAGGTAAAAATGGCTATCTGGGCTTTGAAGACTTTTGCCTGCTCACTTCCACCAATGGAATTCCAGAATACGACATCGACATTTTTGCGATGTCCGAAAAGCAAGCAAAAGCCAGCTGGGAAGACGTTTACAATGTGCTGGAAAGCCACAAGCAGAAGATGAAGCGCCACTTTAGCTGGACTAAAGAAGAAATAATCAATACTGACACTAATTCTTCTTTCCGGTTTAACACCTCCTCGCCCAAAACCAAAGACGGATCACGACCGGGAAAAGTTGATTTTGACGAGTATCATGCCTATGAGTCATACCGGCTCATTGACGTGGCAGTTACAGGTCTGGGAAAAAAACCTCTGCCCCGCCGAACCATTATCACTACCGACGGAGATAACAGGGACGGTCCTCTGGACGACCTGAAGGAGAAATGCTTTGCAATCCTGAACGGAGAGCAGCCTGATAACGGAACTCTGCCTTTTATGTGCAGGCTTGATTCGGATGAGGAAATCAACAATAAAGACAATTGGGAAAAAGCTAATCCCTCATTACCATATCTTCCTGATCTGCGTCAGGAGCTTGAACTGGAATACTTTGACTACCGGCTCAACCCGGCAGCAAATATTAGTTTTGCAAGCAAGCGCATGAACAGACCCCCAAAGATAAGAATCAATGAAGTCGCTAAATGGGAACTTATCGAGGCTACAAATATCCCTATTGATGAAATAGCGATCAGAGGCAGACCGTGTGTCGCTGGAATTGACTACATGAAAACTACCGACTTCCTGGGTGCTGGTTTGCTCTGGCGAGTAAATGGCATTGACTACTGGTTTTCCCACACCTGGATATGCAGCGAATCTGCTGACTTAGGCAGAATCAAAGCACCTTTAAGGGAATGGGAAAGCAGAGGACTGGTGACATTTGTAGATGCGGCAGAAATACCGCCAGAATTACCCTGTGTATGGCTCGAAAATGAGGCACGGAAAAGAGGATGTCAGATCCTAATGGTGGCAATAGACGACTATCGCTATCAGCTTCTTAGTGACGCATTGATGAGGATAAATTTTTCAGCTGATAAAGGCTATGAAAATGTGTTCCGTGTGCGCCCAAGAGATGAGATGCTGAGGATTCCGACAATTACAAGCGGATTTGTAAATAAGCGTTTTGCCTGGGGAGATTCTCCGGTGATGCGTTGGTGCTGTAACAACTCAATGACAGTCACAAGTAAATCAGGCAATCTAACTTACGGAAAAATTGAGCCGAAAAGCCGCAAGACTGATACTTTCAAGGCGTTCGTGGCAGCGGAATGTGCATCTGATGTGCTGACTGTATCAGCCACAAGTAAACCGCTTCCGTCTGCCGGTGTATACAACTACTAACGAGGGGGTGATACCATGAGAATAATTGACTGGCTCGGAGGGATATTCAAAAGTAAACAATCCACAATTTCTGTAGATACCTTCCGGGCAGATTCCACCTCGGAGATAGCGCTTGAAGCATTCGCACTATTTACGACCATTGAAATGATTGCAAGGCTTACGGCTAAGTGCGAATTCCGAACCTACTACTCTGGCAAGGAAAGCAAGGGGCTTGAATGGGCAAACCTGAACTATCGCCCTAACGTAAATCAGAATGCTACTGAGTTCTGGCAGGAAGTGGTTTGCAAGCTGCTATACCACAAAGAAGTTCTGATTATCCCATATAATAATCAGAAAATCATTGCCGATGACTTTCAGAAAGACGAATATGCTCTTACTGGGACGGTTTTTTCAGGCGTTTCCAGGGGTGATTTTTCCTTCGCCTCATCATTTCCCATATCCGACGTATACTACCTGAAATATACAAGTAATGATGTACAGCGGATCATAGACAATATTTTTGCTATGTATCAGAAATTGATAGTATCAGCATCAGAAAAGTATATCAAGGCAGGCAAAGAAAAGGGTATTCTGAATGTTTCGACTAAGGCACAGAATTCACAGAGCTTTGAAAATGACTTCAAAAATCTGATGAACGACTACTTTAAGAGCTATTTTGACAGCTCCGTGAACTCAGTACTCCCACTTTTCGAGGGATACAGCTATGACGTAAAGGCTGATACCGGCGGAAACAAATACAGTAACAACGTAGCTGACATCAAAACGCTGGTAGATGAAGCTCTGAGCAGGGCTGCTCAGGCGCTTGGTGTGCCTCCGGCATTGATACGAGGTGATGTTGCAGGCATAAAAGATGCATATGACATCATGCTGACCGGCTGCATTGATCCGATTGCGGAAATGATCTCCGAGGAGCTGACAGGTAAACAGTTCAGTGCTTCTGAAATATCCGAAGGCAACAGGATATGTGCAGATACATCATGTATCAAGCATATCGACATTTTCGACATAGCTACATCTGCGGATAAACTCATATCCAGCAGCATTCTCTCCCCCGACGAGGCAAGAGAAAAGGCAGGAATTGTTCCTACCGGCGAGAAATGGGCGCAGATGCACTATATAACCAAAAACTATGCATCAGTGGAAGGTGGTGAGAATGGTGAAAAACCTGTGGGAAATTAAACAGTCAGCAGAAAATCCGTCCAGCATTGACCTATACATTTACTCTGCCGTCGAGGGTGACAGCTTTGACTGGTGGACAGGGAGTGTGAAAAAGTCTGAAACATCGGCTCAGTACTTCCGGGAGACTCTGGAAAAGTACAAAAATGTCGATAATATCAATCTCTATATCAACTCTCTTGGTGGATCAGTGCTGGAAGGCGTGAGTATCTACAATCAGCTCCGCCGCCACCCGGCAAAGGTTACGGCATACATTGACGGATTTGCTTGCTCTGTGGCATCTGTAATCGCTATGGCTGCGGATAAAGTCATCATGCCTAAAAATGCAGTAATGATGATACACAATGCCTCAGCAGTCGCCTCCGGCAATGCCAAGGAGCTGAGAAAAGCAGCTGATGATCTCGATGTACTGAATGAAGCCGGAAGAAATGCTTATCTGCTTAAATCCGCTGGCAAGATTGCCGAGGAGGAGCTGGTAAAGCTTATGGATGCAGAAACGTATCTTACGGCAGAACAGTGCATGGAATATGGCTTTGCTGATGAATACGCCGAAAAGGATATAAGCATCGAAACAGCCAAAAATGCGCTGCAATCTGCAAGAGAACAGGGTATTACAATGTATACCAGTCGTCTGGAGCAGATCTGCCAGCTTGCCGACAGCATCACTGATAGAAATACTGGTGACAACGGTACTGATGATCTTCCGGCACAGTTTATGAAATACTTCAAATAAGGAGGAACTTATTATGAGCAATCCCAAAAACCTTGACGCTCTCAAAAAGAGAAAGACTGAAATAATGAGCAGCCTTGCTGAAAGCGTTAGAAATCAGGACACATCTGCAATGGAAGCTGCTATGAATGACTGGCAGCAGTTTGTAGAAGATCTTATCATGGATCAGGCTAACGGTATCTCTCAGGCTACCGATCGCAGCATTCTCGCTGCCCGTGGTGTGCGTCAGCTCACCTCTGAGGAAACCAAATTTTACAATGAGTTTATCGCAAACGCAAAGCAGGAAGGCGTTATCGGCGGAATCACATCTGCACTGCCTCTGACTGTTATTGATGATGTAATGGAAGATGTAAAACACGATCACCCTCTGCTTGATCTCATTGATTTTACCAATACCGGCGCTGCGACAAAGTGGGTCCTTAACGCTCAGGCTTCACAGTCTGCAACCTGGGGAGAGATCAACTCCGAAATCGCAACTAAGCTTTCCGGAACACTCGGAATCCTCGATATGACACTGTGCAAACTTACAGCGTATATGTTCTGCACCACTGATATGCTCGACCTCGGCCCTACATGGGTAGATGCTTACTGCCGTGGTGTACTCACTGATGCTCTGGCTGTTGGCCTCGAAACCGGTCTTGTTGACGGCAATGGTCTGAAACAGCCTACCGGTATGACCAGAAACTTCACCGGCAGCCTCAATCCTACTACAGGATATGCAAGAAAAACTGCAACTGCGGTTACTGACTTCCTGCCTGCTACATACGGCAATCTGCTTGCTTCTCTGGCTGTTGATGCCACTGGTTCTCCCAGAACTGTCAGCAGAGTTATCCTGATCTGCAATCCGGCAGATTACTTTACAAAAATCATGCCTGCAACCACTATTCTTACTTCTGGCGGAAACTACATTCACGATGTACTCCCCTTCCCTACTGATATAGTGCAGTCTGTAGCAGTTCCTTCCGGACACGCAGTTCTGGGCATCGCCAAGAACTACTTCTGCGGACTTGGCACTTCTAAGGGCGGAAAGCTGGAGTACTCCGACGATTACAAGTTTGTGGAGGATCTCAGAACATATAAAATCAAGCTTTACGGCAACGGCAGGGCTAAAGATATTACAAGCTTTGTATACCTCGACATTAGTGGCCTGACCGCCCTGGCTCTCCCTGTGACAGTAAGCGGTGCTGTTGAGACTAACAGCGAATCTGATGCTGGATGAACTTAAAAACTACCTTGATATAACATGGGACGATGAAAAGACCAATGAGAAATTAGCGGGGATTCTGGAGCGTGCAAAGAAAGTACTGAGTTCCTACGCAGGAGTTGATCTTGATTTCTCTGACCTTTCAGACCGGCAGCTGCTTTTTGACTGCTGCCGGTACATAAGGAGCAATGCTTATGAGGAATTTAAAGATAACTACTCTGCGGAACTCATAATGCTCCGTGCAAAATACGCTGTTTCTGCGGCTCAGAATGAAGGTGACGGCGATGAAAACGCAGAAAACTGAATTTTTGAGTTTTAATGACGGTATAACAGATGTATTTTCGGTAGATAATATCGCTCCTCCCGGCAATAAGCCGAAAAAAGGCTTGATTGCAAAATTTTCTGGGCTGCGTTTTGAGTACAAAACTATCGGCGTAAAGCGTGCATATACCGCAATGCAGGCTGATGTCAAGCTGTCGGAGTTGATACAAGTGCCTATGCATCGTGAGATATCAACGCAGGACGTTGCTACTATCAACGGTAGACAGTATGAGATAGTCCAGGCGCAACATTTTCCGGACACAAATCCGGCAAGTTCCGTGCTTTCGCTTTCAAGGCTGGAGGTAAACTATGACATTGCAGGAATTCCGTGATGTGCTGCTGTCAGTTTGTGACAGTGTATATCACTACGAATCAGACAAGGAAGCTGAGTATATCGTATGGCACGAAATAGGAAGCCTTTCCCTTCGTGGAGACTGTACGATTGCAGAATCCGGCGTAATGATTGCTGTAGACTTCTTCACGGCAACAGAATACAGCGGCATCCCGGATAATGTATCAGCTGCCTTGGCTGCCTGTGATGAGATAGCTGTCGATGATCCGGAGGTCATTTATGACAGCGATACAGGCATAATACACTATGCATGGCTCTGTGAGGTGATATAATGGGCGTTAGCTATGACGGTATAGATAAGCTGGTTGGTGATCTGCTCAGCCTGGCCGAGGGTGTCGATGACCTATGCGCCGATATGCTCGACGCTGCCGCCGACACTGCGATACAGGACTGGCGTTCCGGCATCGTTAAAGCCGGACACTATGATACAGGCAGTATGTACAATAGTGTCGGAGTTGCACATCAGAGCAGCAAGCTGAGGGTAGTTTATCCGCTGGGAGAGGACGCAAAGGGTGTCCGCAATGCGGAAAAAGCCTATATTATCAACTATGGCAAAAAAGGTGCTGCCCGTGGTGACAGATTTGTCGATGTTATAAACGCAAAAGCCGACGAGGATACATACCGGGAAATGTGCCGAGTGTATGATGACCGAATGAAGAAAAAAGGATTCTGAAAGGAGTACTATTATGGCTAAGATAGGACTTAAATATCCTGTAGCAGCTGAAATTACAGCAGAGCCTACCGGAGCACTGCCTACATACGGCGAGGGTTTTGTGATTGGCAAGGCTATTTCCGCTAACAAAAATATCACATCAAACGATAATCCGCTTTACGGAGACGATGCTATCGCTGAGAATGATACATCTTTTTCTGAGGGTACTATCGAGCTGGGCGTTACTGACTTTGGCACAAGTAAAGCGGATACCCTTGAGATCCAGGCGAAACTGCTGGGACATACCGTTGTTACCGAGGGTACAGGCGATAATACCGTTAAGGTGATCCGCAAGAAGGCAAGTGACAACGCTCCCACACTGGGATTTGGCTACTACAAAACCAAAAAGCTGAATAATGTGAATATGTATGAGGCTACATGGCTGTATAAGATTAAGTTCCAGCTGCCTTCCGAGACAAACAACACCAAGGGCCAGAATATCGAGTGGCAGACAGCAACTATTACAGCCCGTATCATGGCGCTTCCTAACATGGAGGGCGTTTATGAAGATACTGCCGTTTTCGCAACTGAGGCGGAGTGCAAGGCTTGGCTCGACGCTAAGGCTAATATCACATGAATGGAGGGAGCGTATGATTACAGTAACTCTGGCAGGTAAAGAGTTTCCGCTTTACTTTTCGACAAAAACAATGATAGATGTGGAAAAGCGCATAGGAGCGCCTATCAGCAAAATATCAGATTGGTACGGCTACGATGATACTGATGCTGCGGAGGAAGTAAACACATCTGAAATCCTCATAAAAACTACCGGACTCCTTTGCGACCTTATCAATGGTGGCATATATAAGCACAATTGTGAGATCGTGCTTGGACTTGCAGACGGCGAAAAAAAGCCGTTTGTTACTGAGGAAGCTATCAGTGGCGCTATTTCCTGCGCTGATATACTTGGCTACCAGAGTAAGATTTTTGCCGCAATCAATGAAGGCATGCACTACGAAAAGCCGGAAGGTATGCCTGAGAGTGATCCTGATCTGGCAGACGTGGACTCCGAAAAAAACTTATCAGCCGCAGTGTGATCCTGCGGCTTTTTTCATGGGGCTATAGCCTGGGAATGGCTCACAGGGATATACTCTATCATACATACGGCGAAATTATTACAATGTATCTTTATGCGAGAGGAGGGGTGAGAAGTGCCAAACAGGAAAATCAGTACGACGATCAGACTTGACGGAGCTAAGGAGTTTAAGCGTAATATTGATGCTGTAAACTCAGCGCTGAAGCTGTCACAGGCGGAATTTAAGAACCTGACAGCAAGCTACAATGAAAGTGCTAAGACGGCAAAAAGCCTTAGTCAGCAGCAGAAATCACTTGAAGAACAAGTAAGGCTGAATACAGAAAGAACTGATATGCTGAAAAAGCGTGTTGACGAGGTTTCTGCTGCTTATGATGAAGCTAAACAGCATCTTGAAGATATGGTCAAAGAGCATGGCAAGGAGTCTGAGCAGGCTAAAAAAGCAGCAGAATCACTAACCGTTACTGAAACTGCACTGAATAAGCTAAAAGCGCAGCTTGCAAATGCTACAACTGCACTTGGGGAAAGTGAATCAGCCCTTAAAAAATTCAATGACGAAAATGGCAAAACGAAGATTGGGCAGACTTTTACCGCTGCAAAAACTGCTGTCAGCGAGTTTGAGAATAAGGTAAGACCGGCTTTAAATGCAGTTTCAAACGGTCTTGAAACAGTCGCCAGAGGTGCTGGAAACGTTGCTGCACAGGCGGCGAAAATCAGCTTTAAAGCGGCTGAAACAAGTGCCAAAGCCTTTACTGCTACCGTATCAACAGGAATGAATACGGCTTATAACGCTGTTGGAACGTACACCAAGGCGCTTGCTGGAACTGCTGCTACCGTTGCCGGTGCTGCCGCTGCTGGAGCTGCGGCACTTACAAAATCGGCTGTTGAAAGCTACTCACAGTACGAACAGCTTGCCGGAGGTGTTGACACTCTTTTCAAGGAATCAGCCGATAAAGTCAAGAATTATGCTGATAATGCCTATAAATCAGCAGGCATGAACGCTAACGAATATCTGGAAAACGTTACAGCTTTCTCCGCTTCCCTGCTGCAAAGTATGGGAAATGATACAAATGCTGCGGCTGATAAAGCAGATATGGCGATAAAGGATATGTCCGATAACGTCAACAAGTTTGGTGTGTCAATGGAAAATGTGCAGTCGGCATACAAGGGCCTGGCAAAAGGCAACTTCTCCATGCTCGACAATCTTTCCTTGGGCTATGGCGGAAATAAGAGCGAAATGGAAAGACTGCTTGCTGATGCGGAAGCTATTTCCGGAATACACTATGATATAAGCAGTTTTTCCGACATGATCGACGCTATCCATGTGATACAGACCAGCATGGGCATCACCGGCGCTACTGCCGCAGAAGCCTCCTCGACTATTGAGGGAAGCGTCAAGGCAATGAAGTCAGCATATGACAATCTGATTACCGGAATTGCCAATGATAATGCTGATTTTGATACCCTGATAAATAACTTTGTGGCAAGCGTTGCCGATGCTGCAAAGAATATCCTTCCCAGGGTAAAAATAGCACTGAACGGTGTAATGTCGCTCATAAAAGCGATGATACCAATAGCTGCCAAAGAACTTCCTGACTTGATTGGCGATATTCTTCCGGATCTCATTTCTGTATCTACTAAAATGGTGATTGAGCTAACCAATCAGATAGTAAACGGGATGCCGATCTATACAAGCAAGATCCTTCCGGCAGCGGTAAAAGAGATCACAAAGCTGCTGCCGTCCATGCTCACCGAATTGATCGTGGGATTTAATAAAATATTGCTTGGCATAGCGGACACAATCATTGCGTTCCTTCCGGTAGTAAGCTCAATACTGCTTCCTAAGCTGATAGACGGCACTACATCACTTGTGATAGGGCTTGTAGATCGTCTGCCACAGTTGCTTCCGGAACTTGCTACAGGCGCTCAGGCGTTGTTTATGGGGCTTATAGACGGACTTAATGCCGTCATGGATAAACTGATACCAATGCTTCCAGAGCTTGTCACAGACCTTTCTGGACAGCTTATAAGCAATATCCCCGCTTTCTTCGACAGCTCGCTTGAATTTTTTGAAAAAATAATCGACGCTCTTGCTCAGATGTCGGCTGTACTGATGCCGAAGCTGCCGGAGCTGATAACTAATATGTGTGATACACTGATTGCACATATCGACGAAATAATGGACGCAGGATTTGAGTTGCTTATAGGTCTGGCTGACGGACTTATCGCCTGCATACCTACACTCCTGCAAAAAATTCCGGAGATCATAGCCGGACTGACTGAAACCTTTACCAATACCGACAACCTGAAAAAACTGCTTGATACTGGAATTACTCTGGTGGAAGAACTGGCGAACGGTCTGCCGCAGGCTATAACCGCTATTGTGGCAAACGTTGGGCTTGTGATCGGCAGTATCATCGAAGCCTTTATGAGTGAGGACTGGGGACAGATTGGCAAGGACATTGTTGAGGGCATTTTAAGCGGCTTCCTGGATATGGACTTTGAAATGGACGAGTACCTTGGCGATTTTGCTGATAACTGGGTCACAGGAATAAAAGACATTTTTGGAATACACTCCCCTTCAAGGCTAATGCGTGATGAGGTAGGTAAAAACTTAGCACTCGGTATCGGAGAGGGTTTCCGCAGCACCATGATAAAAGAAGCCGAAGAAATGACGAAAGCAATTCCCAGGAACTTTGATACTAATGTAAATCTTGATACTGCTACGGGATTCCGGCTTGGTGCTGCTGCAAACACCAATAACTATACCTATAATATTCCTGTAAATGTAACGTTTACAGGAAACATAGACCAAAATACCGACACTCGGAAACTCGCTGAAGATCTTGCAACTGAGGCACAATATGAACTTATCGCAAGGGGGCTGCATAAATGAGCTACTTTTTCTACAATGGACAGGATAGCCGTGACTACGGAATACTGGAGCATACACCTATGCCGCCCTCTGCACAGAAAATCGTACAGTATCAGCAGGCGGGAAACAGAGCAACTAAAATTGCAACCATATCAAAGACTTATGATAATATCACTTTGAGCTGCACGCTCGGTCTTAAATCACGGGATAATCTCCGTTCAGCAGTTGCCTGGCTGCAAGGATCAGGCGTGCTAACTTTTAGCGATGAGCCTGATAAGTACTATAAAATTATGGACGTTGTGCGGCGGTCTGAGAGACTGTCCGCACGGTTCGGAAAAATAGCGCTTGATTTTATTGCTCTGCCTTTTGCTTATGCGTTAGAACCCACCGTCCAGGACATAACTGCGGCTACAATAAATACCGCAGTCGAGAACGCCGGAACGGTATTCGCAGAGCCGGAGATCAGGTTCACGGCGACGGGTGCGGAGGTGTCCATATACACCAATAACGAGCAGTTCCGGGTGGTGCTGCCCTCACAGCTTCAGGGGGTGGAAGTGATCGTGGACTGCGAGGCGCAGGTGGTGTACTACGTTTCCGGCGATGACAAAATCGCTGTGACCCAGTACACATACGGCGAATTCCCACTGCTCCACGTCGGCACCAACTACATCAGGCATGAGGGAACGGTTTCTGCCGCAAGCATCAATGTGAAAGAGAGGTGGCTGTAATGACAGGCACAGGCACAAGCGCAGACCCCTACATCGTCAGCAACTGGGCGGAATTCTGCCAAGTGAAGGACGAGGACAAGAAATATATTAAGTTTGCTGAGGCGGAGAGCAAGCTCATAGACATGAACGAGGAAGTTCCGGACGGCTACTCGTCCACATTTACAGTCCATGCACGAGAGGTGGACTTCAACGGCTGGACTATCAAAAACCTGACTATTCGGTGCGATAACACCGATCAAAACGCCTTTCAGTTCGGCGACACTTATGACACAATTCTTAAAAATGGATTTTTTGATCTGATCAAGACCACAACCAATTATGCGGTGACCGCCAAAAACGGCTACAAATGTGGAAAATTCGAGAACTGCATCATAACAGGGCGGTGCAGTTTTCTGGGAACTGCGCCCTCAATCATCGGGCATGACCGGCAGGAAAGCTACACGAATTGCTCGATAAATCTGGAAATTCTGGCATCTGCTCCGGTGCATACCTGCGCCAGGCGCACAGACCAGCTTTTCGACGGCTCGGCGGTGAAACTCAGCTTTATTTGCACTTCGGTGGCTGCTACTGGCTATCTTTTTACGATCATGGGGCAGTTCCGGGATTCAAAGCTGATAGTCGAGTTTTCTGCGCCGGATAATAGCCGGGAAAATTCCGTAAAAACCATAAATTTTGCGCCCTACGCAACTTCATCTTCAAGCACGGCGCTAATCTACAGCGAGTTTACCGTCTGCGCCACAACCGACGCAACTGCGCCGTCCAAAAATCTCATTGACAGCGATACAAGTCCGCTGTCTGCTGATTCTACGGCATTTTACACGCCTGTAACAGATCAGCAGTTTAGAGATACTGCGTATCTGCGGTCGATCGGCTTCGATATCTGAGGGGGCGATATTATGGCAACATGGCACATGGGCGAGGACGGCTATCCGAGCAACGGCATCGAAATCCCCGAAAAGGCGATCACTGAGCCACTGCCCCGGAGTATGTGGCGCATCACTGCGGACATGGAAATGGGCTACCCCTACCACCTGCTTATCCCTGGGCTTATGGGCGTGGACATCTGGGCACTGCACCGCAAATCACAGATCTATGTATATGACCTGCACGAGCCGCAGACCGGCTTTAATTCCAACGGTCTGGCAGTCCTGAGCCCTATTTCCTGCACTTCCTGGCACGATGATGACCGGTGGGACGTGGAGCTTGTTCACCCCCTCGATGAGTGGGGCAAGTGGAAGTATCTGCTGCCGGAGAACATCATCAAGGTCAGAGGTCAGCTATTCCGCATTGACCGCTATTTGCCGAAAATCAGCGGTTCTGAGTGCTCTGTGAGCATTCACGCCAGCCACATATCCACAGACATGGCGGCGCAGATCATCAGGCAGGCAACGTTCACCGGCGGCACGGCGGCGCAGTTTATTGACTTCGCTTTTTCCAGCGTAGATGAGCCGTTTTACTCCGAGGGACTTACGCCGTATCGCTTCGAGGGCTACAGCAATATTGCCGAAAATCTGGGCGAAACTGAGCTTGTGAACACCTCGCTCTGGGCGGCGATAGTGGGCGCTGACAACTGCCTGATAAATCGCTATGGCGGCGAGCTGTACCGGGATAACTTTTATTTTAGCGTGTATGATCGTATGCAGTACGCCAAGGACAACGCTTTCCGCCTGCGGTACAGCCTGGACATGACCGAAATTTCGCAAACTATCGACTATACCGATTTCTGCACTGAGCTTCACGGACGTGACAACTTCGGCAATGAATACGCCGTTTGGTGGAATGAGGGCGTTTCGTGGGCAGTCCACCACCCACGGCAGAGGGCGGTGGCGTTTACCTACAGCGATTTTGACACGGCTTTTGATAGCCTTGTGCATGATGTAGAGGCGCTGTTTTTCGCAAGCGATTACCCGAAAGTAACTTACGAAATGTCCCTCGCAAACCTGAAAAATGACCCACGGTATGCGGATTTTTTGCAGTTGCAGGACTACCAGTACGGGGACAGTGGAAGTATCTACTGCCCGGAACTGGACATCAACACGGTACAAAAAATCGTCGCAGAGCAGCGTGACGAGCTGACCGGTGATGTGCTGCGAATGACCTTGGGCAACATGAAAAATTCCTGGGTGCGTCCGTCGCTCCTTGCCGGAACGGTGTCCTCCGGCAGCTCCGTGGAGGACAAGCAGCGGAAGGCGTTGCAGGAGGAGCTGAAGAAGGCCAAGCTGAAAGCACTGCCGGACTGGAAGTCTGCCCGGACGTACACATGGGCGGAAATGCGGCAATTTAACTGGAAGGAGTTAAAAAATCATGGCAACTGAGACAACGAATTACCATTTTATCAAGCCCGATGATTCTGATCCAGTGGACAACACGCCGCTGAACCAGAATTTTGACAGCATCGACGCTGCTATTGCCGATCACGTCGCCGATACCAACAACCCCCACCAGGTCACGAAAGAGCAGGTGGGACTGTGGAATGTGGATAACACAAGTGACGCTGACAAGCCGATTT
>Ga0326511_10001990_pt1 | contig 16800 bp, 20 predicted proteins | sample 0_2496_0518_D_FD_203701 | JGI IMG/M metagenome (GOLD analysis project Ga0326511, IMG submission 203701) | Bovine rumen microbial communities from UC Davis, California, United States - 0_2496_0518 | ecosystem: Host-associated > Mammals > Digestive system > Stomach > Rumen | place: USA...
TACGCCAAGATCATCGTCGCCAACGAAGGCTTCCGGCGTGCTATACCGTCGCTCGACCTCATCCTGACGGAAAACGGTTTCGGTATCGTGTCCGATAACAATGTCGCTCCGGCATCCCGTGACCGTGTCAATGCTTTGCTCGACGGACTGCGGGCACAAGTGGACGAATCTATCGAGGCGCTGGATGCGATTCTCAACGGCGCTGTCCTTGGTGGTACCGTCTTCCAAGGTTACGAGGCACAACGGATGCAGGAGGTGACGAAGGATTTCTTTGAACGCTACCTGGCCGACAAAATAAGAATCATCGCAATGGAAGAGATGCTGGCGCGCCGCGTCCTCTCGTCCGATGTTCTCTCCGCACTCCGGAACTATGCCTACGACACCACCGTCAACGAACCGCTCTCGACGCTCGCTTTCATGGTCAAGCAGTACATCGTCCGGAAGCTCACCGATAAGATGACGCCGGAAGAGGGCAAGCGTGTGGCACGGCAGATGGTGGACTGGATACGCAAGCATCCGGACACCTTCCCCAACTGGGAGAATTCCGAGGCTGCCAAGTACTGGGCAGACTATACCTACAAAAACGATAAGAATTCAGGAGGCTTTTGGTTATGAGAATAGACATCACCGTCCCTACCGACTGGCGCGAGCTGGATCAGAAGCAACTGCACTACGCTTGCTTCCTGCTTTCGTCCGGACACTATACGCCGGACCAAATCAAATCGCTGTGCATCATCCGGTGGGGCAAACTGACACAGGAGCAGCTGGAAGTGCTCAAGCCGGAGCAGATAGCCGCCTTCCTGCCGATGATGGACTGGCTGACGGGTATTCCCACCACGCCGGTCTGTCTGGAGAAGATACAGGGCCGCGAGGCGCAGGAGAATGCCGACTTTCAGGGTCTGCGCTTTGAGGACTGGCTGATTATCGAAGCCAATTACCAAGGATACCTCCGGCACAAGGAGATTTCCTTCCTCAACGATATCAGCCGCATCCTGTACGGCAAGCGGCTGGAGTTGAGCGCTCCGGAGGCGTACAGTGTCTTTCTCTGGGTGGCGTCGGTCAAGCAGCTGTTTGCCAACCGATTCCCGCATTTCTTCGTTCCCGCCCCTATCGACGAGAACAAACAGGAGAGCGACCGCGAGGTGTATGAGAAGCTGCGTTCGGCGCGTAACTTGCAAATCCGTGCCCTCACCAAGGGCGATATCACCAAGGAGAAGGAGATATACGAGATGGACTGCTGGCGTGCCCTGACCGAACTCGACGCACAGGCAGAGGAGTACAACGAACTGAAACGAATTCAACAGAAAAATGGAAAATAGAACGACCGAATGGAACCCCGTGGCTTTCTACGAGGGCCTGACCAAGCGCAACAAACTGGCGAAGGCGAAAGGTTTCGTCTTCTGCAAGGTGTCCGGACTGCAAGGCATGGTGGAAGCCGTGGGCAAGATGCAGAGCACCGCCAACTTCGTGATGGTGGCCGATAACGCTGCCGGTTATACGGAGCTGGATAACTCGCCCCACACCCGCCGCACCAATACCGTCTTCATCGGTATGCGCCACAAGCTCGGTGACATGACCGCCCGGGCAACCTGCCTGAGCACCATCAAGGAGCTGAACCGGCAGTTCCTCTCCAAACTCATCATGGAGAAGACCCTGCTGGCGGAGAATGCGCAGTACCTCGACCCGCGGATCAACCTGCAGGAAGCACCGTCGGCACTCATCCCCGGTACTGCCGTCTGCATGTTCGAGGTAGCGGTCGATACCTACATCGATTTGAGTTATAACGAAAAAGAGTGGGACGATGATTGAGTTAACCCAAGAGCAACTGGAGCAGGTGGAGAAGCTGTCATCCATCTACGTGAAGATTACCGATATCGCATTGGTGATAGAGGTGGATCCTCACGAACTGCGTGCCGCAATCAGCAACGAGTCCTCGGAGGTCAGCCGCCGGTACCGACGAGGCAAGGCTACCTCCAAGGCGGAACTGTTAGCGCAGGAGATGCAGCTGGCGAAAGTAGGTTCTCCCCTCGCCCTGCAGAACGCACATAATAACCTGCTCGATATGGAGGACGACGAGTAATGCCACAGATCAAGAACATAGAACTGGCGCAGCGGGAGATGTTCACCCCTGCCGAGGAACTGTTGACGCGCTACGACGCTGCCCGGGTGGACCACCTGCTCCGGTTGCGCGATATGTACAACTGGATGCTTGCCAACCCCTCCGAGCGCGACCGCAAGTTCATTGACCTGTTCATGGGCAAGTACGGCATCGGCCAATCGCAGGCTTATTCGGATTTGGCACTCATCAAGCAGCTCATTCCCGCCCTCGCTCCGGCGTCCCGCGAGTTCTACCGCAAGCAGGTGAGCGAGATGCTGCTGGAGACCTACAACATGGCGAAGGCACGCAAGGACACGAAAGCAATGGCGATGGCTGCCAAGGAACTGGGCAAGGTCAACCGTGTCGATCTGGAGGACGAGAAAGAGTTACCTTACGATAAGATTGTGTTGCAGCCCTTCACGCCGTCCTCCGACCCGACCATCATCGGCCTCAAACCTATCCCGAACGTGGACGAGGTCAAAGCGCGTCTCCGGAAACAGATGGCAATGGATAACCCCGATATCGAGGATATAGAGTTTGAACCCGCCGATTTGGAGGAAGAGTCGCTCTTCCCGGACGAGCAAAAGCCAGAATAATGTCAGAGATATACTTCAATAAGATCCAGCAGAGGGTGATGTACATCGGTGCGAAGACCACCGTAGTAGTCGCCGGCCGCCGTACGGGAAAGACCTACGGCATCGGTGCGCCGTTCGCCCTCAGGAACATGCAGCGCATGCCCGGCTCCACCGGCGGCATCGTCGTGCCTACCTTCCGCCACGGTCTGACGAACACCCTGCCGGGACTGTTCTCCTGTTGGAAGGCAATGGGTCTGATTGAGGGTGTGCACTATGTCGTGGGCAAGAAACCGCCCAAAGGCTTCGGCGAGGCAAAGATTGAACCGAGGGAGTATGAGCATGTGATTTCATTCTATAACGGCTCCCGCGCCGTCCTCATATCGCAGGACATCGCCGGTTCGTCCAACTCCCTCACCCTCGACTGGCTGCTCATCGACGAGGCGAAGTTCATCAATTTCGAACGACTCAAGGACGAGACCCTGCCGGCGAACGGTGGTATCAAAGCCTATTTCGGCAAGCACAGCTATCACCACTCCATCATGATCATGTCGGATATGCCGGTCGGCACCAAGGGAAGTTGGTTCCTTAACTACCGGGAGAAGATGAATAAGGAGGTGATAGACTGCATCGAGTCGCTGGTGTGCAAGGAATACCAACTGAAGGAGAAAGTCAAGGCGCTGCGCAAAGCCGGCAAAGAGGTGCCGTCCTATCTCAAGTATCAGCTCCGGAGCAATAACAAGGCGCTCAATCAGCTGCGCGCCGCTGCCGTCCTCTATGTCGAGGTCTCCACCATTGAGAACCTCGAAGTGGTGGGCGTGAACTATATCCGGGATATGAAGCGCGACCTTCCGCCGCTCGTGTTCCAGACCTCTATCCTCTGCCAGCGGCTCGGTATCCTGCAGGACGGCTTCTATAACTCCATGACCGAACGGCACAAGTACCACGCCGTCGATAACGACTATATGATGTCGCTCGGCTACGGCAAATCGGAGTCGGAGTACCAGAAACTGCTCAACAGCCAGGCAGACCGCGATGTCAACCCCGACCAGCCTATCTGTATCGGCATGGACTACAACGCCAATATCAACTGGATCGTTGCCGGGCAGGAGAGCAACGGCAGGCTCAATGTCATCAAGTCCTTCTATGTCAAGTTCGAGCGGAAGATACCGGCTCTGATAGCGGACTTCTGCACCTACTATCGCAACCACCGCCGCAAGCAAGTCATCTTCTATTACGACTCTACCGCCCTCGGTTCCAACTATGCCGTCAATAAGGACGACTTCCGGAAGGTGATCGAACGGGAGTTCAAGTCTAACGGCTGGGCGTGCCGGTCCGTCTATCTCGGTCCTCCGATGCGGCACACCGAGAAGTATCTGCTCATCAACCGAGGCTTTGCCGGACAGAACAGGCTCACGCCCTACTTCAATATAGATAACAACGAGGCGCTACTCATCGCCATCCAGTCCGCCGGCGTGATGAGAGGATCCAACGGCTTCAAGAAATACAAGGCAGGCGAGAAACTGGCGGAGTCCGAGGAAAACCTGCTGGAGCACCGTACCGACGGCACCGATGCCTTCGATACGCTCTACATAGGAATGAATAACAAACCGGTCAAGGTGAACACCATCAGTCTCCTTGGCGTAGGATAGCACAATATATATACTATGAATCAGAATAACGACACCACCGTAGGCTTGTACATTAACGGCAAGCAAGCAGAGAAAACACTGGAGATTCTGCAGAAGGAAGCCGATACCCTCGGTAAACAGCTGGAGGAAGCCGTCCGTCGCGGCGATAAGGCTGCACAGAAGCAACTCAATAAGTCCCTCAAGGATGTCAACCAGACCATCAAGCAGATCCAGTCCTCCACCAAGAACGTGGCGGATGTAATGGCGCGTCTCGATAAGGCAACGCCGCACGAACTCCGGAAGACACTCACCACCCTCAATCAGCAGCTGAAGCATATCGAGCGAGGCACACCGGCATGGGATGCACACATTCAGAAGATCCGTCAAGTCAAGGCGGAGATTGACAAAGTGAATGCCGAGATGAAAGAAAGTGAGTCCTTCCTCGTCCGGATGAGGAACGGCATTCAGAACTGGGGTGCTATGGCCGCCGGTGCTGCCGCCGGTCTGACGGGTGTGGTCATGGCAGGCAAGAAAGCCGTGCAGACCTACGCCGAGATGCAGCAAGAGGAAGCCAACGTCCGGAAGTACACCGGCATGACCGAGGAGCAGGTCAACCACCTCAACGATGCTTTCAAGAAGATGGACACCCGCACCAGCCGCGAGGAACTGAACAAACTGGCACAGGAAGCCGGCCGGCTCGGTATGCAGTCCGAGGAGGATGTGTTAGGATTCGTGCGGGCAGCCGATAAAATCAATGTCGCTCTCGATGACCTCGGTGATGGTGCCACGCTGACGCTCTCCAAACTGACGGATATCTTCGGCGACAAACAGGCACTCGGAACCGAGCGCAGTCTGTTGGCGGTCGGTTCGGTCATCAACGAGCTATCGCAGAACTCCACCGCCGCTGCACCCTATCTGGCGGAGTTTGCCCAACGGCTTGCCGGTGTCGGTGCTCAGGCCCACATGACCATTCCGGAGATCATGGGCTTCGGTGCGGTGCTCGATAGCCAAGGTCAGAAGCTGGAGATGTCCTCCACCGCGCTCTCCAAAGTTATCATGAACCTATTTAAGGACCCGGCGAAGATAGCCAAGGCTACCGGTCTTGCCGTGGAGGAGTTCGCGGAGACCTGCAAGAAATCCACCAACGAGGGATTACTCATGTTGCTCGAACGCCTCCATGAGCTCGGAGGTATCGACTCCCTTGCACCGGTGTTCGCCGATATGGGGGAGAACGGCGCACGTGCTTCTGCCGTCCTCGCTGCCCTTGCCGGTAACGTCGATATGGTGCGCCAACAGCAGGAAGCCGCCAATGTCGCCTTCAGTGAGGCGGTCTCTATCGACAAAGAGTTTGAGGTGCAGAACACCACCGTACAGGCAGGCTTGGAAAAAGCACGCAAGGGCTTCACCGAGATGGCTGTCACGCTCGGCAAGGAACTCATGCCTATCGTGTCGAAGCTCATCTCCGGCACCTCCATGACCATGCGTGTCATGCTCAAGGTCATCCAGTTCGTCAAGGAGTACCGCGCTGTCATCATCGGCGCTACTACGGCACTCGTCTCCTACTACGCGCTGGTTAAGTTGGAGGATGCATGGAATGCGTTCACCGGCGGTATCAAGAAAGCTACGGCAGAGGTTAAGGCTTTTAACGCTGCGCTGAAGGCACATCCATATGCCGCAGTTACAGCAGCTATATTGGGTGTGGTGGCTGTTATGGCGGCAATCATCAAAAAGCGTAACGAGATGTCCCTGCAGGATAAGGTCGTTGCCGACGCGCAGAAGGAGATTAACAAGCAGTATATCGAGCAGAAGTCGAAGATTGACTTGCTCAATGACACGCTGCACGACGAGAAACTGTCGCTCGAGGCCCGAAAGAAGGCGCTGGATGAGTTGAAGTCCATCGTCCCGGATTACCACGCTTCCCTGACGGACGAGGGTAAGTTAATCAACGACAACGCAGATGCCATCGATAACTACACGAAGAAACTGGAGAAACAGATCCAGATGCAGGTCTATCAGGAGAAACTGATGGAGTTGTACCAAAAGAAGATGCAGGCCGAGGAAAATCTGGAGAATAGTGAGGCTGCATTGACCAAGGCACAACAGGAAGCGTCTGAGCACTCCGGAGAGGTGCAGATGCGAACCTCAATGGGTGCTGCAGGTCCGACCGGCGGTTACGAGAATTCCTATTCCGTCAATGTCCGTGTCAAGACCGAGAATCTGGAAGGCGCCAAGAAGGAACTGAGTTCCATCGAGGATGCTATCACCAAGATTAAGGGTAAGATAGGCGATGGCGGTTTGCTCGAAGCGCCATCCAAGACCAATACCGTCGCTCCGGAGAGCGGTGCGCCCACCGGCGGCGGTGAGGAGCAAGAGCTGAAGGATAAGCTGCAGAAGTTGGCAGACATCCGGAAGACCATCATGGCGCAGGATAAGATTGCGTACCTGCAGGGCGTCACGAACTATGAGCAGTACCAACAGGCACAGCTGGAGACCGAGATAGCCTACCAGAAGAAAGTGATGGAGGTGCACGGCAAAGGCACGACCGGTTATCTCGAAGCGGAAGCCGCCAAACTCGAAGCCGAGAAGAAACTGCAGGACCAGCAGACAGGACTGACGGTCGAGGCGGAACAGAAGCGTTATGCAGATGTGAAAGCCGTGCTCGATCAGCGCTATGCCGACAGTGAACTATCGGCGAAAGCCTACCAGCTCGCTACCGAGGAAGCCGAGTTGGAACACCTCCAGAACATGGTCAACCTCTACGAGGAAGGCAGCAAGGAGCGCATCAAGGCGCAGGAGAAATACAACCAGCGCAGCCTTGCCATCCAGCAGAAGCACGCCCAAGACACGCAGAAGATGCAGGAACAGTTCCGGAAGGAGTATTTCTCTAAGGTAAGCATGATATCCGACCCGGAGAATTATGAGGAGGAAAAACTGCAACTCGAAGCTACGAAGGAGCTGCTGATGGCGCAGGCTACAGAGGAGCAGAAACTGCAAATTAAAGAGGCGTACATGAAGGCAAAGTATGACCTTGCCAAGAAGTACAATGATGAAGAGGGCATGATGGAGATTGACGCAGCGCAAGCCACCTCGGATAAGATTGCCGAGTATCTTCAGTCGGAAGGATTCAAGAAGCGTTATGCAGCATTCCAAACGATGGTGAACGGCATGGGTGAGATCTTCTCCGGTCTTACATCCCTCATCGACGCAGAGACATCCCTTCAGACAGCCAAGATTGAAAAGAAGTACCAAGCCGAGATTGCCGCCGCCGGCAATAACAAGGATAGAGTTGCGCAGATCGAGGCGGAGAAGGAGAAGGAGATAGCCGCAATGAAGAACGAAGCCGAGGAAAAGAAGTACGGTATGCAGATTGCCTCGGCCATCGCACAGACAGCAATAGCAGCTATCAATGCCTATTCATCCGCTGCCGCTATTCCTTTGGTCGGTGGTCTCACGCTCGGACCTATTGCTGCAGCAATGGCTATCGCAGCCGGAGGTATTCAGATAGCAGCACTCAAGAAGCAACATGAAGCGGCAATGTCGCAGGGCTACGCAGCCGGTGGTTACACCACGCCGGGCAGCAAGTACCAGCCTGCCGGTATCGTACACGCCGGAGAGTGGGTTGCATCGCAGGAACTGCTTGCCAACCCCACCGCCGCCGCTACCATCGCGCAACTCGACCAGGCGCAGCGCACGAACACTATCGGGCAGCTCTCGAAGCCGAGTCCAGTTTTGCAATCGGAAAACTCCAGTTTTCGTGATAGAAAAACTACAGTTTTTCCGTCAGATGGTCAGAACGGCTCCGGAATCGGCGAGTCCCTCGACCGCCTCAATAAGACCCTCGACGGAGGTATCTATGCCGCCACCCTCATGACCGGAGACAAAGGCATCGTCCGCCAACAGAAACGGTATAACCAACTAATGAAGAACAAGTCCAAATGAGAATCTATGTAGATGGCAAGGAAGCCGTGCTCAAGGCCGGCTCGTCGTTTGAGTATGTGAGCGAGAACCCGCTATTCACGGAGGCGGAGGGCTACTCGCTGGAGATTGAGTTTCCGCTGAAGGACTGCCCGGAGAACATCCTGATCTTCGGTGCGCTGCATGTGCAAGGCGTGGATATCAGCAAGGTCACTTTCCCCTGCGTCCTCGATGCCGGCACGTTCCGCAAGACGGGTATCCTGACCATCGTCTCCGTCTCGGAGGTGGAGGTCAGAGTCCAGTTCCTCGAAGGCATGAGCGCAGGAAAGTTCTCCGGGGAGGGAATGAATGCCTATATAGATGAGTTGGATTATTCTGACTACGATGGTACAGTTGGCGATGGACAGGAAGTATATTACGATAAGATGCGAGAAGGGTGGTCGCCTATCGTAGTGTGGGATTCAAGGCTTGATGAGTTTTTTGGTCAGACGAAAGGTCTGAAGGATAATTATGTGATGCACGTCCATCTATGGAAGCTGATGGAGATTGTCGCAGAGATATGTAGTATCAATTTAGATTTGTCTAATCTGCGAGCCATCTCTTTCTTTGAGAAGGTGCTTATCGTGAATTCCACGTTGGACTGGAGGAACTGCGACGACTATTACGGTGAAGATACCGGTTATCCGGACTATGCAGGTCGAAAGGAGTTTATGCACCTTGAGAAGACATTGCCACACTGGTCTGTACGACAGTTCTTTGAAGAGGTAGGGAAGTTCTTTGGTTGTTATGTGGAGTCAGAGAACGGCGCTGTATCATTCCGTCCTTTTTCATCATATATGGATATATCCAAGACGAATGAGATAATGGCTATTGATGAGTTTGAGGTAGAGGTAGGATCAGAGGATGGTAGTAGTTTCGCTTCTCTCATTAGGTATAAGTTGCCGGACGACTGCAATCCGGATAACATCAACATGTGTCCTCAGGTTGAGGAACATATGTCGGAGATAAAAAAGTCTTCCTATGCAGCGGAGGACGGGAAGACACCGGAGTATGTAGCGAATCATGGAATCAATGATAGTAACTTCTATGGTGTCTATTTCCCGAAGAAGAGTCTTGTTAAGGTCGGAACAGAGTTTGTATCTGTGACGGATGTGCAGAAGATGGAAGGTGAAGCGTATCACTTCATTAAGTTCGAAAAACTGAACCAGTACGGCAATCTGTTAGATGGTACGGAGTTGGGGATAGTACCTTGTACGCTGGAGTTTAAGACGAAAGCAAAGCAGTACTTCCCAAGGAGTGGAGCTACATTGGACTGTACTCTAATCAATAGCGCTAACGGAAGATGGCTTGCTGACGAAAACGCAACACGTCGATATTATCATAAAGTGCCAGTTATAGAGGTTCAATATAAGGAGTCATTTACCGATGGCAATAACAACTATATTGATGTCGATGTATTAAGGGAGAGCGGCTATAAAGCCATAGAATCGCACTATAAGAAGTTATTTGTAGTATTGTATAATGGTGGAGGAAGTCATGGTAGCGGTCTCAATACAAGGAGGTTTGAGCCGGAACTTGGAACGGTGTATCCGTCTGACTACATGTCAAGTCTTGGTGCAGATGGTGATGTTATTCCATATTATAAGGGTCTGAAGGAGTACGATAACACCTTGGCTCCGAGTGATGAGGATGTAGCATCGTATGTAGCCTTGCCTACATTGGACGAAACCCAGCTCTATCGATACAAGTTCCTGGGTACTACCATCCCGTCGCCGACATCGGTCTTCCTCATCAACGGTCAGAGGTTCGCTTGCCTCCGTATCACCGCCCACTTCACGCCATCCGGCATGTCCGAACTGCTCGAAGGCGAATTCTACCGCATCATCGGCTAATACGCACCTGCCTTATCATTGATACGCGCTATCAGGTCATCGTCGATATGGTCTGCATAGCGTGTTGTCATACTCAGGTCACTGTGACCGGCTGCGTGCATCACGTCGATATCTGCCACTCCGTCGAGTAGCAAATCATGGATACCGGTGTCCCGGAGTGAATACAGCTGATACTTTGCCGGCAGGTGCAGCTCATCCCGCATCTTCATCCATTCCTTGGCGAACATCTGACTATTCTTGGGCCGGTCGCCGTATGTCCAGGCGCGATTGCTGAACAGGTAATCGTTCGGTCCTGCACCTTCGAGGTACTTCCGGAGCAGCGTCTTCAGTCCTTCGTCCAGTCGCCCGATACGCTCCTTGCCGTTCTTGGTCTGGTCGCAAGGCATGACAATACAATCGCGGTCATACCTTATTTGAGAAACACGCACGCGCGTTGCCTCTACAGGTCGGAGGAGGCTCGTATAGACCAACCGGCACATGAGCTGCATCGCCGTGTTCTTCTCTGCAAAGTAATCATCGATGCGCAGCCGGACGCTCTCGGGGATGAGCGTCCTGGTCTTCTGCTTCGTGCGCTTCGGTTTGATGGTCTCGAAGGGATTTTCCTTGGCGTAGCATTTATCAACGCACCAGCTGAAGAATGCCCGGCCAAGCTTCAGATTACTGTTGAAGGCTCGCTCGCTGATGTGTTCGGCGTTCTGAGCTTTCTTCTTGCCCACGTTGTATCGAGCACTGTTTCCGCTCCATATCCAGTCGAGGAACTGCACCGCCATCATCTTTGTGAACAGGGCGCAGTTGCATTGAGGGTACTCTTTCTCAATCCATTCTTTAAGGCGACCGGTGAACGAGCGGTAGCAAGGGAGCGAACTGCTGGACAGTTCACTCTCTTTCTCCCGCATGTACTGGTCAATGATTTGCGGCAGCGGTACGAACTCCCGCGTGTTCTGCACCTCGCCCATGGGCGACCAGCCGTTAGCAAGCTTGATATTGAGCTTGCAGATTACGCTCTGTGCATACTGCTTGAACTCGGAGGCGGTCTGACACCGCTTCCGGATCCTGTTCATCTTGATGGTGCGGCGCTCTTGCTCGCCGGTTAATCCGTTCAGGAAATAGTACTCGATGACATACCCATGACAGTTCTTCCTCAGAACCGCCGGAACATAGGGTGTAAACTCTTGCGTGTGAGATTTAGACATTTTTTTTCTTTCCAATTCTCGCGAGAACCGGAAAGAAAGTCCATCGGGCACAAATATCCTATTGATATCCTGCCGGCAACGGAAAACATCCTAAAAACATCCTACTCGCATCTTAAAACATCCTAAAAACATCCTATCGAGGCTGTAGAACGTCCTAAGAATATCTGCATAATATCTGCATGACACCCTAAGAATATCTGCATAATATCTGCATGGATCATTTTCTCGTGCCGTTTTTGTGCCGTTTTTTTGTGTTACAATTAAGGGCAGCCCTTGTAATTGCTGCCCTTGTGGTGCCAACGGGAATCGAACCAGTGACTATTTGGTCGGGGATTCCGGGGCAGGGCTTGCAACGTCCTTTCCTGATTCTCAATCAGTTAAACATTTCTTGTTTTGGATCATCTCGGACGGCTGCGTGCCGTCCTCGTGCCGATTGTCATATGTGCGTCTATTGCGTTATCAGTCCCGTGCGCATTATGCGCGCCGGACTAATGGCGCGCACGTGCGTTATGGTAAAGCAGCTGCGATCAAGTGAAGGTTGATACCTTCCGTCTCATCTGCCGTGGTAATCATATCCATCAGATAGGAAAGCAGTTCACCGTATTTATCTTCGATATCGATATCCGACAGGAATATCATATCCTCCAGCCGGTACTTGATACATTCGGCGAACGCTTCTCTATCTTCAGGGGCTACGTTCTCGCTGATGCTCTTTTTGATTTGGGCAATCAGTGTCTTCTCGTCTATTCTCATAGCCTGTTTTATTTGAGTGCCTTGAAAGCGATTATAGCTGCTTTGAGTTCGTCCACATCGTCGCGCCGGTCGATGTCCATAAGCATGGAGAATGTCGGGGCGTCGAGGTTGGTAGTGGTGACGGTTACAACGATCTTCTTCAGTTCCTTGTCTGTTCGGCTTTTGACAAAACGAATTTCTTCCGGAGTGAAGTACTTGCCGCCGATGAACGCTATGCGTGCGTCCTTGTAAAACATCGCACAGTCGCGAATATCGGGAACTTGGTAGGGGATGAGACAGGTATCACCGCTTAGAGCATCGTCCAACTGCTCGCTCGGCGATTTGGTGTCATCGAACTTTAGATTGAGCTTCGGTCGTTCCCAAGGCCATCCGTGCAAATCGGAGAAACCGACGTACTCGGTCGGTTCTCCGAGGTATTCGTGTTGGCTGTGCCACTCTTTCCAGATGTCTATACGGTTACTGTTGGCATCGTTCTTCTCAATGAGTCCCTGTCGGATTAGGGCGACAGTCTCCAACGTCTCCCGGTCATGTTCTTTTTGTTCGGTAGCTTTCTTCTCTTGGTCTTTTTTGTTTCCAAGTATGCCACCTACGATGACGATGATGGCAAGGAAGATTACAAAAAATAGAAATCCCATAGGCTATTCTTTTTTTGGTTTCTGTTTGGCTTCGGCTTTGTAGCGCCGGAGGAGTTCGGTGAGGTTCTCAATCATCTCATCTTTCTTCCGGCACTCCTCGCAATCGGGGTTGACACTGTCCTGCGGGATGTACTTTTTGGGGTAGGTAACGACATCCACAACGGGGATGTTAAATTTTTCACAGATTTGTGAAATGGTGCTGAACTTCAATTCGACCGTTCGGTTGAACCAGTTGCTAACAGCTGCGTCAGTAACACCCATCGCCTGAGCGACGTTTTTGTGCAAAATACCTCTTTCTTTGAGGATGGCACCCAGATTTTCTTGTAAGTCAATCATAATGCAAAGGTAGTAATTTTTTTGTTAATAATATGTTTATAATTTTGAAGAAAATTTCACTCCTCAATACATAAATTTAACGGTTGTGTGAATAAAAATGCAGAAAAATTAACTTTTTTGTGAAAAAAATTTGGTCAATTCAAAAAAATGTAGTACCTTTGCAGCGTCAAAGTTAATTTTGCGTGTGCAAAGTTACTATAAATTACACAAAAGAACAAATAAAAGAGCAGAAAAATGGCAACTTTTGTCGAATTTTATCAGAATTTACGAGTTAAGGACTCCGAACCGGTGCGGATTGAGATAGAAAAGATGGTATCTCACAACACTTTCCTCAACTGGAAGAATGGCACGTTTGAACCTGCGGGTCAGTGGTGGAGTCAGATTAACGCCATCGCAGAGAAGTACGGATATCCGAAACCTTATACGTTGTGATAACTGCCTCACTGAATTGGGGTAAGAATAAATAAATTATTAATGTCTAAAAACTAAAATGCTATGACAAAAGAACAATTACAGGTCAAGGCTGCTGACGTATCGCGCACCTTGGTAGGAATGAGCCAAACGGAGATTATTGACGTGTTGGGAATGATTATCCCCTGCAATGCGAATGTACTCCCAGCGGTAGTGTCGTATATCTGGAACCTCGGTGCCAGTATGAATGCAGCTAAAGCAGAGATTAAGCCGACCAAGACCGGCGTCGGTCTGAATTTCGTCGCTAAACGCGGCCAGTCGTTGAACTTACCGAAAGGGAGGTGATTATGTTTGAAGATTTCGATTATGAAAAGGCAAATGCATTATGTCGCAACTTCGCGGCGGAAGCTGAGAAGACAAACGCGGATGTGCCTACGATGTTCTTTGCAGCTATTCGACTGTTTGTCACGTTTGCTAAGGTAATTACTGTTCCGGACCCGGAGACCGGTCGGAAGAGGGAACGTCTCCTTCAGATGATTCCAATGATGGTAGAAGCGTATGAGAAGGACTTTCCTATCGACGAGGAGGAAGGAGGCGAGCAATGAAAAAGCCGTTGACTAATGAGATATACGCCGTGACGCTGACGCGCAGTGCTGTTATCTATGTCGAAGCCGGTAGTCCTACCGAGGCTATGGAGATAGCCAAGAACTGGACAGGCGAGGTGGACGACGACGATTTTGCTGATTCGGATGTAGAGGTAGATAGCGTTGATGCCGGTTACGATGAAGCGGATAGCGCTTATATGGAGACTATCTACACGGCAGACGAGGCTATTAAGGTGGATGATTACATCGAGCGGTTTGAGTCTCAGGATCCGGAGGAAGTTGCTCGCGGTGGTTGGGATATGACTAATCAGATGGAGCTACCATTGACTAATATAGAGGAAGGAGGCGCACAATGACAATCTATGCAGTTGAGTTAGCTCGGTTGAATGATGGTTCTATCGTTCCGAGCGAGGCAAATCTGGGTATCTTCTACCGCACAAAGAAGCAAGCGGCTGACCTCATCCGGAGTATAGAGGAAGATCCTGAACGCTGGACGGAGGAAGACAGACAGCGCTTCTGCCATGTCATTACCGAGGTGACGGTCAGCAATCCGGTTGTCGGTCGTACATTCGAGATGGACTGGCAGCGGTTGCTGTGTGCCATCGACGACAATCTGGACTTGAGCGGTTTGACCGGTCAGCGCCGCAAGGATGTAGCGCAACGTGCCTTTGTTCATTGGATCATTAATCAGGCGGTGACTGATACCGAGAGTAAAGCAGAAGCAATGAAGCTTGCACGTGGCATTGTCCGTGAACTGGGCTTTGAGGCTGAGTCGTTCATTAACAATGTGAAGTTTGAGGAGGACGAGAAATGAGTGAAGTGATTTCATTGGAAACTCTGGAGGATGCCATCCGGAACGGGACATGCGAGGTCTATGACCAGTCGGATTTCGGCGGCAGTCAGACAGGTTTCTTTGTCAGGATTAATTCAGGGAATTACGACAGCCTGCACATCTCCAAATCCGGTCGGGTGGTTCTTGAATACCAACTGGACAAGGTGGATATGAAGCGTCTGTCCGTCCTCGCCCTGAGGCAGTCCGTCGCCCAGATCGATGCCGACCTCGCCAAGACCTGCCGTGCACTACAGCAGGCAGAGACAGAGTTGGTTGAATTGTTGAAGGAAGGAGGCGCACAATGACCGATGCTAAAGTTACGATGGTGGTTGGCGCAACGGTGGCGAGCCTGCTTGCCATACGAAGGGGGCAACATCGGTTCCCGCTGTTTGTCACTGTTCGGGAGATAACGGAATGTCGTCCGGATCTCAAGGTGGATGATGTGATAGAGGTCCTGAAGGACTTTGAATCCCTTGGAGGCGGCAAGATTCGACCAACTATAAATGAGGTGGCTTATTTTCCTAATGAAGATTATGAGAAAGCGTGAACGTAAACGGATACGGCGGAGTTATATCGAGAGCAGAGCCTTCCAAGCCGTGGTCAGGTACTTCCGGCAACCGGCGGAGTTCCCCGGTCCTCCGAAAGGGTTTTCCGTGATAACCTCGTTTGAGCGGAAGGTTTACGAACAGACTCGCCGGTTATTGACCGCCGGCAGCGCCTATCAGGAAGCGCTTGGATGGTACTACGGTTTCGACCATCAAGACCTGCAGGTGCTGATTCCGAAGAAAGGCAAGGTATCGAGCAAGACGATACAAGTGAAATTAAAAGATGTGGTCTTCAAAGGGTATGGCTTGGATTTTTAACGGGGTGTATATTCCTGATGACGATATATACCCATCCGACGAGAAAGGAAATATCTCGCCAATAGAGATAAACATTGATCTTTGAATAACTGATTAGCAGGTTAGGGGCTGAGTAAGGAAGCCCTGATAAGCAGAAGACAGGCGGTCGGCTATCTATTAAGACGATAGTGGTTCTCTCCACTCCGGATAAAACAGCGTGAATGTGGCGCTACGTAATACGACCAACACGCCCGGAGGACTTTTCGCCCTTCCAACCCACCGTCTGTCCCTCGTGAATTCCTGGAACTCGCCTGCTAATCTTATTTTGACTATTATGACTTACGGATATATACGAGTATCAACCGACACGCAGACAGTAGATAACCAACGCTACGAGATAGAGCGTTTTGCACAGAAGGAATCGCTTGTCGTGGACGATTGGATAGAGGAAACTACCAGCGGTGCAAAGATATACAGTAAGCGTGCCCTCGGCAAGTTACTGAAGAAGGCGCAGAAGGGCGACCTTATCATCGCATCGGAAATAAGCCGTCTTGGTCGTTCACTATTCATGGTCATGGAGATTTTGAATATATGTATGACCAAAGAGGTGCGCGTTTGGACTATCAAGGATAACTACCGGCTCGGAGAGGATATACAGAGTAAGGTGCTTGCATTCGCCTTCGGACTATCCGCAGAGATTGAACGCAAACTTATCTCTGACCGTACCCGAGAGGCCTTGAAGTTACGCAGGGCGCAAGGCAAAAAGTGGTGGCACGACAAAGGTCAACGGCTTCGCCTGAATCCGAAATGTGTAGAGAAGCATGATTGGATAGTGGCAAAGATAGATGAAGGCATGGAGAAGACCAAGATAGCAAAGCGGTTGCACATCAGTACATGCACACTCTATCGCTACCTCGTGTATACAGGACTATACACCCCAGAAAACTGCCAAAGGGAGTGTTGGAAGGAACATGGTATATTTAGATAGTATGGACACTATCGAATCGAGTGATCATTGACATACAGAGGTTAGGCTCCGAGTAAGGAGGAGCAAGATATAAGGCTGCCAAGGGTGGGAATCCCAA
>Ga0326511_10001992_pt1 | contig 16795 bp, 25 predicted proteins | sample 0_2496_0518_D_FD_203701 | JGI IMG/M metagenome (GOLD analysis project Ga0326511, IMG submission 203701) | Bovine rumen microbial communities from UC Davis, California, United States - 0_2496_0518 | ecosystem: Host-associated > Mammals > Digestive system > Stomach > Rumen | place: USA...
CCCTTATCTCCTTTAATAGATTCAGTAATAAATTCAGTTCCATCATCAAGAGTAACAGTAAGAGTAAAATCATCATTAAGGCGGACGTCGCTTACACTAACTCCAGTCTCACCTTGCGGTCCAACCAGCGCCCGCAACCATTCATCTTTACTTCCTTCAAACCCCTGCTGTAAAGCAATTTCATAAGCAGAATAACCACGATAAACAGTCTGCTAATCACCACTAGAACTTAAATTACCATCTAAATGAACTAATGGTACAATATTTCCTGAAATGTTATCCATCTTTCCACCTCCTTTACTCTACTTCAGGTTTCAATTTAAACTTTCCACTAATAAAAGTATTAACATCTCCATTAGCGAAAGTAATCTATATATCATAAACATATTCTCCAAATCTTAATTTCTTAGTATCCTAAGGTTCTAAGTGAAGAATACAATCATTAACTGATATATCTTTATGAACTAACAATTTGGAGGTATTATATGTATTTTTCATAGCAAAACGAAGAGAATCTTCTGGTCTAGGAATATATTCCTCTCCATTGATAAAAATATCTATCTTTACCTTTAATGTATCTCCTCTTGTTAATTCAATCTCTTTTGTTTTATTATTAACTTGATACATATTAAATCTCCTATATAATATAATCTATAATTACGTCATCTGCCGCATCTAAAATTTTTAATCCTACTATTCTTACATCATTTATTTCATAAAATCCAGTTTCTCCAATTATCATTTGAAAAGTTTCACTTCCTGTTGGAGTATAATTTGATAACTAAAACTGAGTTGCCGGCTTTGCTTGAATCCCTAATCTAGTTATAGCAGTTCGAGAATCCTACGCTTTAATTGCAGGACTTAAATTTTCTTCAATTAAAGCGTAGATATTTGTATTCTCTTTAAAACCTATTTTAGTAATAGAATCTTCTTCATAAGAATAATTTATAGCGGCTATTTGACTTTGATAACCATTTGCTGCCATAATATCATCCCCTTCTAATTGTAATATCACCTTTTACTTCAGGTATATAAATTTCTTTAGTTGCCGCATTAAAATAAGATTGAACGCTAGCATTATCAGTTCCTGTCATTTCAATAATTAAATTTTCAGAAGCAGTTATATTATATATTTTATTTTTATACTCACTTCCTAATTTAATTTCTTTCATTTTATTTTGTACAACTAAAGGATTGGTAGTATCGGGGAAAGAAATTGAACATATATCCTATTTTTTAGTTAATAAAATACCGCCAGCCTATGGAAGATTAATATTTTCTCCAACTTTACCTATAGCAGTATTTTTACCTGTCTAGATTCTACCTAAGAAATACCAACTTCCCGCTTTTGATACTGATCTAACCTAAACTGTATCTTCAACTAAAACTCTCTAATAAACAGTTTTATTTTTAAATTGATCAAAAGCAAAGAAATCTTTTAATTCTGAGGTTTCTCCCGCAGTAATTAATCTAAATCTTTCTGTTGTTATATTTCCACTTGGATCAATATCTGAAACTAATCCATCTGGATATATTAAATTTAAACATTCTACTACAACATCTAACTTATGTTTTGTATATTCATTAGTATCTGCTAATATTGTTCTTAAAGTAGCATATTCTTCTGCGGTACCCCATAATTCATTTTCTAAAATAATATTTTTAAGCTCTTCTCTACTGTAATTTCTTGCAATTCCCATTACAGGTAAAGTTTTAGATAAATTGCCTAAATTAATCCAATATTGAGAAGTAGGATGGTCTGTATCATTTGAAAAATCTGTATCAGAAATTATATCATACCCAGTTTGATTATTCATTTGAACATATAAATCTAAATTATCAGTAAGCTGAATATCTTTTAGTAATGGTAAAGTACCTATTTGAGTATAATTATTTTCTCCAGCTCTTAAATATTCAACATTATCATTCTAAATATTATATCTAATTCTTGAAGGATAATGTATTGGAAATACCTGTTCTTTTTCATCAATAGATCTTTTTATATATAAATTAGATTCTTGAGGATTGTATTCAAATCTATCAATAGAATAAATATTACTACTAATAACTTCTGTATCTCCATTGATATAATTAATATTTAAATTACCCGTTTCTTCATCTAACCATATATTCTGTAAGGTTTTAAGCGGGAATGCCTGATATTCGCGGTCGCCTATCTATTCTTTTATCTAGTCCGCCATCTTAGTATCTAAAATCAAAGGATCTGTTAATTCATTTCCTGCATTTTCTCTAGGAATATTATACACAATAATAATTTTACCAGTAGTTTCATCTTGAAGAATCTTTTTAATAAATTTCATTTGAATTAAAGACTCTGAGTGTCCGCTATTAGGCCCTATAACATGATAACCAATCCATCCTGAATTTTCATCATATTCAATATTATTTACAAAAGGAATATATGCTCTATATTCATTACCGTTATTAAAAGTTACTTTAAATAAACCTTCTGGGTTAGCATTTTCTACCCAGTTACTAATTTCATAAACTAACTCTCCATTTTCATCTCTTGCTTGAATAGGATTACCAGCCTAATCTTTTTTATAAATTGGATTTCCAAATTCATCATAAAGAGGATCACCAGTTTCCTCATTAACTTCTGGTTCATATACAGGAACTAATGGAAAACTACCTGTATCTAAACTTACATTTGAAATCCATTGCAGTCTATTTGCATAGACATCTTTTTTCTACTAGCCATTTTCTAAAATAGAATGAACAAAAGTTAAAGTTCCATCTTCTGCTAATTCTATTCTACTGATATAATCAAAAATAAAACTTTTATCATCATCATGTGTAAATGTAAAAGTTAAAATTCCGTTTTCAAAAGTAATATCATCAATATGGTTGTAATCACCTAAATAATAATATTTTACCTATCCGTTTTGCTTGTTATTGTAATTCCAATCTTCATAAATAAGAATCTCTCTATCAAGATCATTTTCTCCAGGAGTATATGTTACTAATCCTGATTGAGTAGCATCGTACATAATGCGGTCCGCACTTCCAGACAACCCTCTAAGCCATTCTCTATAAGTAGTTACCTTTAAATTCTTAAAAGTATCTCCCTTTACACCCTTAGGTATATTTAGATGCCATTTATTATAATATGGGTGAGTATTTATAGTTTCATTTGTTCCTAGAACCCTAGAAATATTTGACATATCCGCAATATCGCCATTAGTATCATATGGCTCTACCTATGAGGTCTACATCTAAGTTACTAAATAAGGAAATTTAAATCCAATATAAGCCTAAGTATCATCTCCATATTGATCATTTCTAATAGAGAAACAAACCCACTCAATATTATCATGGAATTTTCCTTGGTTATCTTTACCTGGTATTAATCCAGGATCAATAGAATTAGGACTATATTCACCGCTTGTTTTTCTATACTCAAATCCATTTGCTGATCTAGCATCTACTTGAGCATAAGCTTCCATACTTAATAATGGAGCTTTTCCTGCAGGACCTACAATACATCCAATATATTCAGCGCCTGCCGCCCTTATTCCTGTAAAACTATCCTAATGATTCTTTTGATAAGCTTCTACTGTTACAAAACTATCTTTGTCTGATAAGTTTTTATATTTTTCTTCAGTTACATTTTGATAATAATTACCGTTCTCGTCTACTAATAAAGTAATCGCAGAAAGAGTTCTATCACTATTATAATCATAACCCCTTCTAAAAATTTTACCATTATCAGGATGATTTTTATTAGGATTATTAATTATGACGTATTCATCAAATTTTACTTCAGTAAAATCATTACCTCGTGAAAAATCTGTTACCATAGATAATACATCTAAATAATTTTTTACAATAACAAAAGAAGCTCCACGACGACCACCATAAAAACTGTTCATTAATGCCATCTGTTATCACTCTCCTTCTTCCTAATTTTCTAAAGTAATTGTATCATTATACTAATAATCAATAATAAAACTATCTCTACCAAAATCACCTGATATAGTTTTAGATTGTCCTCTAACAATACCTAAAGAGGTTACTTTATAACCATTTCTTATTTCATATATTCGACTTGGTCCAATTCGAATCCCTTCTCCATTAATACACATTAACATACCAGGAGGTCCTTGAATTCCAAGTTTAGTAAAAGTAAGTCGTTCAGAATCTAAAACTGGTATTAAATTAACAAATTCAGAAATTTCATATCCTGTAATTTCAATCTATCTTCCTAATCTATTATTTACGACAACAGAAGATTCTGATGCTTGTTCTACCACGAAATCTTCATATTGTCTAGTTAAAATAATAGCTAAATGAGTATAAGTAGTATTAGGAGAAACAACAGCTTCAATCGTAGCATATTCATTTTCATCTTCGTTACTATTTTGGAAAATAACAAAATTATCAACATATTGGAAAACGTCAGAAGATGATTCTGTATCATTAATTAATCTTAAAGTAATTTTTTGATCGCTATTAGTAAAACGCTTTATTTTTAATTTTATATAATAATTAGAATTAACTCTAAAATTATAAGCAATTTTTTTATCTTTAAAATAAACTTCTATTATATCATTTTTTGTTTCAATATCACTAATATAATTTAATTTATCTTTTTGAGTATTAGTAAAATATGCACTAATATTATTAGATAAAATTTGTCCAACTTTATAACTCATTTTTTCCCTCCTTCTTAAATTTTTTCTACTGCTTTTGAAGCATTAATAGTTAATAATCCATCATTATTTAAAGAAAATGAAAGACTATTTATTAAATAATCCCCACTTATATCACTATTAGGATTATTTACTGTAATTCTTGTATTAGGCTATAGAAAATAAAGAGGGATTGTTTGTAAACTAATTGATTCATTATAATTTGTAAACTCATGTAAGGTTTGTCTTATTTCTTCATAAGCTGAATAATAAGACCCTCCTATTTTTAAATTATTATAAATCGAAGCAGGTACTTGTGAATAACGTTGGCCTCTTTTTTCAGCCTACTCTCTTCTTTCATCGGTATCATCTTCTCCAGCTTTTATCAGTATTAAATCTGGAATCCAATTTTCAAAAACACAATTTGTATTTTTTCCATTATCTGAAACATAAGAACGTCTACCTATATTATCAACAGAAATCTACAATATACCAGGATCCCCTGCACTAATAAAATCTAAATAATAATTTATACTAGAAGGATTTTCTACTACCTAATCATAATATTTTCCATTCTATATATCATATATTTTAGGCCATTCTACTTTTAATTCTGGATAGTAATAATTAGTTTCTAATCCCCTTGTCTATGCGGCCGCCCCTTCAACAAGAAGCTAAGTCCGCCAGTCAGAAGGAGTTATATCTACAACAGGAAAATCTAACTATTTCCATATCCACTCTCGACTCTATTTATCTTTCGTAGAAGTTATTAACTTATTCTAATTTAAAATATAATAATAAACTCCTATATTACCATAAGAAGGAACAAGAGAACTAAAAGTAGAAATAATAGAAGGATTACCTCCATTATATGCTCCATCTTCTTCTATTACTACTATAGGCATTATCCAAACTCCATATTTATCTAATTTATATTCTTTAAAATTAAACATCTTATATGATATATTTTTAAGAACTGGTTTATTATCAATAGCAAGATGGTAACGCAAAGGAGTTTCCACATCTTCTGCTCCTGTACGGACTCCCCATATCACGAAATCATTTTTTATTGCTCCATACTGAGGAGTATTTGAATATGATGCTACTAAATCACTATCTTCAAACTAGAATACTGATGTACCACTAGTCATATTTATTAGATATGCAGATAATAATGTTTGAGTAGAAGCTACATAATCTGGAACTAATTTAGGATCAGGAATTGGATCACCATTCTCATCTATTATAATATTACCTTCTGAATCTCTCTTAACATTATTTTTTGCATCTAAAATATATTTTGATTGTGCATTGTTTAAAAAGTTCTTTTTTTCTTGAAAAATAAAATTTCCATCTAAATCATAAAAATATTCATAATTACCTAATACCTATATGATTTGATCTAACATATTTGTCACGGAAGCACCGGCGTCCGCAATTAATTCGCCAGGATAAATAAAATCAACATAAATGAATCCAACATCTTGACCTTTTGTAAAAATTTGTGTAGAATAAGAAAATTCTTCTCCTCTTTGTTGAGCCTATTGTTTTTGATTTTTTAATTCTTGTATATAATTTTGATATTCACTTTCATCCATAAAATATCTATCTTGATTTCCAGACTCTACATAATATAAAGGTTTTTCTAACCCCCATTTCATAGCCTGTTTAACTCTATTATCTAAATCAGAAATAATTATTTTACCTAATTGCTATCCACCCCAGTGATGTACTAATTCTTGAATGATTTGATACATAGTTACATAATTAGTAACTTCATTTCCATTTTCATCAATAGTATCAAGAATATGAAGGTCTGCGGCGGCCGGTATGGTCCCGCCCGCAGTCCCATTTAATAAGCACATCTTATCCTGGAGTTGCAGAGAAGCCACCAGGCCGCTTGAAGATTCTGAAATAGAACAAGATATAATTACATAGATTCCTAATGGAAACCATAAAATAGGATAATTAGTATACTTCTAAGTAGTATTAACATACCCTATTTCTAAACACATTTTTTTATTAATAGACAATACGTTTTCCGTATTAGTTATCTAATTCATTGTATCGTCTATTGCAATGCTTAAATTGGCCGTTCTCCTTAAAGAACTCTGGCCATCTATATTTAAATTAGCAGAAATTACTTGTCCTTCTATTGAAGTTACTGGCTATTCTTTCCAATTTAAAACAGATATTTTAACATAATATGTTTTAACATGCTATTTAGCAAGTTCTTTAAGGAAGGCAACATCATTTAAATAACTATATGAAACTTTCATTAATATCTCTCCCTTAAAATCTAACAATAATAATCTATTATAGCTTCAGTTGGGTATCCCAGTACAATACCTTGATCCAATGAGAATAAATACCAGCTGCCGCCATAAAAAATACAATAAACACTATCTGCTAATTTTTTGTTTATTAATATGGTACGATAATCAATAACAGTAATTTCTTCTGGTTCTTCTACATTATATCCTACCATATTTGCTTCATTTGTATTATAAAATCTACTCCGTAAAGCAAATAAAGAATCACTTCCTTCAGTTAATTTATATACATGATTCTTTTTTGGTTTTGTTATCTATGAAAAATCATGGTATGTTTCATCTACTAAAACATATTCATTATCTCCAACTTCTCCATTAAGTTCTTCTTCTACCGGTTTTAATTTTGGTCCAATTACATAACATCCTCTTATATCAGTTCTTTCATCGTATATATCTAATAAACCTGTTTCATTCATTATATAATAATCATAACTTAAAGTAGTACCCTAAGCATCAACTCTATCTTGTGCCTATTGAATTAAAAAAACTATTCCTGGTTTAGCTTGTAATCTCATTCCCATTAATTTTTGTAAATGTTGAGAATAAATAACTTGAGAAGAAGAGTCGTTTTGTGAAGAAAAAGATTGATAGTATCTATTATAAATTTTCTTATAAACCGATTCAGAGGAATTAAAATATCCAAATAGTTGTCCTACTCTCTTAAAAGTACCGTACATTTTAGGAATATTTTCTTCTCTTTCTTCTTCTACTATAACAGCTTGATAAGAAATATTACCAGTCTATTGATCTGATAAGAAAGATAAACTAGTTATTTTTGTAGAAGAATCTGAAAGTTCATAAATACCTTCTGGTCCAACTATAATTGGATTATCATTTACATATATTATATGACCTAAAAATTGTGCTTTAGAGTTATCTGTAGTCTTTTTGAAAAATTCTCCTTCTTGAGTAATTAAATAAGGAGGGGAAGTAAACTATATTCTTAAATAAGATAAATGATCTATATTAATTTTTATTAAGTCATTTTCTAAATAAGAATATTTTGGAAGTAAATATTTCGCAATAATATTTTCATTACCAGCAAAATGTAAGTCTGCATTAACTCCAAAATATTTTCTATTTTCATATACATTTTGAGCTTTATCTTTATTATCTTCTACATCTTTATTTTCATTTGCACAACTATTTGTTTTAGTATAATAATAACTTAAATTAGGAACAGATAATTGACCATGAGTATTAATTTTTACCTTAGTTTCATTTGTATACTGACCTACACTTTGAATTCCATATTTATTACAATTCTAAATATTAAAATCATCAACCTATTGAGCAGTACAAGTAAAACTATAAATATGTCTACTTAAAGTATTATTAGGAGTAAAACTAATATTCATTAATTTTACTAATAAATTACCTTCTGTTGTAGATTTATATAATTTAACGGTATTTCTATATAAGAACTAAATAACTTTTTCTCTAAAATCTCTCTAGCGGACAGAATCATTATAAACATTAATACCATTTGAATTATTAAAAGGTACATAATAATTTGAATAAATATCATTTTTATTTTGATCCACCCCATATAATTCACTAGGAGAGGCTTTCATTCCATCTTCTCTTAAATCCATTAAATAAGAAATAGTCCCATTTAAAGAAAAGGTTCTATAATCAGTATTCCCATTTCGTCTAATAAAAGGATACTTGGAACCAATCGTTTGAGTTAATGTCTATGAAACAACATGAGAATAATTATTTACCTGTGGATCAAATTTAACTTTTAACTGTTGTTGTTTATCTATTAAAAATATATCATCAAACACAATCATTATAGGTTGTCTAATTTGAATAAAATTAGATCTAAAACCTTGAATATTTCTTTGTTGTAAACAATATTTATAAAAAACTCCACTTTCTACTGTTTTATCAACCCAAGTTTGATCCAATTTTTCCCCTATTGGAGCTAAAAAGGTATACATGTCTTCCCAATATTCAAAATTATTTTTACTAGAACTTCTTCTAATAATAAAATTAGTTCCTAATTTATCTATATTGCTACTAGAATAAGCATGAACTTTAATGCAGCCGCCTTCTTTATCACCGGCCGCCTCAATTTGTATATCAGAACCTAATACTGTATATTGAATTAAATCCACCTTAAATGGAAAAATAAATTTTTCTTCATATAAATTATTAGTTTGTATATAAACTATCAATAAAAAAGATTCTTCATTATTATTATCTAGGTTATATTTAATTTTATAATTTATTCCATTAATATTATTATAAGCATTAGAATAAATTTCTCCACTTGACTAGATTTTTTTATTATTTGAATCATATAACTAAATTTTATATTTTTTCAAATATTCATTATCATTTTTATCTGGGAAAGTTACTCTTCCTACTACATATATATCTTGCAAAGTAAAAGATTCTTCGTCTAAGTTTTTTGAAAAATCATTTAATTCTAATATTGGTTTCGTAATACCTTTCACTAAAACTACTTGAGACCACTATGAAAAATAACTTATATTAGAATTATACCAGCTTTCTTCTATTAAAGAATATTGAGTGGGAAGCACAACTTGATTACTTGTAAATCGAATTTGAACTTTATAAAATTCTCCTGCATTAAAAACATTTCCTTCAGCTAAATCAGCCATATTATCATACGTTTCTGAAGAATTAGTTCCGTTTCCTGTATTAAAACTATTTATAATAATATAATATTTATCATCTGTAGTACGTTCTTTATCTTCATACATTTTAGTATTCATAATACCAGATGGATATTTATTTAAATTTAAAGCAGAATAATTTGTATTTTGATTTTGAATTGATACTTGCACTAAATCTGCTATTACTTCTTTTCCTGAGCTTTCATATTTAGCAAAATCTCCTAGAGAATTATATGGAGATAAAGAAAAGTATATTCTACATCCTTGCGGATTTGTTTTATCAAATGCTGGAGCATAAGCATTTTTAAAGATTGGCGGATATAAGTTATTTCCTAAACCTGCCATAGAACATTCCCCCTTTTTATTTTATATCATCTTAATAAATTTAAAAAAGAATATTATTTTTTATTTATATTTGCCCAAATAAAAAAATAAAAGTTTGTAATAAATTAATATTACAAACTTTTATTAATATTATAATGCAGTTGACTTAATACATAAGACAGTAAAAGTTAATTTAACTCTAAGAGCAGAACTGCTATGCCAATTACCAACATAGCAATAAATTCTGCCATTAGACAAAAGGTGATATCCCATAATCGCCCATGTCCAAGCGGCATAACTACTTGTATGATTGGTTGAATTTGATATTTGATATGAACCAATAGCGACTGGTGTGTATCCAGTTGCATTAACTGCCACATTCGGATAAACAGCATTATTATATGCTATGGTTAAGTTATCAACAGTTACCGTGACAACTTTAAATAAAGGGTTACTAGATGTATCTAATAATCTTCCTTTAACTTTAATATTATTATTAACTGTTAAAATGCCAGTAAGAGTTTCATTACCTCCGACAGTTAAACTACCAGTAACAGTCTCATTACTTCCAACAGTTAAACCTCCAGTAATAGTCTCATTACCCCCAACAGTTAAATTACTTCCTATTTCTGCACCACCATCTCCACCTACTCTAAATTTTGTAGTATTATTGCCATCTTTACATGTAATAAAATCTCCATTATAAATAGGTTTTGTAAGACAAATGCCTCCATTCCAATCTACAGTAAAAGAATTAGACCTTTCGTCACTACTTGTTCCATTACCAACGATAAAAGCATATTGATTATTAGTATCTTCTATATTATATTTACCCTGAACATGTTGATAATTAGAAGAAGCAATTGTTCCTACTCCTTCTGTATGAGAAAGCCATCCACTTGCTACAGAATTTTGTCCTTCTGCATGAGAAATACCTCCACTTGCCGTTGTATAACTTCCTTCTGCATGAGAATATTGTCCACTAGCTGTCGTTTCTCTACCTTCTGAATGAGAAGAAATTCCACTTGCTATAGAATTATACCCTTCTGCATGAGAAAATTGTTCACTTGCTGTTGTTTCTCTTCCTTCAGCATGGGAATAACGACCACTTGCTGTTGTTGTCCAACCTTCTGCATGAGAATCAATTCCACTTGCTGTTGTAAAACTCCCTTCTGCATGAGAACTAGATCCACTTGCTGTCGTATAAGTCCCTTCAGCATGAGAGCTATTCCCACTTGCTATTGCGCACCAACCTTCTGCATGAGCAGCTCTCGCACTTGCTATTGTTTTATATCCCTCTGCATAAGAAGAAATTCCACTTGCAGTTATATGATCTCCTATTCCACAACTTAAAGCTCCAATTTTACTATTTTCAAGTCTAAAACCTAAAGTATACGCTTTTACTAAATAACTATTAGTTTCATATGTTACAGTGATTATAGCACCTTCATTTGCATTACGAGTAAAAGATATTGATGATCGTGTTTTAGTGAGACCTTCTCCACTAGAATCTGAAATTTCAACTGTATAATTAGTATCAAAAGCGGTAAAAGAAAGATAATACGTTTTTGGAGTACTAACATAACCACCATCATCAGTTGAATGTGCAGGATTTGACCCATCACTAATAAAAGTATCAACAATTTCAACAGTACCATTCTAATTTTCTCTTAAATCACTAATATGAAAATAAGTATTTTCTTCTTTATCTATTAATTTAAAACTTAATGGATTAATTATTGCATGATTCTTATTATTTTGTCCAATTTGCATCATTTCTCCAAAAGTTGCTAAAACCATCTGACCATTTTTAATATCAATTGAGTCACTATCAATATAAACATTATTACCACTATTTTTACCAATTCTTACTTCATTATTATTAATATTTAATGTCTCGATATTATTTCGATACATACTTATCGCAGAAGAATTAAGTTTAAGATAATTAGTTTGATCTGATATATTATGAATTTTTATACCTTCTGTTGAATCTATATATGTAATATAAGAAGTTGCAACTTTTTCAGCATCTGTTACTTCTGTTTTTAAAGCATAATTACTAACCCCATTTAAGTCTCCAATATTAATAGAAGAAGCATCAATATGATTACCATTAATAGTACCAGTTATATTTATATTAGCAATTTTTAAAACTCCATTTTCAATAGTACAACCACCAATAGTACCCCTAGTAGCTGTTATTTCTCCAGTTAAATTAACTCCTCTAGCTTCAATAACACCTTCTGTAATATTTACATAAGTATTAATATCTTGATAATTTCTAATACCATCAGTACCTAAATAGAGACCCACTGTATTATCATTTAATCCACTAGTTTCATTATATAAACTATTTGCTCCAAGTTTCCAACCACCAATTACTCCTGTGTTAGAAACAATAGTACCACTAAAATAACCATTAGTTGTATATATACCCCAACCAACAGGTGTGAAATTACCTGCGGCCGTTGTTATAGCAGGTAACCCAGATAAATTACCTATTCTAACATTAGGATTTGCATATCCCCCATAGCTAGTTGTTAATTCATTAACTCCGCCATATATATCAAGAAAAGTCTTTCCATTTTGACCTAGGGCTGTCATAAAAATACCAAGAGGATAATATTCAGAATTATCTGCTCTTTGATATAAAGAAATTTTTAAATTACGATAACTTAAAGAATCATTACTTTTTAAACTATATATATTAGTTAAAATACTAGAAGTATTATTTCTATTATCTGTAATATTAACAATGGGCATAGAAGTGGTAGGATTAGTACTATTTAAAGTTCCTAATAAAGTTCCTAAAGGGGTCCATTCTCCATCTACTTCAACTTCTCCAGTTATTAAAATTTTAGATCCTGAAGTCCATTGAACTGTACTAGCTGTGTCATTTCCTATATATAAACTTGATACAGCTGAATATGTTCCTATAAAAGTGGCGGCAGTCGCACTACTAAATGATACAGTTCCAGAACTACTAGATAATGTAGGTGTAATATAAAAACTTCCATCAATTGTAGCTATATTAGAATTACTCCAACTATTTGTATGCAACTAGCCTTGTACATCTAATAAACCTACAACCGTTGCATCGTCTGCTTTTAGCTTTTTAAATATACCGGCTTCCGCATCAATTAATGGAGTCTATATTTCACTTGCATAAATCTTATTTAAAAAACGGCTTGAGCCATGAACAATTAAATCTTTTAAAATTGCCATGTTTAAACCTCCTTTCAAAATTTAAAAAAGGAGGCTTATTCAGCATCCTTTTCATTCTATTCAAAAACAGATAGCATATCTAAATCATCCATATTTAAATTGCAATCTGTATTTAATCTTTCTATTTCTTTTTCCATATTAATAGGAGTAAAATCAAAACTTTCTTTAGTTATTGCTAATTCATTTAACTTCCCATTTAATTCATTAATTTTATTTTGATAAGCATTAAAATATTCATCTTTTACTTTTCTTGCAGGAGTATCTTCTCCATTAGTTCCTTTAATAGTCGTTTCTTCACTCTTTTCATCGTTAAAAAATTCTTCTTGTAATTCATTTTCTAAAGATGCTTTAAGATCGTTAAAAGATTCTACTGTTTCTGCAATCTTTTTCATATTCTTTCTTAATGCCCATAAAGTAGGAACAGATAAACCATTTAATTTATTTTTATCTGCTCTAACTTGATTGTACCATCCATTTATATTAATACATTCCATTACTAAAAGTTCTTTAGTCATAATAAAATCTCCTTTTTACTCAATTAAATCTAATAAAAGCATTTTGCTTCTATTTCCTATATTTTATAAAATTTTACCTATTTTGTCAAGTCACCCTCGGTGAAACCAGATATTATATTAGTCTATTGATTATTAATAGTTAATGTTTTTTCTGTACCATTACAAACCCATTTTCCTTGTTTAGTTAAATCCATTTTTACACCTCTTCATACATTGCTCCATATATATTACCCTAATTATCTATATAAACTGAATTATGGTATAATAAAAGTATATCTTCTAGAGATAGAGCTGTACAATAGATACGAAGATCAGATAAATTCCCTTTAAAAGGATAATTATTATCATATGAACGATTCCATAACCAAAACTTATCTGTATTATGTATATAATAATTAGAGGATCCAGATTGAGTTTCTGCCTACCCATTTACATAACAAAAACGGGTTCCATTATTATTTATTACCACCACATGATTCCATTCATTATTTTTCCAATGGGTTGTAGTAAAACCTTTTGTTGAAGCTAAAGAATTTACATATAATAAAGAATTTATTAAACCTATTTGTAACCCAGTAATTCGATCATTAAAAATAGCGGAATCAACAGTTTTTGCACATTTTATCCATAAAGAAACTGTTTTTACTTCAGATGGAAGAATAATACCTTCCAAATGAGTGGAAGCACCTCCTTGTGCATATGTACTAGTATCATATTTGGGAGTATCATTTTGATATTGAAAAGTTCCTATTTTTGTTCCATTATTACAATATCCAGAACAATCATATTCTATATTATTATTAAATCCCTTATCGTTCAATAAATAATGTAATATTAAACCTTGTGATATTTGTTTTACCTCCATTGGTGATAAAGCATGGTCATATATACGGACATCATTTATTTTACCTTTAAAATAATTTCCTAAATTATTTCCATTAGTTTGGCTTGCTCCAATAGTAAAAACATTTCCTAATTTAGTATTATTTACTGTAATATTTTTACTCGTTTGATATTCTCCATTAATATAATATTTTATTAAACCATTTTTAGAAGTAACAATTAAATTTGTCCAAATATCAGTTGGATAAGTATAAATAGTTGTCCATTGCTGATTATCATTTCCAATAATTCCATCAATCCTTACTTTATTTGAAATTAAAAAAATAGAAAATCCAAAATCAACTTCATTTCTACAACATCCTAATGTTTGAGTATTAGTTGAAGTTGTATAAAACCAAATACTATAAGACCAATCTTCACTAGGAAAAGAGTATGGAAAAGAAATATAATCATTACTTCCATCAAAATTATAACACTTTCCAATTTTCCCACTATTATCAATAGTTGCTCCGTTATTAGTCACAACCACATCATCTAACCCTTGATTATCAAGAGTCCCATTAAGAGGTAACCAAACTCTTAAACTCACATCTTCATCCCTCCTAACATATGCGGACGTTGGTCAAATCTTGACATAAACCAGCGTCCGCCTATTTTATCCAAAGCTAAATACTAAAGCACTTAGCGTCTAATCATAATTTATATTACAATATTCACTTCCTGTACTACCTTTAAAAACAGTTGAAGCTAAATCATTAAATGTTTTTCTTCCAGAAATAGATTGTGTTGTATTTAATGTTACATAATCCTATAAAGCTGTTGATAGTGCAGTATTTTCAACATTATCTAATCCAATATCTGATTTACTAATAGTAATATTCGTATTTAAAGCATGTCCATTTATAGTCCTAGTTGTAGGTACTCTTGAAGTATCTGAAGGATGTACATGATCCTATCTAGCATATTTTACAGATGTACCAACTGCCGCAGTTCCATCCATCAATGGGGCCGCTGTAGCTGCCTCATAAGTAGTATCAATCCAAGGTACATTTACAAACATTTTTTCATTACTTAATTGAACTGCATAATTTTTACCAGAACTAGAATAACCTATTTGTACTCCACCTCTAGTTCCATTTGCAGCAAGAGGTAAAGAATAAGCTCCTTCAGGAGTCCCCCATGTACCATCCTATCTTAAATATTTAGTAGTTCCTGTTCCTATTGTAATAGAACTTTTTTCAATTTTTCCATTATTAGAAGAATCAGAAAATAATAAACTATCCCCATTTCCTAAAGCTATTGCTGTAGAAGTAATAGTTCCTCCATTTAAAATATTACCATGTGAATGAGAAAAATCACTAACTTGAGATTTAGTAATACTAATATTACTAAATGTAGCACTTACTTGGCCATTAGTCTGAGAAAGAGAAGTAATTGTTTTTCCAGTTCCTCCTGTGCCAATTGTACCTCCATCAAGTGCATTAATAGCATTTGTCACTGTGGATACAGTAGCAGCTTTATTTGTAGAAGCATTGTATGTACCATCAAAAGTATAAGAAAAAATTGCATCTGCCGGAACAGATTTTTCAATAGTATAAGAAATGGCAACAGGTTTCCCATCTGTTCCAAAATAAACAGGTTGATTAGAATCACCTATTTTCGCACCATTTGTATTAAGAGCTTCAGCTTGTGCAACAGATGAAGATGTTGTTGCTGTAATTGAAACTGTTCTAGTATCAGTTGAATTATCTCCAAAAGTTAAAACTAATTGACCAGCATCATTAGAACCAATATCTATAATTTGTAAAGCATTTTCAACATTTCCTAAACCTACATCTGCTTTTGTTATACTAATATTATCACTTAAAACATGCCCGTTTATAGTTCGAGAACTTGGAACATAAGAAGTAGTATCTAATGCCCATTTATTAGCAGCAGTTTTCTTTAATAATCCTGTCGTACCAGTTAAAGCTTCAATTGCTTTCAAGTCATCGTTTCCACTTGTAATTTTACTCCAAGCTAAATTTGGTATATCCGCAGCCACTAAACTTCTAAAAGTTGGGGCGGCAGCCGCTGTTCCACTACTTGGTCCAGCTAATACTGTACTTACATTCTGATTAATAAAAGATATTGTAGTATCTAAAGTTCCAGATTGAGCAGTATTTACACTAGATTGTAATGGAGTTGAAGCTTGAACCTTTACGCTTGTTACAGTACCTATATTATCTGTTTTACTATTCCAATTACTTATGTCA